>Ga0307979_1001607_pt1 | contig 16029 bp, 7 predicted proteins | sample OrgLakmetage1058_FD_201833 | JGI IMG/M metagenome (GOLD analysis project Ga0307979, IMG submission 201833) | Saline water microbial communities from Organic Lake, Antarctica - #1058 | ecosystem: Environmental > Aquatic > Non-marine Saline and Alkaline > Saline | place: Antarctica: Organic Lake...
AGCGGGCGATACGTTCTTACCGGACAATCGACAGGGTGGGCCCTAGTAAACGCGACTTCACGTCGCAGTCTGAGATTATTGTGTGGTACTCGAACTCGAACTAATACAAACCCAAATGACACAGAAGCCAATGCTGCGGGCAGAAGTGTACGCGCGTGCGTTGCGCGCAAGTCAAAATCGTAAAGAGGATAGTGTGTAGAGGGCAGGAAGCATAATACTTCCACCCCCTTCTAAAGTGTGTGGTAACTATGGGTATTGTTTGCCATTTGGTGCAGAAACCGTGGAGAACGATCCATGTACTCCCTACAAGGTTGCGATTCACGTACAGTACCCGCGGGAATCACGCGCGAGGTCTTGAAAATTCACTTCACGCGGTATTCGCGCGGTATTTACGTGGGAATCACGTGCGGTATATATACGGCAACATCCTCAAATATACGGTAAATACGGGGGATTCGGTGTTCTTTTTGGTGGTGGGGGGTCGTCGTGTCTTCAAGTTTCGTGTGTGGTACGCTTGCCTTTCTCTTTGTTCTCTCTTTCTCTCTTCGCGCCCTTTCCTCCCGCATTGTGCGTGCGCCTTCAGCTGCAGTGTTCATCGCCATGGACCATGGTTGTGCGCATACAGACAAGTGCGACATGTTACTGAAAATTTCGAGGAGATTCCATGATGACGTCACTCTATTCTGAGCCGATTCCCGTGACGGAAATCACGTCTGATTGGTGAAAATTTCACTTTCCGCGTGATTCCCGCGTAATTACGTGCGTGAATCTTAACCTAGACTCCCTAGCGCTCGAAACACACAAATATCCGCCATTTCTCAATCGCATTTACATTAAAATCAAAAATTTTACTTTTTTACTTTTTAGTTATTAATTCGCTCGAAACACACAAATATCCGCCATTTCTCAATCGCATTTACATTAAAATTAAAATTTTTACTTTTATTGTTTACTAATTTATAATCTGATCTTTATAATCTCCCACTCCAAATCCCGTGGGGAATTAGAATTAGCGGAAATGGAAATAACCTCGCAGTGCGCACGCAAATAAAATTCGACTTAGGTGCCTTTTACGCCCACTCTGGAGTTGGGAAGCGCACGCGCCCCCATCTCAAAGGCCCGTGCTTCATGTGTCAGCACCCACTTTCCCTGTCCCCCGCCGCATCTGCTGTGCAGCGCCGCTCAGCGCTGGTGGCTGTGGGCCTCCATTCGGCCCACTGCTTCGAGGCCCTTCGCTGCTGTTACCTCCCTGCCCGTTTGGGCAAGGATGAGACGGCGCACCCGGTTGGCTGGGCAGGCTTGGCTCCAGCATTTGCTGCTGGTGCCGGGCACGGCGTAAGTCCGCCTGGCGGCGCTCGAGCAGAGACGAAATACATGTGTACAAGAAGTCGTCCATGCCTTCGAGCCCTTTAGCCCGCAAAAAGGCAAGGAACGCCACGCGCAACGACCCGCGAATGACCCGAGGCGAAGTTCCCGGAGGCATCCCGCGCGCTTGCAGGAATTCCGACGCATAACCCGCGAACGCGACCGAATGGGTGAGGCTGTACGCGTACTCGAGGGAGCCTTTCGGGAGGCCTTGCAGGCGCCGCGTCATGTCCTCGGGAAAGACGCCAAAGAGCAGCGACTGTGCTTGTGGCCGCCCTTTGCTACTGCTAGTGCCGCTAGAGCTGCTGCTGCTGCTAGTAGAACTGCTGCTGCCAGCGCTGCTGCTGCTGCTGCCACCGTTACTGCTCCCACTGGTTAAACTGCTACAGCTGCTGTCGGAGGTGCTTCCGCTGTCACTTCTAGCAGCAGCTGCGGCCGCGCTTCCTTCCAACTCCGCGGCCTGGCTTCCGTCAGTGCTGCAGCTGCTGCTGCTGCTGGCGGTGAGAGGCGTTGGCTTGGGTAGCGGTAGATTGCGCCATAGGGTGTTGGAGAAGTCCCAAATGTAGGAATTGAAGAGGGCAATGGTGGCCAATCCAGGCTCGAAACTGAGCGGTGGCGCTCCCGGATACGACGCTACAGCTCCACTCGCACTGCTGCTGCTGCTGCTGCTGCTGCTACTACTGCTGCTGTGGCCGCTGCTGTCGACGGCAGTAGGTCGGCGCTTGAGAAGCTCGTAGGCGGTCTTATATTGGGCGAGCAAGCCAGCCACGCGGCTCACCGTAAGGGCGTTGCCTGCGAGCAGCAAGCGGTAAGTCAAGCCCCGGCTCGGCGGCACCACGAAGGGCAAGTGGTAGGTGGTGTTGAACTGCACGAGCAAGTCAAGGAAATCGCAGGCCGCGAGCTGAAGCAGCACGTGGTCGCGGCCGCTGATGAGCAGCACCACCAAAAGCTTGTCCAGCCAGCGCGCCACGTCGTAAATGGCGCGAAAAGGGTCGGCGCAGTCGGTTTGGGAGGCAGCGTCAGTGGAAGAAGGGGTTGAAGATGATGAAGACGACGACGAAGAGGAAGACGAGGAAGATGCCGCAGCCACAGAAGTAGGAGCGTTCGTGTGCAGCCGTTGCGCAAAATAACGGCCCCAATCCACAGCCACCCATCGCCGCAGCATTGCCACCAGGCAGCCAATCACCCGCGCTTGGAAGCTTGCCGCGCCGCGGTGGTTAAGGTGGTCGTCGCAGCACACGCTGCTTGCGAGTCTGCCCAGAGGGCCCAGCAGCAACGGCTCGAGCTCGCTGATTGGCTTAGGCTTCACCCACTGCACCAAGTTCAGGACCCCGTCGTCGTCGTGGCGATGATGAGGCCCCTGGGCGGCTGCTGCTTCTGGCGCTGCAGCAGCAGCAGCGCCAGCAGCCTGACTACTACCCCTGCCGCTGCTACTACTGCTGCTGCTGCTTGTGCTACTGCCACTGGAATAAGCGCTACTACTCTCGCTGTCGGAAAAAGGCCGAGGCGCTGCTACTTTATGGTCCCCACCGTCCCAGGTCGGAAGCACGCGGTGGAGCAGGAAAGCCTCCACTTCAGGTAAGGCCTGCTTCCCCACTTCGCAGAGCCGCCCGAGGGCTTCCAAGCAAGCCCGCTGTTGCGCTCGCCGCCGCCCCGCCCGCAGCACCCGCGACTCCAGGCGCGTTGCTCGCTGTGCAGTTCTTGCTTCTCGCCTCCTCGCGCCCTTGCCTCCTCCTCCTCTGTTGTCGTCATCCTCGCTGTCAACGTCCCCCACCAGTGACGTGGCCGCCGCAATTTCCAACTCTTGGTTCACGTCACGTGGCGGTGGCCATGGCTCTTCGTCGCTTCCGAGATTTCCGCCCTCCTCACCATCCTCACCACCACCATCTGCACCGTCAAAATCCTCCTCGTCGCTGCCACCAAAGTAAAGGTCGTCTAAAACGGCCGACAAACCCAATCTTCCCACCGTGGTAGACCCCCATACAGGGTGATTTGGCGCCAAGTAGGCCAAATGCTGCATCGCGCGGGACCCCAGCAGCCGATGCGCACCGTAACTGCTACTGCCCAGTCTCTCACCTTCGAGTGGAGCTGTTGCTGCTTCGCCCGTTGTTGCTGATGCTCCAGCAGGATTCTCTCTGCTGCTGCTGCCGGTTTGCGACATTGATATTTGGCGCCTCGCACAGAGCGCGAGCACCAATTGTGCAGCGCCAGCGGGATCAAACGCCTGAAAGCTTGCAGGATCAGCAGCGCTGGCGGCCTCTACACCACAAGCACCAGGGGCTGCCCTAGGCGGCGGCGGCAGAGGCGGCGGCGGCATCGCTCCGCTGCTGTTTCCATTCCTTCCGTTGCTGTGCTCACCAGTGGCTGCGAGCGACCGCTTCCGCCCTTTGTTGGGGTGCGGCGCTGAAGTATGAGGTGAAGATGAGGTCGTAGCGGGAGAAGTTGCTCCAGCGTTACTAGAAGAAGAAGAAGAGAGTAGTGCGCCGCTAGCACCAAGCCCGGAGGGTGCCATGTTCGTCAGACACCGCAGCGTAGCGTAGGTCCCGTCTTCCGAGGGAGCAAAATGACGAGCTCGCCATGATGAAGAGTTGGGCACCTCTACGGCTGGACTCGTAGGTGGCACTAGTAACGAAGAGAATGGAGGAGAGGAAGTGTGTGGATGACCCCTCAATGTTGTTGATGTCAAGGCCGCTACTTCCAAAGAGGAGTTTAAACTAGCAGCGAGAGGCTTGGGCTGCAAAGGTGGCTTGCCGGAACGCTCGAGCAACCGCTTGAGCACGCTGGCTTCGCTACCTTGCTGCAACAGCATCCACGCCACATCGAGGCTTCGCACCCGTTGCAACACTTCCAAACTGCCAGGACTGCTGCTGCTGCTGCTGCTGCTGCTGCTTTTACTACGATTACTACTGCTCCTACTGTTGCTACTGCCACCATCACCACTCGTGTTTTCAGCGACCAGCGGCGAGCCTTCTGGACCTGCGAGCCCTGGCGGCAGCTTGCAACCCAGCGCAGCCATCCGGTCTAAGACACCATTCACTGCTGCTGCACACACTTGGCCGTAGATACCATCGTTATAACTGCTGCTGCCGTTGCTGCTATTGTAATGGCCGTTTGGAGCGCCTGCAGCCGACAAAGAAGAAGAAGAAGACGAAGAGACTTCGTGGTGCTGAAGCCAAGCTTGTCGAACAGCGGCGAGGCGGCGGGCACGGTACAGGGACGCGCTGGAAGCTTGCAGGGTTAACCCCAACAAGCACGCTGCGGCCACGCAGGTACTCGCCACCGCAGCACCTGAGGCTGCTGTAGCAGCAGCAGACGCAGCGGCAGAAGACGCAGCAGAAGAGGAGGTAACGGCCGATGCCACATTTTGCCCGTTGCTACTTCTGGCAGCAGGGATTGAACCTCTTGAAACCAATGAAGACGACGAAGATGCCGTACTCCCAGCCACCCAGCCCGGAGGCTCCAGAAACCTCAAGAGCATGCCGGCCGCACCCGCGAGAGCATGTTCTGCTGATGGGTCCAGTAAGTCTGCATGCTTGCAACACGCGAGCCAACGGAGCGCGTGCGCTCGGACCATGTCGATTTTGCTGTCATTGGCCTCTGCCGCAGCCGATGCCGATGCTGCCATTGCCGCTGCTAAATCCTCATTTTGCTGAGACTCTAAAACAGGTCCAGTGGCGGCAGCGGCGGAAGCAGTCGACATCTCTGATGTCGTAATTGCAGGGGCGCGGCGCGGCAAAATGGCCATGAAATCGAGCACCGCCGCTTCGGGCACCAGGACACCGGTGGCAGGGAGCAAGGCGCACAACAAGCGGTGCGAGAGTGGAGGGGTAGTGGCGGGATGCACCGCGAGCTCACAAGCGCCCGCGAGCATTTCAGCGCTCAACCCAGACGACGTCGCGTGGGCTTCGACCGCTTCGGTGACCGACAAATGCGCGGCCAGTGACTCAGCTTCGTCCTGGTCCAAGTTGTGGTCCTGGTGCGTGGGATAGCGGTGGGCGGCCTTCCCATCGTCGGACCCTCCATCACTTTCGTCGCTATCCTCGCCCAGATCCTCATCCATATTGACAACCTCGCCATTTCTAGCCACCTCATCGCTACTGCCGCCACCACCGTGGCTACTATCCTCGCCACTCTCTTTCTTGCCTTGGTCAGCTCGTCTCCTCTCTCTCGCCCCCTCGGTACTCGCGTACTCTACTACGCCACTGTACCCGCCCTCTGGTTCATCCCGATTCTCTTCCAGGTCTTCCTCGCACGCTTCCTTCGATTCTTCTCTGTCATTCTGGCTCTGGACCACATTTCGTGCTTTGCCCTTGGCGCTGCTGCTGCTGCTGCTGCCATTATTGCCGTTGCCTCGACCACGGCCACCGCGGCCTCCTCTGCCTCCTCGCCCACCCCGGCCGCTACCACTACTACTGCTACTGCCACCGCGCCCGCCGCGCCCAGCCTGGCTCCTGCTAACACTGCTAGTGCTGCTAGTAAGTGCTAGCCCAACACAGGTCTCCGGCGTCTCCGGCGGGGACTGCGGGGACAGCGGCCAGCCACCCGGTGGCGTTGCGTGGATGCGCGAAGAAGACGAAGAACCCTCTGCTGCTGTTGCGCTTGCAGAGTCGCTCCTACGATTGCTCCTACGGCCATTATCGTCGCCGACGGCGCCCCTTGCTGTTCTCGCCATCGCAGCTTGGGTTGGAGGCGTCACTGGCGGTGGGGCCGTTCGCAGCTGCTTGACGACGGAGCGCCGCGGCGGCTCTTCCTCGAGGCGCCTAGACCGCTTGCTGATCCCGTCGGCATAGACACCTTCAACTGCTCCAGCGGCCGCTCTTGAGGCCCTGTGTGAGCCAAGTGGCCGCAACAATTCGGCTTTGGTGGTGGTGGGGACAACGGCTGTAGAGCCGTCTCGGAACCGAACTTCCTTGCCAGTCCGCACTTCACCTTCTTCGGCTACTTCCCACCACGACCCCTGACACAACACTTCAGCCGACGGCGCCCAAGGCATGTCTGCTGACGGCGCTGCTGGCTGCGGCCGAGCTCCTGCTGCACTGATCGACTCCTCTGAAATTGACTTCTTCTGGCGGCCGCCGTACGTGACACGTTTTGCGGCATGCTTGCCGACGCCGTTCGCAGTAGTAGTAGTAGCAGCAGCAGCAGAGGCTGGTGACTTGGGTGAGAATGGCCCCGTCGAAGCACGAAAGGCGTTCAGCATGGCAGGAGGGCGGGCAGTGGCACGACCTACGACCATGCAGCCACACACACGCCCATGATAGCAGAGGCAGGTAAAGCGAGTGGAAGGTCAATAGGGTCTCAGGGACAGTCGTAGGCATTGTAAACGAAGTTGCATAACAGGGTAGAAAGCGCACCTTGTGGAGAAAACGCAGCACCGCTGGGAGAAGAAAAGCTGCCCATCTGATGCAAGCCGCCTGTAAAGCCGTTCGCTATAGCATATTTAAAAGAACAACAATCAAGGGCGCAAGCAGGGTGTAGTCCAATGAGACGCGCAATGTAAACGGTGCTCAGGCGGGAAACAGGAAATGGCCGCATGCTACACATCATAAGAGAGGCTTACCGCGGGGAGGCGTAGGTCCTGGAGACGTGGGCCCTGTTGTACCATCAGCCCCTACCACAGTCTGTATAGCGGGAACGCAGAGAAATGGAAGCACGCCCAATAGATTTGAACAGTATGAGCGGATGCCTGAATGGTTGCTTATGAAGCAGGGAACCATAAATAGATGCTTAGCATGAAGCTACGATTGGATAGGGGAGCTCAGGAATATAGATGCAGAATTCTGTATTAGACATACATGAAAGCGTGGCATAGAGTCAGTAGGCCTTCGATTACGCCAGCTGCATTACTCGCTGGCGTGTCTTCATTGTTTTCTTTGGTTCGAAAGACAAGTGGCGATTGACCAATTTCCCCAATCCTCCACATATAGCTACTATACCACCTCTCCTCTCTTCGTGCGTTCACTCAAAAAAAAAGTTGTAGCCTCCAGCCTCAACCATTGCTCCCTCAAGCGCAACTCCGTAGCCTCAAGGAGCTCTAGGGAGCCAATGCCGCGGCAAGACGAGTTTGGTCGGGACATCCAATCTGACGATGACTCGGACCGATCACGGTCGCCTCCGCGTCGTCTGCGTCGCGCACGGCGCTCGCGGTCGGACTCGCCAGCACCTCGACGGCGATCGAGCCGCAGCCGCAGCCCTCCTCGTCGCGCCAGAGATGACATCCGGCGCTTCTCACCAGAACGCCGCCGGTCGCCGGACCGCGGGCGGCGTTTCTCCCCACCGCGCGAGCGCAGGCACAGCCCGCCTCGGATAGCGCCCCGCGAGGCGCCAGGGCTGGGGTACCAAGGGCCACCGAGCGGAGCACCAGGCGGCAGCGCTCCTCCTACTCGCAGTGGTGGCGGTGGGGACAGTAGTGGAGGCGGTGGCGGTGGCAGTAGTAGCGGTGGCGCGGAGGCTGGTGGTGTCGTGCGAGAAGGCAGCGGCTACGGCCATCGCAGTAGCAGTGCTTCATCGAAGGCTCCTCTACAAGGGACCGAGCCTTTTAAATCGTTCGCGGCATGGCGTGCCTCAAGCGAAGGTAAGGCCGCCGCGGCTGCCGCCACAAATCCTGACGAAGTCGATGCAAAACTCAAGGAAGGGTTCGAAGCGTATCAAACAGCATACGTGGCTACGCTCACGGAAGCGCTTGAAAACGAAGCATGCGACCATGACTGGTTCGCCAACCGCTACGACCCGACCAAGCGGCTGGCGATCCGAGACGCCGCCATGCAGCGCAAAGCTAGCGCTGCCCAACGAGTTGCTCAAGCGGTGCGCGATGCTGCGCGGCAAGGAGAAGAAGAAACGGCGACAGCTGCGCCTGGGAAAGACGGCGCACCTGGTGGAGCTGCCGCAGGTGTTGCGTCAAGCTTAGGGCCTCACCGCACCGGGCCTCCTGCTCCAGGTGCAGACCACGCGGCCGCACTCGCAGGCTGCTTGTCGGCAGTGCCGCTGGCGGCAGCGGCGTCGCTGGGCTGTGCCAAGCGCGACCGGCGTGGGGACCTGGAGCAGCCACCGCCCCTGCAGAGCTTGCCTGGGGTGCAAGATGCCGAAGCAAAAGGTCGCTTGGTGACGCTGCGTCGAATTCCACCGTGGTGCCCTAGGGAGGCTCTCTTAGCAGCGCTAGAGGCAGCCGCCCGTGACCCAGGAGGCAGCGACACAGAAAAGGAAGGAGACAGCAAGGCTGCTGCTGAGGCGCCATCCGGCACCGAACCCGCAACAGCGGCAGGAGCTACGACGGCTGCGGAGTCCCCACCTCTGGTGGAACAGTTGTTCGTGAGCGACGCGAGCAAAGGCCGAGGCAAAGCCTACCACGCGGCGGCCTGGGTGCTGTACTCCTCGGTGGAAGCGGCGGCGCGGGCGGCACCCCGGGCGGGCACAGCGGTCGCGGCGCTGGCGGCAGGCTTTGCACCTCCGCCGGGCATGGGCTTTTCGTCGTCCCTGGTGGCGGCAGCGGGGTTGGCTCCGGTTGGGAAACCTCTGGACGGCCTCGAGGTGCGTGCGCACTTTTGAAGATGGTGCCATATCCTTGCTGCTGGCGTCTTCTTCTTCTTCTCTCGCTCTCTCTCTCTCTCTCTCTGACTCTCCGTCGCTCCTTTCTTCTTCTTTTTTCCAATCCTTTTCTCTCCATTCGTTTAGCATTCCTGCTGTGTTTTTCTAGCTCTGTTCGCGTCTTACATCCATGTGCGTGTTCCCATTTCGCTTCGCCCTCTTTCGACCACACTCTCCGATGCATGGTTCCAGGTGGTGCACACCGTGCCTGACGTGAAGTCTGATGAAGTTGAGCCCGAGTCAGAACCTCGGTCGTTTCGCTTATCAGCCGTGGAGCGGTACCGGGAGCGTAGGCCGAGGCTGTGCCCGGACATGTTTGCTCACCCGTCGCGGGTTGCCCTCGACCTGACTCAAGCGACTCGTCTAGCTGCTGTACTTGACGCCGAAGCTCAACTCGATCACCCACCAGGGAAGGCCTCTTCGTCCTCCTCATCAACATCAGAGAACACCATGGAGGAGACTGCAGCGGGTGATGGTGGCGACGAGGGCGCAGAGGGGCCAGCAGCAGCGACTGCTCCTGGTACGCTAGCAGCTCTCCTTGAGACCCCCGAGGTGGTGGCTGCGGTGGCTGCGGTCAGCGACGAGGCGACTCGGAACAAGGCCGCAGTGGAGGCCGCTGCCCAGCACGCCGCGGAGGTTGCAGAGCAAGCAGCGGATGCGTCCACGCAAGCCAATGAAGCTGCCGTTGCTGCTACCAAGGCGGCAAGCGAGGCCTCCACCAATTACGAGACCGCGGAAGCTCGCCTCACCAAAGCGAAAGCTTTGCTGCAAGAAGCTGCGGAGGCTGCCGCGGCTGCAGAAGCCGCAGCCGCGAAAGCCGAAGAGAGTGCCTCCGCCAAGACCGAGGCAGCTTTCGAGGATGACGTGGCCATGGAAGAAGAGCCAACGACTACGGGCGCGAAAGCTGCCGCCGCCACTTCAGCGGCAGGAGCGGCAGCAGCGACGACTGCAACACCGGCCACAAGTTTCAAGGAAGGGGCAGCCGCGCTCGTGGCCGCTGCTGACGCTGAAGAAGCCTCCGCCGCTGCCCAGGCCAAGACTCAAGCAGACGCCGCGGCTGCAGCGGCCGTGGCGGAACGCGCGCGCGCTCGCGCTGCCGCCGAAGCTGGCGCGGCTTCTGCAGGCGAGCAAGAGGCTCTGGTGGCGGCTCAGACCGCTGCCTTGGAAGAGCACAAAGCGGTGTCGGAGGCCGCTGCAGCCGAAGCCACCAAGCTAACCGCAGCGTCTGCCGTGGCGACCGCCCACATGCTGGAAGCAGTCACCAGTGCGGACGAAGCCGCGGACGCAAGCGAAGCCGCTTACGAGGGGAGCGTGGCGGCCATGGCGCTGCAACTCGACGTGGCGATTGCGTGGCTGCGCGGGGTGCACTTGTTTGCGTACTACGGGGGCACCCAGTGCCGCGACGAGGGGGACCTGCTGGATGCCGAAGACGCGATTTACGTGCGCCCTAAGCACAAGGTGAAGCGGCGCAAGGACGACGAAGACGGGAACGGCAGCAGCGGGCGCGGCGGGCGGCGGGGCCAGAAGAACGGAGGCGCCAGAGGCAACGGTGGTGACGTGGTGGTGGACATTGACGTTCGACTCGCCATGCGCTGCACGGCCTTGCTGGAAGAGGGCCAAACCTTAGAGGCGTGCGCTGATTTCAAAACCGCGCGCGTCAAGTACGAAGAAATGAAAAGCTTGGGGAGTCATTTTCAAGACCGGGAAATGGGCGCCTCGGTGGCGGAGGGCGCGCAGGACGCAATTGAGGCGTTGCCTTCGGTGCCCCTCCCGCCGCCAGGCCATCCCGCGGCCATGGAGCTCACTGGGCAATCGAAGGACGACGGCAAGAGCAAAAACGCCGCAGCGGACGACGGGGGTAGCAGCAGCGGTGGTGCTGGAGACAGTGCAGGGGGCAGCGCAACAGCGGCAGCAGCGCCAGTGCCTCCATGGGCCACCTACGAAGCAACCTCCTCGCTCGCGTTCGCCAAAGACATGGACCGGCGAATTGCCACTCGCACCGCGGTGGCGGAAGCTGCGACAGCGGCAGCTGGTGGTGCTGCCGCTGGTGGTTTGGCCGCAGGAGGAGGAGGTGGCGTTGCTGCAAAGGCGGAGGGGGCATCCGGGGAAGCCGAAAGCTTAGCCGCTGCGGCCGCTGCCAGCGTGAAGGAGCACCGCGAATTGCGAGGCACGGCGCTCTTGTTGGAAGCGGAGTTGAGTGCCAAGAAAGCCGCATGGGTCGAAGCCCACACCAAGCTGGAGCCCAACAAAAAGGACCCTGCGAAGGTGAACGCGCGCTGTAGCTTCCCGTGGTGCGGGAAGCTGTTTCGGGACGGGACTTTCACGGCGAAGCACCTGGTCACCAAGCACGCCCCTCACTTAGAGCACGAGCTCAAGGTGCTGCGCCGCTCCGCGATGCACGCGATGTATGCTGCGGACCCCAAACCCCCTTTGCCGCTCCTGGAAGTCACGGAGACTCCTATAGGGGCACCCCCAGGCATTGGCGGTGGTGGAAACTCGCTGCGGCAAGTGATCACCGTGGACCCACTCGACGTGCTCAACGGCAAGTTTCTCGCCCCGCCGCCGCCTCCACCCCCATTGCCGCCACCCGTGCCGTTGCTTGCGGGCCCGCCGCCCGGCTTCGGCTATGATGGGCCGCCGCCTTCGTCGTCATATGCGGGCGGCGGTGGGGGCAACGGAGGCGGCGGTGGCGGTGGCATGAAGCGCGGGCCTCCTTCGAGCACGGTGCGCATGAATTACGATGACGTGGACGCCCCCAAGGGAGAAAAAGTGGTGTTGGAGTATGCGGACGAAGCGAGCCTGGGCGCGCCTCCGCCGAAGAAGAAGAGGAAGAAGGGCGGCACCCCGAAGAAGAAAGACAAGACTCCTACGGCAGCAGCAGCAGATCAAGCTCTTCCTGACACAGGCGAAGAAGGTGCTGTTGAAGAGGCTTAAGAGAACTCCATGGTGGCTGGCGGTGGGTGAGATTATCCAGGCTTTCTGACTTCCATGTGGACTGCACGCCCATGCCTGTTGGCAGTGAACAGTGGCCTGCTTCCCGTTAAGAAGGGCCGTTTTTAATGCGCCCTTTTCTTTACATTCTACAAGGTAACTTCAGCACTTCAGCACATTGGAAACGCAGAGAAAGAAAGCATTACTACCTTCTCTGCATATTTTGCAGTAGGGCATTTCTCATCAGAGATCCCATGGGTATATGTTAGCCTATATATAGAAGCAGAAGGACCAAGTTCTGTTATGCAAGCTGGACTTCGGACTTGCGACTACGAACTTTTTCGGGAAAACGGAAAATGTGCAGTTCGGGTAAAAGAGGATTGGGATTATTTCGTTGTCTCCGACAATTCCAACTGCCAGTTTCGTTGAGGACACTTCAGTAGTCTGGTACAATGTGCCTCACGCGGAACATTCGATCCCTTGAAAGCTTTCCCACTCACACGATTGCCACCCCTTGATAAGGAAACCAGAAATATTTCGATCCCGTTTAAGCTCTATGTGTGAAAAAGTCTAATTTCTATCCGCACCTGGTGCTGTTGCCGTTCTTGTTGCCTTCGTTGTGCGGTGCCACATTCGCACCCTAGTATTGCCCAAGGAACCACAACAATGGCGAACCATGGCGGGCTTTACCGCAATTTCAGAGAAGATCAATTCCACCCAGTACGAGGCGAAGGGAATCCCGCGGAGATGGACGGGTAAGTTGGCAACGCCGCCCTCTGGTGTATCTCTGCCAGGTCCTATTCTGGCGATCTGCAATCTGCATTTCTGATTCTCACTGATTCTCAATCCAAGCCCACTGAACATTGATTCCTCAAATTTCCTGGAATATTTTAGAATTATCGCTGGCGTGCCCAATGCGGCCCGTTGCTCTCAGCCGGACATGTTTTCCATCCTGTCTTGGGTCGGGGATGCTCCGCGCTCGCCGCCGGACTCCGCAGGGCCCAGCCCTTGGCCGGCACGAGAAGTGAAGAAAGAGAAAGTCTTCAATCGCTGGGTACGCGCTTGATTGATAGATCAATGGTTAAAGTTCATGAGTGTATGGTAAACTCAACCGTGTTGCTATGTATTCTCTCGGCTGGCCCGCAGATGACAGAATCACAAGATCAATTTGCTTGGGCCAACAAGGTTGTGCCAGCAGAGAACCCCGCCAACACGACAAGTGCGTGATTTGATGCAAAAGAGTATGCTGAATACCAAATTCATGTATCAAAGCTTTTCTGCTTAGCTAATTGAGCGTATAGACATACTTTCTTTGTAACCTTCTAGTATTTTACGCCATGCCCACCTTCTACTCGTTTGCAGCCAGCGAAAACGACGACCCTCAAACGAATCCTGTTCCTGGGGATGCAGCGTTGCCTGTCCCTCCAATCGGTGCCTTGGACACGAAAGCAGCAAGTATCAAGAAAGCCATTACCACCGAACAAAAGCAGCGGAAGCGCTTGCTGCGTGCCAAGCGGGCAAATGCGGAGGCTGCGGCCAAGACCAACACCAGCCGAGACATGGCGGACACGGCGCACGCAGAAGTGTACCGCCGCCCTGCGTTTCACAACTACGGCCGCAGCAGCAGCGTTATTCCTGGGGTGAGTGCTTTTTTTGTATCAATTATTTCCTTTTGATCAGGATTGAATGAGTGTTCGTTGTTTGGAAGATCCTGTACTCAACCCTAGAATGTTGCCTTCTCCTCTTTGATCAGGCGAACACTACCGTGGCAGAACATCTCATAACCCACAACGCCAAAGCACCGAAAGAAGCCAAGTGGGCAGCACCTCGGTTTGAAGCAAAGCTCTCGAAAAAGGAAGCGCCGCCTCCGTCTTCTGCTTCTTACGATTATGCCACCAAAAAATCCGCCCGCAAATCGACCGTGCCGCGCCGCAGTTCTGGCGGAAGCCCTGCTGTGAGCGAGTCAGGGGCTGGTGGTGCCTCTGCTCCGCCTTCTCCAACGCCGCAGTCAACGTCGGAGGAAGCAACAGCAGCAGCGGGCGTGCCGTCGGCGCGTAGCGAAGAGGGCGCCGTTGAGGCTGCGGTGGGCGGTGGCGTTGGCGGTGGAGCTTGGGGCTTACCGAGGCGGCTCGGCGGCAGCCAGGGTTACGCCAACCACAAGCGCGCAGCTCGGGTGCCAGCTGGCCCCCCTCAAGGCCTAGCCCCTCCCCCACAGCTGGCGTCAGCCATGGGCACTGCGCGCAGCAACGACCCGAAGACCTACAAGTCCGTGCCCCACGAGTGGACGTGCATGATCGTGGTGAGTCTACAGATAGACCCCCAAAAAACAGCACCTGTAAATTACAGGATTCCCCTGCCAATGCTGTCTTGTCCTTTACCGGCCTATGCTCGACGGATTCCGTGCTGTTGTTAGCACCGATGCTAATTATATGTTTCTCCTTTGGCTGCCTATCCTATTTACAGCCTGCTGGAACGCCGAACACCCATGGAGTTTCAGTGTCCGACTGCCTAGACATTTTCGAATGAACCATAGAGAGCAGCTGTTGGGGGACATCAAAATCATCACTCGAGACAGCAATAAATCGGATTTTCATGAACCTGCAAGATTTTCACAAAATAGATGATTTCAACGCCCATGGCACCACTGTTTCTCGCTAACAAGGATAAAGCTTGGAGATTATCTATTATCTTTAGAATGCCACGTCCCATTTTTTTAGGCTGTTGCTCTTGCTGAAGAAGTGCTCTTTAAGATTCCTGCAAAGAATGGTGCCACGTCCGGCGACGAGCACGCTTCTGTAGGCCCGCGCACTCCCTTTGGGCTATATCCACAGTAGCCCCGTAGCCCGTACCCGTGGCCTTGCGCTCGAATGACTCCGAGCTCCGGGGTACATGGTGCATGATGTAAAATTCCTGTTGTCTCGCGCACGCCTGCGACGAATTTAACGCCGTCATTTCTGCGATAATTCGATTCCAATTTTATGTGCCTTCGCAGATAAAAACGCCCCAGCCGGTCGAGTGCACCCTCATAGCTCATAGTCACCCAAGTGACTGTTGACTGTTGACTGTTGACGACGATTTCAGAGCCAAGATATGATCTCATTAGTTGGTACGGCGCTCTCGGTTGCGTCTACTGTGGTTTTATGCGCTGCGAGCCTCGGATTTCTGCCATCGCGACGGTGCGGTGCATTTTTACTTCCTGGCTTCTAGGTCCAATGCCACGCTCTTCCAGGCAAAAACTGTGATCGCAGGCACCACTACAGCCTTTTTGAATGACTATCATCTGATGTGTGAGGATGTGGCGGTGAACGAAGACGTTGGCGTGCATCAAATGACGAGTTTGCTGCGGCTGGGAGTGCTGCCACCTCGCGAGGGAAGCGCCCAACGCCCGCTGCGTTTCCCAAATACCCCCCTTGCTGGTGAAAATACGTTTATAATACGGTAAAAATACGGTAAATGCGTCTACCGATCCGCAGAAGCGTTTTTTGGAGTTTTTTTTTGGATTATTGAGGCTTTTTCCCCAAACACGAAGGAACTTGGGATGTAGGTTTACGACTGATAGGGAGTTTGTCCAATAGGATCTTGGATTTCCCACCACCCAAGAATTACCTTGGGTTTTCCCAAAATCCGCCCGGGATTTCCCATAGAATTAATTCCGGGAAATCCCGGATTTTAGGATAATGGGCAGTAGCCTGTTGCCAGTGTGACCTCACTTGGACCCCCCCCTTGTACGGCAATCACTTAACTAGTCCATGCAATGACGTGCGAGGTGCCCAGTACACGGAGAACTGGCGCTGCAGTTAGTGGGCTAGCTAAAACACCCGCTTTGGGCGCGGAACCTGCACTCTTGGGGGTATACGCAGACGACATGCTCTCAAGGTGGAGGGCCTTCCGAGGGTTTCGAAAAACATTGGAGGACGACCACGAGTAGCGACCGGGGCGTTTGATGGAAGATTTATGGGTTTAGCTCTATGATAGGGAGGGACTGCTAGGCCACAAGCGGCCCGCTTGCATGTTGTTGTTTGTATTCGAACTCGAACTAATACAAACCCAAATGGCACAGAAGCCAATGCTGCGGGCAGAAGTGGGAATGCGCGTGCGTTGCGCAAACAAAGCAAGTGCGGAATGATTCAGGAGGGAGAGGGGCATTGG
>Ga0307979_1001608_pt1 | contig 16026 bp, 18 predicted proteins | sample OrgLakmetage1058_FD_201833 | JGI IMG/M metagenome (GOLD analysis project Ga0307979, IMG submission 201833) | Saline water microbial communities from Organic Lake, Antarctica - #1058 | ecosystem: Environmental > Aquatic > Non-marine Saline and Alkaline > Saline | place: Antarctica: Organic Lake...
CAGAGTTCCGTCGGAGTTTGCAGTCCATACTGTCCTCGAAATCATCCTGGACAACCACTCACAGACAAAGACTCATGTACGGAGTTAATTTAAACGTGTTAGCGGAAAGGCATGCCGCGTTACACTACAAGGCGACGCGACTACAAGCCCGTGCGGTGGATGCTGCGTCAAGAATTGACGCCTCGAACGTGATGAAGAGGTGAAAATTGCACGACAGGTCGTAAACGACCGGCGATACTCTAAACACCTTACCTCACTAAGTTTGAGATCCCGGTTGAACTCGAAGCGTTTATAGCTTCGAAGGAGGTGCTGGTCCGCCGCCCAGCACCTCCCGGCATTCGCCCATTTTTGGAAATAAACGGTCAGTACTCTATTCTCGGCTGCCATCTCCCCTTTTAGATTCACTTTGGCCTGATCTCGCTGTACCGTGTGAGAGAATTAAAATTCTTTGGCGCTTCCCCTGTTGCGCTTCAGCACCAGGATAAGTGCACCAGCGGCATTCTTTTACCTCTGTACGTTAGTGTGACCTGAGACCTGCAGTCCTCATGCTTTGGTCACTATTAACAAGGAGTACCTTGCTATTGCAGGTAGTGTTATTCGAATACTTATCTCTTGTCCTGTCTCCATTTACCCTACATATTTTAGCTTTGCTGCCTGCTGCCCGGTCCTTGCGCTAGAATTCCCGCTAGATGCTCTCAAGTGTTACTGGCTTCTGGCTTCTGTACTACAGTACGCACAATACTGTACTGGGGTACTGGGCTGGCTGCCGTACGTACTGTACCACTGTACCTGCGGCGCGGTGGCTAGCTAGCTACTGTACAGTAGCTAGTAGAGCCTACTAACAATTCGGCTGACTAGCTGAAGCTTCTTATTAATAGGCTCAGCACCTAGGTCTAGAAAAAGGCGAACGGCGTAAGATATCGCTAGCCGTGCCGCACGCACACTTCATCGAAGATGTCTCAGATGACCGCCACAACCGAGCATCCTGTTGTAGGGCATTTCAAATCCATCGTGAAGTCAAGCTTAGAAGACTCGCTGCCGGTGCGAGAGCGCGAATAGATTCATAAGTTCGCATTGGGCTAATTGCGAGCGAGATGCACAGCTCTATCAGAAAGACCGTCTAGTTTTTCACTTTACTTCTGTTGCTCATGTGCGGCCACCTCTACCGCATTGCCCTCTGAGCGAGTGTGCAGGCTCTCGACTTCATTCACATGTACTCTACCCCCTCTTGTCTCTTGATAACGAAAGGTGCTCGCAGTGAATGCGCTGCTGCGTGTAATGGATGGCTCTAAGGCGCAGACCTTGCACGGTTTTGTGGAGGAAATCAAGGAAGCGCAGCTGGCGCTTCAGGTTCTTGTCTCTTGTAACATTGGCATTGCTTTTCGATTAAGGCCAATCGTAGCATCCTCAGCTATTAAACATGTCATTTCATTTATCCCCAACGCATTTAGCTTCTTTGTGGATCTCGCAAAACTCTCGAGTTTACTCGAGTAGTCTATTTGTGTGTGTAATTTCTCTTTTTTTCTTCGACGCTGGGAGATCCTTTCTCGAAACTCCCACCCCCCAACCTCGCTATCATGATGCCCCCTTGGACATCTCCCTCTGTAAATGTTTGTTGTTGTGCAGGCTTACACAGAGGGCCAAGACCTTCAAACGCAATTTGGCCGAGGCTCCGCGCTGCCTTTGACTTCGGGGTATACATATGCTCATCTTTTTGTATATTATTGTGAAGGCCGAATGAATGTATCTACCCTTGAGCGCGCCTAAAAACCACCAGACAGGAGGGAAGAGGAGGACTATTTCCATGTATATGTTGTATCGAGATGCTCTGCTTGTGTGTTCAATCTCTTGATGTGGCACGTTGTACCATGCGTTTAGTTTGACTCCCGTGTCTCTGCGTTGACTGCTACTTGTATTTCCAGGTGCGAAATATTCGTGCACGACGTCACGCGTTCGATCAAAGAATCTGCAGAAGACTTCAAGGAATACAAAGCGTTTTTGGTGGAGCGTGGCAAGCGATTTGCAGAGTTGTGCGGAGGGTCTCGGTCGCGCATTGCGGAGCTCGGGAGGCCGTTCATTCGAGACGGCGCGACGGTAGGGCCTAGTGGCACTATATCAACCTTTCCTTCCTTGCCTTACTTTGTCTTGTCTTGCCTTGCCTTGCGTTTCCCAGTGCTCACTCCTCTTTGGTGTTCTCATTTGATTTACTCTTGAGTTTTGGGGTTCATTTGCTCAGGTGCTGGTGCACGGCACATCTCGCGTGGTCGCGGCGCTGCTGGTGGCAGCCGCGCAAAACGGCCAGCAGTTCAGCGTCGTGCAAACCGAATGCAGCGGCGGGCCGGTGAGAGGGACTGGCTTGTATTGACAAGTCTCTCTGTCTTTTTAGAATAACGCCTATGCTTGAGCAACGTAGCTCCTATGCTTGGTCGTTGTGCAGTAGTGGCCGTGGTAGTGGTGGTTGCGTACTAACTGTTGCACCCTTCTACAGATGTAGTACCTCGGAAGAGACACTTTCCAGTGTGATGCTCCAGAAGAAACACTCGTGCATTTATATGTTTATAAGACTATAGTCGTTTTTGATTCGGCTTGTCTCCTCAACATCTCGTTTCCTCAACCTTCCTTGTACATGTGTGTGCCTGCACTCCCTGCTAGGTGGAGGAGCGGCGCGGAGTGGAGACCAATTGTGCGCTTTACCGGCGCTCAGGCGTTCCTGTGACGCTGTGTCCGGATGCAGCCGTGGCAAGCATCGTAGAACAGGTACAAGCAAGCGGGGGCGAGGAATCTGTGGGCAACACTTCCACAGCTTGTGTTTTTTGTTTTCATCGTTTTCTTTTTGTAAACTCTCTCAATTAAAATTTGTCTAACGAACGCGCGCGCAGATCTCATGATGAGGTTTACGTTCTACCTATTCCTTATTGCTCTTACTTTCTCTTTCTCTCTCTCCCTCTCTTTCTCTCGCTCTGTTTCTAGGTGGACCTGTGCCTAGTCGGCGCTGAAGCTGTTGTGGAGTCCGGTGGCGTGATCAACCGCACCGGCACTTTTCAGGTACGAGCGTGTGTGCATGACAACAATGCCAGGCTGCCCTTGCACACCACACTCATCCAGAGCATGCCATTCTGCGCGCACAAGAAGGAGGCGCTATACAATGAACAACGAATGATGCAACGAATGTTTCACGTCATCAATAACCCCTTTTGCCTTTCTGCTGCCACTCTCTGCCCACCCAGCTCGGCATCGTGTGCCAGGCCACAAACACCCCTCTGTACGTGGCGGCCGAATCGGTCAAGTTCGCTCGCCTTTTTCCGCTGAACCAGCAAGATTTGCCCCCCAGCGTGCTTGCCAACTATCCCAACGCGCGCAAGAGCTGGGAAATCTTGTCGTCCCCCGGTAAAGCTGCTTTGCTCTTTTATGAGAGAAAAGGATAAAAGAGAGTATGAACTCGATATTTCGTGTATTATTTTGGATTTTTGCCCTTGGCTTTATTTCACTTCTTATTTTTCGGTGAGCCCCTTCGCTTCTTATTTCGACCTTTCCATGTCAATTTTTCAACACCCTCTTGTTTGCTTGACCCTACAGGCGTCGAGCTTCATGCCCCAAAATGCGATTACACTCCGGCCAAGTACATCACGCTGCTCTTCACCGACTTGGGAGTGCTCACTCCTGCGGCAGTCAGCGACGAGCTCATCAAACTTTACCAATAGGGGCACGTTACATGCGTGCGCGTTTTCTTTCTTTCTCCTATCTAGGACATAACCCCGTAGATGAATGAGTGGATTTCGAGGTCTTGCTTCTACTCCCACATGGCTATAAATTGAACGTGCGCATTACGTAGCCATATAGTCGATTTTCTTCTTCTGGAAATCGAAATAAGGGAATTATAACTGGAGATATACTCTGCCCTTTCAGCTGCCTTTCAGTATTTCGCAAACCCATTACTAGGAACCTCCAAATCGAGCCCGATTCAACATCTTTTTGGAAATACTGTGTTAGAGTTAGGGACATTAAATTGAAGTTTGAAGCGCACTTTGGCTAGATGCTATATGCCAAATGGCAATGCCATAATTCAGCATTATATCTAAATGGAACGCAGGAAATAAAATGGAAATACAGGAGGAAGGTGGCATTGGGAGCGGCAATGCGCATCATGCATCATAATCGTCGTCTTCGTCTGGATCACTTCCTAAGAATTCGCCTGTAGGTGTTCACGTCGACGCAAAGGAGGTAACAAAATTTGTGGCAGCGTGAAAAAGGTTCAAGGTAGATCGCGGGAGAATAAAAGGTAGAGCTGATTGCACATCGATAAAGAATCGCACAGAACTGATTCGGGCCGGGCGGGCCGGAGACCTTAATGAGGAATGCATGTAAGCTATACCACGCACCGTGAGATGAAGTTTGCTTGTTGAGGTTGACAGCGCTCTCCACGTAAGATTTCGCTGCCCCTGCTGATGGACCTATTTGAGACCACGATCGAGTAAAAAGTGATATGATAAAAACGAAAAAAAGAAACATGCACGTGGAATTGGTACAGGCCAGTAAAATACACTGGTGGCTCTTTCTCACAAAGCACTTATTACCCGCAAGCGCCGCGCGGAGGCCAACGGCTCCTCCTCCCCCTGTAGGCAAGGCAGCCATTTTCAAGTCGCTGATGGCGCGTGACTCTGCCGAAGCTGAGCCGCTCGCACGAGCTCTTTTTCTGGTATAAAAAGAAAAGTAGCGCTTTAAACTCATAGTCGAAGTACTTAGCACAGTTAGAAAGAATTGTGCTAGCTTAACCACCAATTCCAACCTAGCATAGCAACCTTGACGCCACTATCGGAAGAGACGACGACGAAAATGAAGCATGACCAGAGGACGAGCTTGAAGCTTTGGATTCTGGTAAACATGCCTGGCACCAGAGGTCGGAATTATCGGTAGCGCTAGCCGTTCTTAAATGTTCGCTCATCAGAGATGGTGCTTTGGACTTCGTAGCTTCCCGAGCAGCCCCAGCGCTGAGTTCTGTAGCAAAGGCACAGAAAACAGCGGGCTAGTAGGATTTCGAAAAGAAAAATTCGTCAAGCCATATAAGATTGATTACCACGCAAAAAGAGCTCTGCTGCGCGACTTATGGCTGCCACTGCTGGCTTCGAGATGACTCCGACCTACGGTTCGAAAAGTATACATGCACCGAGGGATCGAGATGAGAAGACGCAGAAATATGCCAACAACCGCCAGCATAATCAGGAGTAGGCGCTAGCTGCATTAGCTAGTGAAACTGCGAACAAGTTTAACTTACGTCAGGATCCTCCTGAGCGAGTGCTTTCACGCGTGCAGCTGTAAACGCGGAGCTTTTGCTACTAGGCATGATGGCAGTCCTAGCTAGGCTCAGTAGTTAAGAGACACGGATGCCAATTCTAGGTCTGGATTGTCTGCTTCTCGCTGGTCACTATTCACCGTTCACTGTTCACCATTTTAGCATCGTTTGTTTAGACTGTCTGTAGCTACAGTACGTAGCTAAAAGAGCTTTAGTAGCTCGCTCGGGACAACCATAAATTTTCGTCGAGAAAAAGAAAGTACAGTGTAGGAACGACAATGTATATTGCTCCCCTGTAGTGAACGTAGCTGCTTGACCTTTTTGAACAGAAAAATGGCGCAAAGTGCCAGTTTGACGCTATCTGGCCTCAATGGAAGGCTGTGCTCTAGTCTGCACGTTGTTTTCAGAGGCGATGTTGAGTGAGTACAAATTTTGCCGCGCTTTTCTTCTTCGACAGAGATAGAAAAAAAATTATGTATCCTTCATACCGAACAGGTTACAACGCACGGTCAAAAAGGATACTGCCGTGGTCACGCTTACTCCAAGAAACTCCGCTCCATTCAAGTTAAAATACCTTCCTCGCCGGGCAAAAGACAGCTTAAAGGTGTTCAATTGATATCTTGCTCTGTTCGAATTTTCGGTCAAAGGATTTCATCGTAGATCACTACTTCACTTCTATTTTTCCAGGCTGTTGGAAAAGAATTCACCTTGGTCTTGCCCATCGCAGACAACGATGTGAGTTTCTTTGAGGCAAACTGCATGTCTGCCTTTCGAATGTCTCAAGCCTAGAGCGTAATATGGATCTAGGGAGCGGTTGTTACATAAGTGGTACCTCAATTCCTCCCATCCCCTTCCAATCCTTTTTTCTTTATCATCAACGAGTACACGCCTACCTCATTTCATTGTGTGCGTAGGCTAAAACCTTGCAAAAATTTGAAGACTTTTGTAACGGCAAGAATGTCGTGGCGGCAACCAGTTCAAACCGCAGCAGTAGCAATGGCAAGGCCAGTGGCACCCACGCCAGCGGCAGCTCTGCGACTAGCGGCGCCAGCGGCAAGCTTCCTCAACAGGGTCGTATGGTGAGCGCGTCTTCGGGAGCATCTCGCAGCAGCAACAGCAACAACAACAAAGGCAACAGCAGCAGCACTAGCGTTGGGACGAGCAGTGCGCCCCAGAAGAAAAGAGCGCCACCGTTGACCTTTGAGCAGCGAGATTCTATGCCCGCTAATGCTGCAGCAAGCACTACACCTGCCGCTTTTGATGGTGCTGCTTCACGGCTTCAGCCAGCGAAGGTCGCTCACGCTTCCTTTTCCGAGCAGCCAAGCACAAAGAAGCAGCGCCACGTAGCAGCGTCATCGCCTCCTCTTGCCGTGTCGCCACTAGAGACCATGTCGAACGCTCAACGGTTGCTACAGCGGGGGGGCACGGAGCACCGTCAACTGCAGGCAAGGGGGTATGGGTTGAAGAAAAGGCCCGCGACCGAGGAAGCGGCATCTGCATCGCCCTTGTCAGCATTTGGGCTGTCTCCTTCTTCAAACATCTCCACTCCAGAACGCGCCTCTTCCTCCTCGTCCTGGAAACCCCACTTTTCGGCCGTGTGTTCCTCGCCGTGCGACTCAGCACATGGGTCAGAGGAGCGGCACAGAGGATCGCGCGCGCCGCAAACAACGGATCTTTGGACGCCCAAATCAAAGTTGAACACGGCAACACCAACACCGCCGCCGCGGAGCACTTATGGGTCTAGTACGAGTAGGTATAGCCAGCTCGGCAGGTGGTGTGCACCCGAAGACCAAAAGAAGTCATCCCAGGCTCGAGGCAGCCAGCGAGGAAGAGCATCGAAACTAGCGAAGCAGCTCACCAACTCCGCACTCACAAAGTTCCGGTGGAAGAAAACGAGCATGGCGTCGTCATTCATCCCGAGAGGAGGAGATGCGGAGCGTGGCGGCTTTGCGAACCTCGGGAACACGTGCTACATCGCAGCGGTGAGTCTTAAGTTAGATCTACCTCTGCTTCTCACTCTCTAGAAGTCTCTCTGGAACTCTCAGTCGCACACCTTGAGGCGTTTGAACCTACTTTATATTTTTGGTTCAAAATGCCTATGTTTCGATAGCTCTGCAAAGTCTAATGGCATTTCTTGACTGAGCAGTCCTTCTGCTTCTATTCCTTTCTCATTCCGTTGTCACATGTGCGCATACCCGCAGGTCTTGTCCGCGCTGTTGCATCAGGAGCGTTTCATTCGAGACCTAGCGTCTCCTATCTGGGCCCACATACTTGCTGCTGCGCCTCACAAAGACAACAAGAACCTCTCAACGCCTAGCGCTGGTTCTTTGCTGGAAGTCCAGCGGGCGCCAGAAATAGACGGCCGCAGCGCTGCCGCGCCCTTTGACCTCACAACAGCCCTCCACAGCGATAGCACTTCGTCGAATGGCAGCAGCAGTAGCACTAGCAGCAGCGGCAGCAGTAGTGATAGCAACATTCCTGTCCGAGACGGACGGCTTGTGCGAAGTTTGCTTGGAGTGGTGAAGGCGTTTGCGGATCGAAAGGAAGCTTTACAAGGAGGAGCGGAGAAGCCGTCTCAGCATCCTGCTACTGCTACTAGCGATATGGAGGGTGCGGCTTCGGGTTTATTGGACACGCCGCCGAGGAAGAAGCCACCAGCGAGCATTCCTTCCCTGAACTTGGGAGGTCTGAAGCTAGAAGTTGAGCGAATTTCCGGGCGTTTCGTGGGGAACAATCAACAGGTAACTTGTGATTACTGTAGTCAATCATCTACGATGAGAAGGTCAATAAAAGCGAAGAACATGAGGCCATTTAGGCATGTGTACAATCATTTGGTACCCACAACTTCACGCTGAAACTGCTGTTGTTGTAATTTTGCTGCTACTGCTCCTCTTAGGACGCGCACGAATTTTTGGGGGACCTCATCAACGCCATCCACGATGATTTGGCACCCTTTGCGAGTGACATCGACCGAGCTATTCTATGTGGTCATAACGAGAAGACAGGAACTGCCGTTCCTGCTCCTGTAAACAGTGCTGCTGCGGCTGCTGCTGCTGCTAAGGCTGTTCTTCCTTCTGAGGGTACTTATCCTGCTAAGGCTGCTGCTCCAACTGCTCGAGATGCTCTTCCGAAACCTGTTGCTGGAACAACCGCTCCCCAAGCAGCCTCAGCACTTGACGCATTAAATGCAGAAGCAGAGGCAAGGCTAGCCGCAAGGGCGGAAGCCGAGTCTGCCCAAACTGCTGCCCTGCTTGATGACGTGCATCCCCTCTTGCCGACGGCTCGGGCTTTTCATGCCGAGGTAAGACAGAGGGACTTAGCTCCTCTTTTTTTTTGAAACTATCTGTAGGAAGAAGCCAGAGACTGTGAATTCCTGCTTTTTTTCCATTTTTGCCCCAAATTATTTTCCACTCTTCTGCTCATGGGATTTTACCCCCTTAGTCTCTTCCTACTTCTGCCTTGTTTCCGATTGATAGGTGGAGGTGACGCTGCAATGTGTGTGCTGTGGCTACGAGCGGCGACGGATCGAACATTACCGCGACTTCTCCCTGGACCTTCCACCACCATTGCCAACACCATCACCAGTGGTTGCCGACAATAGCCCCAGCCCGCTCACAACTTCATCATCGACCAAAATGCCACAAGTGCCGTGCCCATTCTTCAACCGAAGCTCGGGTTGCAAGGACGGCGCCAATTGTAAGTTTGCGCACAGTGCTTCGAGCAGTAGCGCTTGTGGCAAAGATAGCACGAGCAGCACCACTAGCAGCACTAGCAGCACTAGCAATATTGGTAGCCGCCCTTCTCCGGCTGTATGCCTTGAGAGCCTTCTCGAGCAATTCTTTGGGCAAGAAACATTGCAAGTAGATTGCGAGAAGTGTCCTGGCAAGGTACGCATGGTTTACTATCTTTTGTTTCTTTGTTCGTATTTTTTGCTTTTTCAATTCGTCTCTATTTTGCGCGCCATGGTGCGATGTATTAACGAGCATGAGCGCTATCCTGTCAATTCGATGCTGCAATCTCTTCTACTCTGCCTTACTTCGACATGTCATTGCGTGGAATCATCATCTTCAGACGGCCATCAAGTCTCAAAAGCTCGCTGCTCTTCCCGGCACTTTGGTAAGAAAACAATAAGAGGCACTGTACTACAGCCCTTAGGTACTGCTTGCGTACGCGATTCATAGCGGGCTTTACCTCGTCAGTTCTCCGCGCTCTTTCCGATGATACTTCTGATGACTGACTCGGGTGTTGATTTGTGGTTTTGAATTTGATGTGTGTGTAGGTCCTCCACCTGAAGCGCTTCGAACAGCCCAATCCTTATCAACAACCGGACCGCTTTGAAAAGCGCACCGATCGAATTGCCTTCCGAAGCGACAGAGCCAAGCATGACGGCAGGACGAGTAGCAGCCTTGCTTCAAGCAGCAGCAATGATAGCAGTCATGGGAAGAATTGTAGCACCAGTAATCGCAATGCGGCGCGATTTGGTGTTTTGGACTTGTCTTCACACTGCACGGAATTCACCCGGAACCCTCCAGATGCGATTTCACCCATTGCCACTGCGATAACTCCACCACCACTTCCACCTTTTTCCAAGGCGGCGCTAAGTTCTGCTGCTAATGCGGGTTCAGAGAGTGGCCAAGCTGTTAGGAACAAGCCAACAAATGATCAGCCAGTTCAGTTGCCAAAGAAGCACAAGTCGGAGGTGTCCATTATGGATGCCAATGCTCAAGAAGCACCCATCAGCGTAGCAAGCGACGATGATGAGCCTGCTTGGGTAAACAGTGAAGAATCCGCAGTATCATCTTCTATTGATCCAGCGAGCTTCTTCAAAAAGACCACCAAAGACACCAATGCCCGAAAAAGTATGGCGCTTTGTGCAAAACAAAGGTGGACTTTCAACTCTGTGAGCAGTAGCAGCAGCAGTGCTTTTCCACAAAATGTCGACGAGGAGGCGAGCCCCAGCATCGATTACGATGTGCTTCGCATTCCTAGCGAAAGCTTGACTGCACTGATGTCTCCAAGTACGAGCAATGAGGGCGAATCTGCTGCGCCATTGCCAGATGATGCGTCCCTTCGTGCCGTGTTTGAGCTGCTTGCTGCTACGGGAGACTTGACCTTAGCCAGCTTACAAAATGTCAGAGAAGAAGGAAGCAGCAGCGAGAGCAACGATTGCACCGATAGCAGCAGCAGCAACAGTTCTAATAGTGGCCTATCCCAATTGGTGCAGCTTGTGGAGGCTAACTTGAACTTGTCTCGAGGAAGTTTAACCCCTCATGCCACCGCCATCTCCATCGCTGCGCGCCGCGTGTTGCGCACTTTACAGCACCAATCAGAACGCGCCGAAGAAGCAAAGGAAGAGCAAGATGGAGTTGTTCCAGCGGTTGGTGACGAAACGGAAGGCGAAAGTGGGAGTTTTGAGACTGAAGCAAGCACGAGCACTGAGAAAGAAGATGTGAGAGGCGATGAGAAGAGTGGACTTGTTGATGGGGCAGAAGATGGTGCAACGCTGATGTCTGCGGATAGAGAAGAAGAAGAAAGTATGGGAGGGGAAAATGGCGACGAAGAAGGCGACGAAGAACCATTATTGCCACGCGTGCAACGATCTGAAGAACTCAAAGCTTGGTGCGTTGTTCTCACTTGCTTTCTTCCTTCTTTTGGCGGTAAAGAATGAGTGGGCTTTCGTGAGTGGTTGAGATGGAGAAGCGTCTGGCGCAAAGAATTGCGACAACTCTCCTCGTTTTCTGCGTGGAGTGCTTATTTTAGCTGCCCATGGTCACCCAATTCAACTTTTTGTTTTGAATTTTGTCCTGCTTTGCTATTTCACCTTTGGCTGCCTTGTTTACCTTCCTCTGCTTGCTTTGGTGTGTTGTGCATGTGCAACGGCTCTTTGCTGCATTAGTTACCAATTAACCGCAGTCGTGCATCATTTGGGCGAATATGCCTTTGCGGGGCATTACGTCACGTCAGCGCGTTGTCAAAATTCGGACGAAAAGGTGGAGGCACAAAGCAACAGAGCACATCGCAGCGATACCGTCAAAGCTCCAGAAGGCGATGGCGTAGTAGCGGTGGGTGATGATGCCATCGTTGACCTCACCTCCGATGAAGCACCAAGTGGGAGCAAGGAGTCAGAGGACCGAAGTAAACACGGCGGTTGGGTGCACTTCGACGATTCGGTTACCAAGCCTATGGACGCAAAATCAGTGCAGAACCTCGCAGAGGAGTCTGGCTACATTTACTTTTTCACCGCGCTTAGCTCCTCATAACTCGGGGGAAGTTTAACGCAGCAGCCTTATTGCTGGGATCACTGGCACAAGCACACCATTATTGTTCTTCTGCGCTAGTATCAAACCGCTAATCTTCTCCCCGAAGCTCTTGCTTCTGTGTAATTCAGGTCTTTGCTTATTACTTCTTAATTATTAAGCCGACGTTGAGAACTGCAATCTGTCTTAGCTAGTATTTAATGATTTAATGTATTAGAGCAGCTGACAAAAGTAGTACTGTATTATTGGATCACATCAACCAAACCCCGAATTCCTGGTGCCAGGATTTCAGGAAATTATGGGTTCATCAGGAATCGAGAACCGCTTCAGGAAATTACCAGGAAACTATGGGGCTACGACCGGGAAATAGTCCCACTGCCATCGAAAACCGTAAACCTGCGCGTTATTTTACATGCCGATTAACCGTAAAATTGAGATTTATTCCCATCTCCCGTAATGCTGCGAAATATTTTTATTTCCCTCGTGGCTGCAGTCGAAAATACCGTAAAATTCCGTTTTATATCAGGAATTCAGGAGGAAATTGGCTGTTTTAGGCCAGGAAAAGGAATCCGGAAATGGCCTTTTTCGATCAGGAATTCGGGGTTTGGTTGGATCACATCATCACCACGATTCTTTTCGGGAAAAATGCAGAAGTCCACCGGACTTGTTGCGGACTATAGAAGTTTGCCTTTAGCCGCTTAGCTTTCAGAAACGTAAGTTTAGCAGTAGGATAGCATTCTTGGTTGTATTCGACATCTATTGTGCTTTTAAGTTTTGTGTTACAGTTTTATATTTTCGTTTCAAAGCAATAAGCCGACGTTTCAAAATCCCTAGCTTGGACATTGTGGGATGTCAATCTTAAACCACCGGCGCCACATACGCCGCAAGGTGGCCATCGTCTTCACGGGTGGCACCTTGGGCATGGAGCCCGATCCTGAAACGGGGTCCTTGCGCCCAGTCCCTGGCTTTCTAACCAAGCAAATGGCTGAGATGCCCGAGCTGCAGGTATGTGTTGCGTTGCTTAAGCCACTGCTGCTCGTATCTATTAATGTACTGCATTAGCATTGCTCCACCGCTATCAGGTATTTTACGCGCTGTTGCTTTTTTACATGTTCACTCCTAGGGCCACGAAGAGATGCCGTTGTACGACATCTTAGAGTGCGACCCGCTGCTAGACTCAGCTGACATGGACGTCAGCGACTGGGTGAAAATCGCTACACGGGTCGAGGAAAATTACTTTGATTACGACGGCTTTGTAGTGATCACAGGCACAGACACCATGGTGAGTGCTATCAGAGGATAGGCGCGAGAAATGTTATGTTTTTTGTGTCTCTTGAAGTGCTAGGCATTTGATAATTAAGGCGTACAGCAAAACTCGTCATTATGAACTCTTTTCTGCACCGGTGTTTTTTTTTACGTGTGGGCGGCCGAAACATGTCAACGACGTAAAAATAGGCCTACATTGCGTCAGCGCTCAGTTTCATGCTCGAAAATTTGGCAAAGCCTGTGATCGTCACGGGGTCGCAAATTCCGTTCTGCGAAGTGTACAACGACGCGCGGCGCAATTTGATTGTGTCGATGATTTTTGCAAGCCGCGAGGACTTCTTTGAAGTGTGCGTTTACTTCCACGACCGGCTTCTAAGAGGCAACCGCTGCACCAAGGTATTGAAATAGACGCTTTCAACACTATTCAAGGTTGCACACAATGAGCCAATTTACCTCTTCTTTTCGTCATACATTCACCTGAAGTGTCTGTGCGCACGTTGTTATATTCTCAATTAAATGCAAACAGGTGAACAGCTATCGCGTCGACGCATTTGATTCGCCGAATTTCCCGCGCCTCGCAGAAGTGAGTCTACATGATAAATAAAGATAGCGACCTTCAGTAGAAAGAACGTGAACAACTCATGCATATTTCACAATGCTTTTTCACTGTATACTTTGGAATTATTCATCGAAGTAACGCAATTTTCATGAAGCACATGACTCATTTTTTTTTGGCGAACCAGTGTCACAGTTTCCTCCATATTCCCAAAACATTCTCCGCCTCTCCTATAACATATCACCTCTTCTTTCCTGTCAAGGTGGGTGTGAACATCACGGCGCGCTACGACCTAGCCTTACGAGTCCCGCGGGGGCCGTTCCGGGTCCACAAGACCATGAACAATCGGGTCCTGGTGCTGCGGCTCGTGCCGGGCTTCGACGATCAGGTAGGGGTGTGAGGGTCTACGTGTACTAGAATAGAATACTGGGGTTCAGTCTTTGGTGGGTATGGGCCCTTATTCATGAGAAGCTGAAGCCGTAGGTGCAGTAGTGCAACCCAACGATAAAGAGTATTGCTCTCCTTTGCACCATTCGTTCGCGCCTGCAATTTGTACAGTACATCGTTTTCCCTTTCTCCTTCTCTCTTTCTCCGCTTCTTCTTTAATATGTATACAGCTCATTCCATCCTTGTCTCCCTCTGCTTCTTTGAAAGCAGGCGATTTTCGACTTAGTGTCCAAGAGCACCACCTTACGTGCCTTGGTGCTTCAAATGTACGGCACAGGCAACGCGCCCGCCAAGAAAGATGGCTTGCTGGTCGCGATTCGGGAAGCGCGAGCGCGTGGGGTAGTAGTGGTGAGTGCTAAGGGTGAATGGAAGAAGAGAGAGGACAATGGAAGAGGAGGGCTCCTTTCTGAGCCGCAAGCCAGAAGAAGATAATGAGAGGACACACGCAATTCATTTCCTGCGTTCATTTCGAATGTTTGACTTCTGCTTCTCTATTTGTATGCACTTCTCGCCGCTTCATACTTTCCCTGCTACAGCAATCTGTTCGATATTACGAACACCCTTGATCATCGATGCCATTTGTCTCTCCCATGTATAGGTGGCCAACACCCAGTGCTTTACAGGGGGGATCATTTTCGACAAGTATGCGGTAGGCGCCGCGTTGGCACAAGAAGGAGTAGTCTCAGCGGGCGACATGACTACTGAGGTGCGTTCGAGGAATTGCTTCTCTTGTTGTTAATTATCAATGTATTTCCCTCCTACGTATTCGACTTGAACGTTGACAATTCTAGAGATGCTTTCACCTCACCTCTTTTTATTCTTTCCTACGTCCTCTTCCTCGATACCACCTCCTTTTTTCTATTCCATGCCTCATCGTCATCTTTTTCCACCTCCTGAGTGCCTTGATTAATTTTGATCAGGCAACCGTGACCAAACTAGCTTACTTGCTAGACATGACCAATGACCCAAAAGAAATCGAGACGGGCCTTCAAACCAATTTGCGAGGAGAGCTTTCGTCCGATTTTCACTACCGCACCAGCCTCTTCAAAAACCCCTGGGAGCTGAACCTCAGCAGCTTGACTTCAAAGCTGTGAGCAATATGCGGCAAGTGAGAAATACGAATACGTTCTCTGCGTTGGGCTACCTTATCGCCAACTGATAAAGCATTTGGATTGCTTCTTCTAGTGGGCGCAAATTTTTACTGAGGTGCTTACAGTTGTATACCTAATAACTAATACATCTACGGTCCCTTTGATCTACGCCTTCTCTCATTGTTGCATTGTGAATTATTTCCGTGTCCATCAGTCTGAATTGAAGTGATCTTTTTGGTAGTGTTATAATGACCGCCGACCAATACCCTTCGCCTGCTGTGTGCACATGGGCATTTTCGGGAGTATATGAGATCCAATTGATTTGAAACAATGCAAATGTTCGTAGGTCATCTATATTGATATAATGTTCGACTCTAAGCGAAGAGCGAGCGCCCTTAAAGCCCATTTATGCCCATTTAGACGCCATTTACTGCCGCCATTACACAGCTCGTTTACGTGCCATTTTTGGGCTCTAATTCAGAAGCTGATAAGAAGGCGAGTTAGGCAAGACCCCCCAAATTTGTTCATACAAAGGGTTTCTCGGCAAAATGAGATGATACCATGTCAGTTGGAGCCCATAGGGCCGCAGGCTACCCATAGGGCGGCAGGGGACTAGGACGACAAAAACGCTATTGAAATCGCAGTAGTTTCCAGGTATTTAAATTATATTAGACCCAAAATTATTTCGTGTAAAACGCGAGAACGCGAAAACCTTACAGTTTGCTCTGTCTGCTGTATGAGCCGTTGTCTCGTCCCCGGGCCTCCTTTGCCGTCTGAACCCTCGGCGCGCCCAGTATGGATGCTCTAATCGAGCTCGTTTGACCTTTATTCATCGCCTTGCAGGTGATCTCTATCGCTAATGTCTATTGGGACCGTGTTTGGTGTCGAATTGTCCGTGGCGAGCACCGCAGCGCTTCCCTTTTGTCAGCCGATGTAGGCCCCGCGGTGGCGGTTAGAGCACCTCAGTTGCCTTGGCGGTCGATTACAGCGCTCTAGAGATTGAATACTTTGGATGTATCGTGCGAGGTGCGTGGCTGCGTTTGATTTTTCACTCTTAATGCCCCCCTTTGCGCTGTCTCCTCTGAGTAACTGCCACTCTCCGTGTTACACCCCCGGGCC
>Ga0307979_1001609_pt1 | contig 16021 bp, 24 predicted proteins | sample OrgLakmetage1058_FD_201833 | JGI IMG/M metagenome (GOLD analysis project Ga0307979, IMG submission 201833) | Saline water microbial communities from Organic Lake, Antarctica - #1058 | ecosystem: Environmental > Aquatic > Non-marine Saline and Alkaline > Saline | place: Antarctica: Organic Lake...
CAGCTCTATGCTATTTGTTGTTGTTTCTTTGCAATTGGGGAGTACAATCCAAATCTAATCTAATCTTTATGATTGGGGAGTAAAATTCAATTTGATCTAATCATTCATATGAGATATGAGGCTGCCAAGCCGTCAACATCGGGTGGTGAAGGTGGCGGCGTTGGACACCAAACAAACAGGCATCGCAGAGGCAAGGCCGCTGAGGCCTGTGGCCTGGCTGCGAGGACTGTGGATTTAACAGTCGCCTCCTGCATGTGTACTAAGTAGCCGGCCGTGGCCGTTTGGGCCTCATGTTTGCAGTTAAATGTTAAGGTCTATTAACACCACCGCACGAAAGACGATGGTAATCCCCTTGCCCCTTGTCCCCTTGTATGACAGAGAGTTTTTATTGCTGATCAAGAGACAGCCAAAAAGAGAGATACTAGCGCTAGAGTTCACGCGTAATTGCATGCGAAACCCGTAATTCGACACATATATCATAATTACTGTATCTTAAATTTCAAAGAAAAGCCCCCTAGCACCATAAAGTATGCGCAGTACCATTTTAGATTACAGTGGCTTTCAGCCTTCAGTCTAAAAAAAAACGAACGCCAACTCCGACAGTTAAATAAAACAAAAGGGATGTAGTGATGCTTCTCCTGTAAGAATTCCACAACAATCTGGTTCCCATCTGCCTCTGTAAATTACACCCGTTTCACTTGCATACAAGTGGCCGAATCTTGGAGGTCCGGAAATTGGTATTAAAGCAAAGTCTTCAGCTTCTCTTAGTCGCTGTCGCGCCAAATGCAGAAGCTTCGAGAATACCAACACAGGATGCAGTGGCCATCTGCATTGGAGCAACAACGAAATAGTTGGCATCAAGAGTAGTATAGTAAAAGGAAAACTTGGGTTGAAAGCACATTAGACACCTAGAAAGAACTAATAAATTCCCAAGACGCATTGATTCGATTGATTTTAAAGACAAACAAATTACTAGAATACTCCTACAGTCGTACTGTATTTCGAAGATGGAGCATTGTTTCTAACGACATATAGCCACGTCCAGTACATTATTTACCTGAATGCTTTGAACTGCAGATGCGCCTTGCTTCGATTCGCTTGTCTTCAAGAGGACTCCAAGTTTTCCTGAAGACGTCAATCGAGCTCGTGGGCCGCATGACAACCTAATGCACCAATTTGCATGCAATTAATGGCGTTGCACTGAAGTTACTTACTATACATGAATAGATTTTCTCCTGCATTCCAAAACAAGCCTGCAACTCACGGATGGAAGGCGTTTTCTTGTACGACTTGCGAGAATGACGTCAGTCCATTGGGTGCCAATCTGTAAGATTACGCGGAGCAAGCGTGAAGCAAATGCGAAAGGTACATGTGAGGAAGACAAAGAAATAGGAATACACTCTTAAATTTATCAAGGGGCGTAAAAGACTCGAAAGTAAGCTCATTTAGAAGCTCATTCAGAAGTTTTGCAATCTTACGCCTATAGTATAAAATGTACTGAATAGGCAACGCGAACATCGAAAGACGAATAAAGATACCAGGAAATCACAAAAGGAGGGGAAGAGAGGCTGAATAAATGGTCATCGCCAAAATGAACGTGATGAATACTTTCACAAGTTCTCTGCCTTGCCTCAGTGATGAGTAATGGCGCTGCATTTGCCAGGCGCATCTGTTCCATGTTGCTCGCCGTTCCCGTATATCGGCCCAAGTCGAGCTCGAATTTAACCACATTTGCATTGTCAGGCGGAGTCGGAGTGCCTTCTTGGCTTGAGCTGTCCTCGTGGGACTCCTCCTCATCTGTCTTTTGTGGTGGCTTTCTCTGTTGCTGTAAATGTTGAGTGTGAGAACGGTTGAGTGCGTGTTCGGCACCTCGCTTGAGAGCTTCTGCCACTATTGCTTTCTGTTTCGTACTCATGGACACGTGCTTTGCCCTCTGCCAACCGCACAAACAGGTAGACAAGTCAAGCGAATCATGAAGATGCTAACAGTCGAGAACAAATAAATAAACAATCAATAGAGCATAAAAGAGCGACAGAAGGAATTGTTGACTCTTTTTTTTCGCAATGACTTCTTCTTCTTCTTTTTCTTGGCCCACAAAAACATTCAAAATGTAGGTAATAATAAAAGTCTTCGTTGCTAAGTAGATCTAGAGACAAAAATCAGCCTCCTATCAGACAAGAGGCAGCTTCTTCAAGGTATTTTTTTTTGTGACTGTTAATTGGAACACAAACCTCGTGCTGTAGCGCTTGTTTCGTGCTATGAGAGCTAGTGGCTTTGCCACGAAGTTGTCGCTGGAATCTACGTAAGTTTTTTGCTGTAACATTAGGCGCCATCTCCCTTGAGACGTTTGCAGCCGAAGAGGGTAATAACGACGATGGCGGCGACAACGAGGAAGATGAGGGAGTCCGACGAAGGCGCCGGTGACCAGGGCTTTCAACATTGGTCCATAGGTTTACGTTCACACCCACGCATGAGATACCAGTGTCCATGGCGTGAGTCGCCACTGCAGCTGCATACACGTCCAACGGAACCTACCAACGAATGCGATTGGTGCCTCAAGTTCTCAAGTTTACGAAGGTGGCTTAAGAAGTAAACACGAATACAACATGCGCTTGCAATCGAAACCTCAGTGCGCCAGCAACAAAGCACGCAGCAATCTTAGCTTGCGTTTCAATCCTTTCTCGTACCGGGCTGGAGCACTTGGCTTGTCCAGCAGGCCAGTCGAAGTCCGAGGGAGATCTCACGGGCGTGCAGGTCATGTCTACTTCCACTCTGCAAAGTTCGACAACGTGCCATAAAAAAAAAAGGGCAAAGCAGAGCTTAAACGATACTGACAGAGCCCAGAAAGGTGTTTCTAGATCAAGGCACACAAAAAAATATTGAATCAACAGATGAAAGATACTATTGCCATGAGAAACTGGGAAAAGCACAAAAACACGTGAAAAAAAAACGCGCTGCACATATTCACACGCACAAGTCTTCTTTAAAAATCAACGGCCGTCGCATGAAGAGGTAGGCGCACTCAGCCGCAGCGCCCGAAGAAACATAAGGGTTGCTGTCCGAAATCGGTGCCGGCTGTAAAAAGGGGGCATGGGCCAGGGCAAGGTCGAACGACTTTCGAGAGAAGTACAGGCCGTCTGATTGAACCCTCAAAGGAAGCGGCAACTCTGCTTGTTTGATTTTTCTGAGAGCGCATGCTTTTGATGCAACATTTTTCGGGTGAAACGAGACCTCAATCAGACCAGTCGAGTCATCGACGAGATTCGTATTACTTTGGCTAGCTGTGTTTCTTCTTCTCCTCCTGGTACTGTCACTGGTGGACAAGTTGCCACGGGCTCCTAGGCCATAGACTTCTCGGAGCTCGGCTGCGGACAACTTGCCGTCTAACCACATCGGTGCGCTCACACGAACGCTGGTTTCACCAGCGGCCCAGGCGTGCCAGTTGAGGGGTATTCGACGGTCGTGCTTGGCAGCGATCTCGTCCCATTTCAAGACTTGTGGCTGGAGAAAGACAGAAAAAAAACACACACAAATGTATGAAACCACTGAATTAAACGAATGGGGACCAGAGGCACAATGAGGGGCGCAAGATGACTGCGACAAGTAAGAAGTTGAGCAAAATGAACGCAGGTACTATGCGGTCAAGCACCGTGCGCGCGGACACAGACGCGCATGGACACACACCCCCCACTCCGTCACCTGCGTGGCAACTTGAAGTGCGCAGGCGCCTTTGGGAAGAGGTGGCAACGGTTGCACGAAGGCCACCATGTGAGAGTTGGTGAAGTTGAAGACTTGGCTGAGGCTAATTTTGGCGTTTGTGGGGTTGCTGCCGCGGTCCCACTCGCCCGCGCCCACCTGTAGTGCCAGGATTACAGGGGTTCGTAAAAACATAGAGCGTTCGATTCGATAGGAGCAGCAGTACTACGTAGGTGCGCGCATTCGAGAGAGATTCAGTTTGGTAGGACAGATAGAGAAACAAGGACGAGGCGTGAGATCCTCATCATAAGTTATCTAAACGAAAGGAGCTTCATAGCCTGTTCTGAGTGAAGGTTCATGGCGCGTTACCTCAGGCACTTCTATAACCATGTGAGGGTGCGTTTGCATCTTGCTGCTCTTTGAGCCACCGTTTCCTGCTGTCGATGATGCTACTAGGCTGCGTGTGCAATCGACGCCACTTCGATGGTCGTGGCCAGGCAGCTGAGAGTAGAGGCAGACAGAAAACATCGCAGTGTGGTGGAGGAGAAAAGGCGGCAAAAAAAGAGAGGTGTGCACTGTAAGGGGGCATGCAATAAGGAGACTCGAAGCTACCGAGTGCGTTCGACCAAATATTGTAATTTGGTGCAATTGTGCATCCCACCCTTCTGGTGCTCGAGCTTATATACTATACTACCTGATGTAATTTTGCACAGATTCTCCAAGCGACGTGAGCATTAGTTTTAAAGGGCAATGATATACAGCTGTCGTAGACGTGTCCAGATTAAATTCCCCAAATGTCTCGGTAGCATTTTGAGGAGGTTGAGCTGCTGAGCTTTGGTTACTTTCAAGTGATCTTCGCACGGCCTCATTTGAAAAATCGTTTTGAAGATCTATAGGAGCAACCTGACTTCCTACATCCTCTGATTTGCTAGCATGTCTGGGCACCATCGAGGGATGATTAGACACGAGGGCTAAGATCTCATGCTCCGAAGTAGGGACAGCCCGCTGCAGCCTTTCAGAGGTTTGTGAATGCAAAGCAATTCTTGTAGATGACGGCTGGCTGACGGATGAGCCCAATTGCAGCCCTAAGAAAAGCAACCAGGCAAACCTTCTAGACATCCCGTTGAGATCTATATCAATGAAGAGCATGGCCACTAAGGTCACAGAAAGCTACAAATTAGCTCTAGTGTACCTAGCTAGTCGCTAGCTAGACAATCACCATTAGATACGTGCTGCTTAAATGCCTAAGGAGATGAGTGCTTGCTAGAGTGTGCTAGCAAGGCTATCCTCTCCTATGTTGCTGAGGTTGGGAACAGCTCAGAGGCTCGGAGCTCCAAGGAAGGCTCGGAGCTGAAAAATGATGCTTTGCTTCCTGTGTCCTGTAGTAAGTACTTTACGTAGTACAGACTGTACTGTAGTAGTGAGTGTGCTGCTAATACTTACATGCATGCTGTGCTGCTGTGCCGCGCTGTTGTGTCTCTCTGGATTCTGGTTCTTGATTCTGGACTTCCAGAATTTCAAATCCCCTAAGGAGGGAATTTCACACATCCTGTTTCCTGCAGAGTTGTTTCTGGTGTGTTGGGCCTCCGGCAACGATGGCCTCCGTAATGCGCTCCAATAGCATTTTGCGCTCGGTGATGCGGGTACCAACGTCGGGGGCAGCCTTTGCTCGCAGCATTAGTGCGGTTAGTATGAATGCTCGGTTATCGTAAACTCGGGCCGATGTTTTGCCCCATACCTCTTCAACACAGCCAGCGCCCTGTGTGCACGCTCTGGTGACGGGTTGTGCAACAGTGCAACCCAAATCCTGCATGCGATGTGCTCACATTCAATTCTTCACTTACAATTACCTTGGTCTTTCTTGGGAACTTTATAGGGTAGCGCCCTTTCGGAGTGGCCCTCACTGTGCTTGTCTTCTCATGCATATTCTATTCCTCGTTGCCTTTTCCTCCTGTGATGCAATTTTCCCTGCTACTCCCTTTACGTTTCCCTCTTCTTCCTTTTTATAACCCGGGCGTGCCCTGTCTCATTCTCGTGTTTTCATTTGGCTTTCTTAACGTATTTACTGCGGCTGTGTGGCGGTCGATTGTTCTCTGATGTGATGCCCCCGCAGGTGGGTGAGGGCGGCCGCTCCTCGGCTTCCGGCCTCAAAGTCGCGGTGTTTGGCGCTACCGGATTCCTCGGCCGGTAAAAGCGATGATTAATTACAGGGATAGTGCGAGAAAGAGCACGTGTGCGTTGTGTGTCCTCTTCTGCCTTCGCACATTCGACGATTCCTCTTTTCGAACTCCTTTCTTTCCGATGCCATTACCGGCCACTGTGCCTTCACTCACTCACTCACTCACTCACTCACTCTCTCTCTCTCCTACCCTTTTGCTCGCATGTACTTACACCTACACCCAAACCAACCAACCAACCAACCAACCAATCCCCAAGGTATGTTTGCAACGAGCTGGGGGAGTGCGGCTCCACGGCGTACATTGCGAACCGGGGCTGCGAAATGGAGACCCGCCATTTGCGCCTCATGTTCGACCTCGGGAACGCGGTGAGTGAATGATAGTGTATAATTGTGGGGGGGGGTGATAGAGACAGTAGCAATAGACAAGTGCATTATTGAAATTATGGGTGGGTAAAAGCGAAGGCTAAAGAAGAGGTGCGAAGGCCAGTAGGTGTATCTAAAACAGGACCTGAAATGAGAGAATGCGCGTGTGAGCGAAAAGCGGGCCGAACAGAAGGTGGTTTGTATAATTGTTTTCGAAACAACAGATCAATGAAGACTGCCAATCGCGGAATATAAATTGAACCCAAGGAGTTGACGTTCTCGCGTGTTGCTTGCCTTGGCATGAACTTCCTCCCCCAGGCGTACTACTTCTACGAGCCCAAAGACGAAGCGTCCATCGCGCAAGTGGTGGAAGGCGCCGACGTGGTCATCAACATGGTAAATGAATAGCACTAATATAGTAGTATACATAGTGGTGGTGGTGTTGCAGTCGTGGTGGCAGTGGTGTTGTTGTGTCACAGTTGCTTTGTGTTGATTTCATTATTGTGGGCACAGGGCTTTTCCTTCTGTTTCTTGGGCACATTTTCCCGCCTCGTGTGAGCATGAGTGTTCCAGTTCCGGGTTCCCATAAGTGATATTGCCTTGTTTTTCTAATAATTACCCTTTATATCTTTCTGTGCGATTCCCCTTTTTTTTATTCCCTCTTAAGGTGGGGAAACGCTACGCGACCAAGCACGCAGTCCCTTTTAACACCGAAACGGGCAAGGTAGGGCATGCACAAATGGAATGGACGTAGAAAAGGGCATGTGACTTTGTGCGGTGTCCTTGTGTCCATATGGTGCTCTCGTCGGATACTCACAATTTTGTTCACGTCATCATACAATCGAGGAAAGAAACGATTCCGCGACTTCTAATTATTCTTTCTCTTTGCTTCCTTCCTCTTTCATTTACTCTCTTTTCCGATTCACTCACACCTCATCACCGTCCCTTTCTCATCTCCTCCTTTTCGCCCGCCTTTTCCTTTTTGGCTACATGTGCTACATTTCTACATGTGCGCGTGCAGGTGGACTGGTTGCGGGGCTCGCGCATCAACAACACGCTGATGGACTCGAACTGCGTGACGGCAGCGACCCTGGCCAAGGTAAGAAATAAATTAGAAGAGAATGAATGAGAGGTTTATTGTATGTGTGTATAGATGATGAAAGCTATGGCCTTGTCTTTCGTGTTAACTTTTCGTAGTCTTACGTTTCTTTGCCCGTTTTCCCATAATTTTTCTTTCCTCTTCTCCCTTTCCTGATCCTTTGCAAATTGAAATCAACACCAAACAATTTCTTAGGTGGTGTCGCAGACCCCCTCTGTAAAGAAGTTCGTGCACCTCTCGTGCCTGGGCGCTTCGCCCGATGCTTCTTCCGAACTCCTGCGCTCCAAGTAAGTTTGAATAGTGGAAAATAGAACACTTGAATAAGAAAAAAAAAGTGGAAATTGAAAAGTTACTTCTCTTTGCTGTTGTTTCTTGAACATTTTTTCGTTGGATTAAAATTTGATTTCTTTTGTTGTCTTGATGGTCCGTCAAAAAAAAAGAAGCGAAAATGCTGTGTGACTCCGCTGCCTCCACTACCACTACCACTACCATAATAACCACCACCGCTGCCACCACCGCTTGTACTCAAGTTTCTTCTACATACGTACAGGTACGCGAGTGAAGAGGCCGTGAAGGCGATTCTGCCTCACGCGACCATTGTGCGGCCGTCGATCATGTTCGGGCACGAAGACAAGTTTTTGAACTGGTACGCGTGGATGAACAAGCGGTTTCGGATCCCCCTGTGCGAAGACGGCTCCGCCCTCGTGCAGGTAAAATGTGCTGTGATCATCATCAGAAGACGGCGGCGACGTACTCTTCATGTACAATGCATATGTAGTGCACACGTTTGGCAGCTTAGACATGCGCTAGTATAGCCAATTTACAAATTCAAATTATTTCAATTATATTTCCTTCCCTTGCCCCCCCTCGTTTTAACCTTTATCACTGCGTTGCTCTTTTCACGCGTGTACAGCCGGTGTGGGTGGCGGACGTGGCGCGCGCAGTGATGACCATTGCAGAAGAAGACCCCCTCGAGGAAGAGTCCAAGGTTAGTACACCAAGTCAAACCCAAGGAATTGAAAAGGAAAATAAAAACAGACCTTGGGAGAGATGAAGCAGAACAAGAAATAGTTTCGAAACGGCGTTTTCAAGAAAGCTATTCTCAATTGAGCGCTTTCAGCATGTGATTGTTCTGCCCTCCGCGCATTTTTGTTCGTCGTTCCCTTTTTCTACTCCCTTCTCTTCCTTGGACTTCTTCTTTTCATTTCTCTGTCTCATTTCAAAGCCTCTTCCTTCGTCTCCGCTCCCGCAAAAGTCCTCGCAACTCATAAGATTCGCCCTAATATATATATATATGTATATTGACACGTGCACCACAGTTTGAAGGCAAGACGGTAGAGCTCGCTGGCCCGGCGGAGTACAGCCGCGCGGAAATCGCCGAATTCGTGCAGGACATCACCAAGATCTCCAAGGGAGCGGTAAGTGTGTGCGTGTGCGTAGGTTATACGCTAAGATGGGTGCTCCTCCTATGGCAAATGTGGCATGTGCGAATTAGAAAAGATTGTTGAGAATAGATGTGCTTGAAAACAACATAGGAATAGAGGAGGATTTTCCCGTACTTTTTTGGTGTGCTGCACGATGTGTCCAATGGATATATGAATGTGATGGCGAATGAATGATGGGTGCATATTGAGTGGTGTGATGTGCACATACGAATTTGGTATGCCTATGTATGTGATGGTGTTATGTGAATGTGCACATGTTATGAGCTAATATGGTGTGACATGTGATGCTGTGAATGTGACGCCTAATCATGTGATGTAATTTGCAGGTGCCGGTCCCCAAAGCCGTCCTCAGTGCAGTAGGCGACGTGATTGACCGAACGATTGCGGAGCCGTTCTTGACCAAGGACGATGTGGAGGTATATAGAATAGAATGAAGAGGATAAAGATGATTGGATTTTGCCTTTTCGAAGCCTAACTCTCTCTCTCTCTCTCTCTGTAACCTCCTTTTTCTTCTCGCATTGGTTTTGTGTCTTCGTCTTCGACGTTCACATTTTCTCCTCCAATTTAACGACTAGGTCATGTCTACCAACTTCATTTGCGACGTGCAAGCTGCCAAAGATGCCGGCATCCTTACGATGGAAGACTTTGACATCGAGCCTACTCCGGTGAGTGCACATGTGTGCACATGTGCAGAAGTGGTTTGTGAGAGTGCGGGATAGGGTTGATGCATGGTAGGAGGCTGCGTAAGTGTATTTGTACATCGCTAGGTGCTCTTGAGACATCTTTTTTGAAACGTTTATGGGTCTCTAACCTTTCTTGTTTCTTTTTTAAAACGTTCTGCCGTACCTGGTTGTGCACTAATCTAATGTTTTTACAGGTGGAAAAAGTGGCGTTTCAGTACTTGCACCGCTACCGCCAAGGCGGCCGGTTCGTGTACGCGGCGGGTTACCACTAGAACAGATAACTATTATACAGTCCTGGTCTCCACTGTGACCTCGGTTCCTTTTTGGCGCTAGACCACTGCCACGGCCGCTTCCTTTTTAACCCACGAAGCTAATTGCAATTAGCAGTAGAAGGGCTAAGAAATGGCATGAAGGAAATAGAAGTGGAAAAGGCGAGTTAATTCTATGGATTGCTAAACGCGTTAATCGTTAATGCATATCAGTATTCAACTCGGTTCGAAGGAGTCGGAAAGGTTCGTGTGAGGTCTGAGGTGTGCGCCGTGCTTGGCATATCGAATCGCATATCGAAGTGCTAAGTATATCTCAAAGTATACAATATGTAGTCGTAGTCGCCGTGGCGACTTTCCTCGGGGACCAGTTACTAGTTGTTTCAATACACGAAATGAGATTGGGAGTCTGCGTATACCCCAAAGAGTGCAGCTTCCGCGCTAGTGATCGGCAAGATCGTACTGAAAAACATGCTCTCAAGGTGGAGGGCCTTGCGAGGGTTTCGAAAAACGCTGGAGGTCGACCACGAGTAGCGACCAGGGCGTTTGATGGAAGATTTATGGGTTTAGCTCTATGATAGGGAGGGACCGCTAGCCACAAGCGCCAAGCGGCCCGCTTGCATGTTGCTGTTTGTATTTTTGAGGGGGGGCTTTTCTATTCACTGCCACTCCGCGGACGAGGAAGGAGTTCCTGTCCCGTCAAAGCCTTTTATGGCTCAGGGGCAGAACAAAATAGGCGCCTTGCGCGCTGAAAAGCAAGGCTTTGACCTCTGCCGAGTGGACCTCGTGTTCCGCATGTCACGAGGCTTCTTTGCTCGCGCGCTCGCGCGCCTTCCTCTTTATTAATCTGCGGAGTGACGCAACACCCACAAATTCCTTAATTTCTCGCTTTTTGTAAATTTTCCGAGAAATTTGGCCAGTGCCCCTCTCCCTCCTGAATCATTCCGCACTTGCATTGTTTGCGCAACGCACGCCCATTCCCACTTCTGCCCGCAGCATTGGCTTCTGCGCCATTTGGGTTTGTATCAGTTCGAGTTCGAGTTCGAGTTCGACTGGGAGTAGAAACGGGTGTAATTGCTCGGCAATTACTGGAAATTCAAATGTATTACAATGCAAACGGCTTGTGCTTATATGTCGATATGTCTCCATCACTATCACTTCGCTCTCATTACTTTTGAGCGATTGCGTATGCTCCCGAGTTCTCTAAACAGAACAAGTAGTCGAACCGGTGCTGCACTTGAGAATAAAGGATCAGAAGAAATGCATGGCGCCGCTCGTTTGACTTCCTTGTGAACCTATGATGCTCATTCGAAGACCATGAAGTCGACAAGGAAGTTCCCGGAGAGCAAAAGCAACTTTTCTTCCACGGTGGCTTCTGGTGGGTACGTTAAAGTGTACTTGTCAGCGGACGAGCAACCGCACCTGGATATCAAGGGTGATGATGATATGACGAAAAACAAGGGGAGTTAAAGCGGGGAGAAGGTGAGAGAACAAATAGAGAAACGCACAGAGAAAGGGGGATGAGAGAGGGAAGGAAGCATACTTAAAAAAATCAACGATTTCAAGAAAAAACACGTCTTGAACTACTTCGCAGCACCTCATTGCTATATGCATTGGTGTCTATTCTAATCTACTGTCCCGCTCTATTTCCATTCTGTTCTAGTTCTTCATTTCTTACCCGGTGCAGGCGCCGCACATCGCCGCGGATGCAAACCCGCTGATAGTGCTCATGCGGTACGCGTTGGTTAAGCCGCCGACGTGGTCTCCCTAATATGATATATACGCATAATGAGGAGGAGAGAGGTGTGCACAGAGATAACAAGACTTGAACTATAAAAAGAGAGTTTAAATGAACTTGAAAATATTACATAGGAGGAGAACGGCACGTGCGTATGAGGGAAAGAGAGAATAACAGCAGATACTTTGACGAGAAGTGCAAATCACACGCCCATCCTATGCCGTCTTCTCTCCTCGTGTCATCATCACATCACGCCATCACATCACGCCATCATCTCATCACATCACATTATCATCCTCCTTCCATCCCATCCCCTCCCCTCCTATCCAATCACCTTGGCGTTGTGCAGCTTCATTCGGTATTGCCCGCACCCGGGCAGGCACGACGGGGCCAGCTGCATAGGCGCTCCCATGGTGTACAAGAGCCGCTCTTCGTGGTCCCGGACCTACACGAACACGTACACATGTGCATGGGATGTAAGTACATGTAAATAGTACGTGTAGCAGTACATGCAAATAGTACATGGACATGTGCGTGTAGTGCATGCAGTGCGTGTAGTGTGTGTGTGGGTATAAAAATACAGTAGATAGAAAGAGAGAGAGCGTGCGACTCCGTTGCTTTCTTCCTCTTCTTCTTCTTTCTTTCTTTCTTTCTTTCTTTCTTTCTTTCTTTCTTTCTTTCTTTCTTTCTTTCTTTCTTTCTTTCTTTCTTTCTTTCTTTCTTTCTTTCTTTCTTTCTTTCTTTCTTTCTTTCTTTCTTCTTTCTTCTTTTTCTTCTCTCATCAAATCATCTCATTTCTTCATCTCTTTCTCTCCTCAAATCAACTCATTTCTTCATCTCCATGTTCATCTTACTTCTAGGGCTCGGTTGCAGCACACGAAGCCTCGGCGCTGTTCCACCGAGCCGAGCCCGGTCCCGTCGGCTAAAGTTACCGACACCTGATTGTTATAAGGGAGTGTTTGTGGTAGGTTGTAATTGACATTGTTCAAATGCAGAAATAGATGGAATGAAAAGGACGGAGAAAAAGCGTGGGCAATGTGCAAATTCAGAGCCACGAAAAGTAGACAGCGACGGTGGAAAGAAAATGAAAGAATGCATTTCTTCCTTTGAGGCACAAGGGCCGTGTGTCAATCCAAGACAAACAAAATGAAGAGCAAACATCAATCAAAGCATGCGTGCATGCCACACCGCACTCTCTCTCTCGAATAACCTTGTTGTCGTTGCAGAGGAAGAAAGGAGTCGAGCAGCCGATCACGCAGCCGCGCTGCATGGTGGCGATTTCGTTGTCCAGCTCGTCGAACAAACTGTTGGTTGGGTGGTGGTGGCAGTGGTTGTGTTCATTGAGTCAAGGAAAAAGGTACATAAGGAAAACATTAGTGGTGCTTTGCTTTAATTGAATCAAGGCGAGATACAGGAGGTAAAAAGAGAAACGAAGATATTATGTTCATGAAAAATGGAAAGCATTCCAAGTATCACTTTCGATGCGTTCATTATCACTTCAACAGCATGCCGAACTACCACTCGCTACTAGTACTAGTAGACTGACACTAGTGTACTGCTACTCTGTAGTAGTCCTGCTGCTTTTAGTCCTATCACACGCCATTCCAAACGTCAAGCCCTGTGTAAGCAAGCTTAGTAAAAGTACAACCAAGGTACCTGATGCTGAAGGCGTGTCTGGGCCAGCACAGGAGCCGCATCAGGGAGCAAGGGTGCGCGCCCTCGGCCGCAACAAACGCCACCGGCATCGCGAGTACGTCACTCTCTTTGGAGCGGTGCATGCCCCCACCTGCCGACTGCTGCGCGTGCACCTGTGTTACATGTGGTTGTTAGTTGGTTGGTTAGTGGTTACATGTGGTTGGTTGGTGGTGGATGTGGTGGTTGTTAGTTGGTTGGTTAGTTGTTACATGTGGTGGTGCCAGAGCACAGGGGAGTGGAAACGAAATGAGTCAACTGAGCAGCACAAACTATTACAGCAGCAGCAGCAGCTAGCAGCAACAGCAGAAATATCAACAGCACGAGTGACGAGAGTTGCAGCATAAATAATAGGTAGAAATTACAAACACAAGCGCGCGCATGAGCATCCAGGCACTGCCTAGAATGCACGAACATATAGTTACATGTAAATACCACGAAATTGCGGCCCCAGGTCATCGACGGTTTGGAGGGCTTGTGAAACTGAAAGAAGAAGGACAAGAAGAAGAAGATGAAGATGAAGATGAAGAATGATGATGATGATTTATGATGATGGAAGCGCAACAAAAATAGAGAGGATGATGAAGAGGAAAGCAGTGAGCTACGGATTCGTCGGGAACTGATGAATAATGCCAGGAACAAGAGACCCAGTGCAGAAAACAACTAAGGACCCGAGAACTGAACAATGTCTGGGAAAAAAAAATGCAAAGAACGCCCCTCCCTCATACACTCAGACAAGTGATTGCGCATTGCTAGTACTTTTCGGGAGTCGGCGCGCAAGTGCAAAGCGTTGGAGTTGGCGAGTACGTTGAGGCCGTTGGCCATCGGGTGCATCGGCGTCACCGGAATCGCCCCTTTCAGGAGGGGGGAAAGAATGGGGTTGCAGGGGAGGAGAGGGTGTTATTGAGAGGATATGTGTGTGAGGTCAAGAAAAGTAGGGTAAGCGTGTAATTTGATATGGGTCTGAACGAGAGGGTTGGCTTCGTAGTACGTGTATACGGTTTGTGAAGAGAAAGGGGTACGGAGTGAGGCGCGGCTTCAGGACTAAACTCAAACGAGGGATTGGAATAAAGGGGCCTATCCTAGCAATGGCAAAAGGCACAGGCACAGGCACATCTAGAGTAGCGCCCAGCAAGAAGAAACGTAGTAGTACCTCGTTTCATGACTTGCCCAACAGGAATCATTTGCAGCCGCGTGCCAGGTGCCACTCCTTTGGGCATCGTGAAAATCACCTGTGGGGGGAAAACCAAAAGAAAGTACGCACGCGTGGGTGTGCTCAGTCATGCACTTAAGGAACACGCTAAATGCGAGGGTTGAGTGCAAGGGTGTGTGTGCGTATCAAATAGGCACGCCATTGTATGTGACATGCTACCATAAAGACTACGACTATCGATAACTTTGCTATGCACAAGCCAGGCATCAAGCCTCTAGCCGTGCTACACTTACTTCATCGCCGCTGCTGGCAACGGCTGTAATTTTCTGCCCCGGAACACTGTCTGCTGGCACGCTCACATTGAGCACCTTCAAATCGAAGAAGAAAAAGCCCATGTACAAATGATTAGCAGCAAAAAAGTTTTAGAAGGAATGTCACAAGAGAAAGACAAATGACGCACGTTGAAACTAGCGTTAAGCTTCTAACAGAGCTGCGCACGGAATACGGAGCCTAGCGCTATCAAACTTGACAAACATGATACATTCAATAGCGCAATGATATGTGTACGGTTGCCTTGTTGCTCTGCTCTACTTGCAAAGTTGGGAACGGGCTTTCATCTGCCTAAAAAACTAGTATTAGTAAGAAGGGCCAACTATGCTCATGCACATCATTTAAAGAACGCACATTGATTTTTCTGCTCATGGTAGAGCAGGGCCGCGCACACGGAGGCAGGCAGGGCGCCTATCAGCGGCGAATCAGAACACCCTCGTGTGCTCGCGAAGATTTGATGGAACTCTCGGAACATCAGAACACGCTCGCAGAATTTCGAACATCAAAATCATCATTCTTGATGAGATCTCGCGATTTTTGACCTGTGTTGTGCAGTTGTTGGTTGTTGGTTGTTGGCTGCCGGCTGCCGGCATGGTGGCTGTGGATAGGGCCAGAGTTGAAACATGTCGGGAATGAAACAACAGAAACGAAACTCGATTTTCGCCGGCGTTTCGTTTCTCGAAACAGACCAGCGTATATCCCTGGGCGTGTCATGTTTCGGGAAACGAAACATTGAGGCACCGAGTCCCATTTCTTCAGCTTCGTCCGCAGGTCGCGGATTCGCATTTCGCATACGTAGTTCTCTCGGGGCGGTTGCTTGTTGGTAATTAAAATCATAATAACTTCCGAAGCAGCACGAAATAGTCGGAATCCACGTAATGCCCTCTTAGAAACCGCGTAATTGGCAAAATAGAAGACGGCCCTATGGAGTCGTAGGCGGAAATGTAAAAATTTGCCTGCGTTCGGGGGTGAAATCGGGGAAATTTCGAAAGAGCGCTGCGGATTTCGTTGTTTCGTTTCAAGAATGGAAACAGAAAATTCCCAGCGCCCTACGCGTGCGTTTCACGTGAAACGAAAGTAAATTCGAAGCTAGTTTTCTGTTTCGTTTCTACTTTTGAGTGCCATGCGAAACAGCCCCCCAAAAGTAGGTGTTTCGTTTCTCCACGGTTTTCCTGTTTCAACTCTGGCCCTACTGGGGATCTTTGAGACAGCATCGTATATCGTACTACTCTGTATGTAGTATCATCTGCTGCCTCAGCAAAGGAGTTTGTTACAGTTCCAGCCGTTGGCGCACTGAGAGTAACTCGCGGTGGTTCTGACAGCATCTCTACCGGCTACGTTCGCTTATTAAGATACAGGCTAGTTTATGCAATCGAT
>Ga0307979_1001613_pt1 | contig 15998 bp, 6 predicted proteins | sample OrgLakmetage1058_FD_201833 | JGI IMG/M metagenome (GOLD analysis project Ga0307979, IMG submission 201833) | Saline water microbial communities from Organic Lake, Antarctica - #1058 | ecosystem: Environmental > Aquatic > Non-marine Saline and Alkaline > Saline | place: Antarctica: Organic Lake...
ATTTTCTTGGTAGGCAAATTCTGGTCGTGGTCGCATAAAACATCAGCTCTATGTTGATCTATTCCTGGTACTATATATTTCTTTTATACTAAATAGATCAACGTAGAGTTGATGTTTTATGCAACCACGACCAAGAACTGACTACCAAAGAAAAATGTCTGTGTGTCTCTCTGTCACATCACATTCTTATCTGGGTACATATGTTCTGACACCTTACGTATGTTCTGACACGTTGTCACGTCACACGCCGCTGTGATGTTTTATCCGACCACGACCAAAAAGTGCCTACCAAGAAAATGTGTCTGTGACTCTCTCCGTCACACATTTTTATCTGGGTACATATGTTCTGTTCTGACACGTTGTCATCACTGCCATCAACCATGTTCTGACACCTTGTCACGTCACTGAAATCAACTACGTTGATCGTGGCGTGGCGGCGCGCACGCCGCTGCAGTTAGTGCATTTTTGCAGAAGTGTCTGTCAAGAAAGTGTAGAAGTCTTCTTCCGTGCCGTGTGCCCCTGAACCTGAAACAATAGTGAGCATGGCGGCACTAGCAACAGTAAAGCACGTCTTGGTTACAGGTGGGAACGCTGGCATCGGCGCAGCGCTCTGCAGGCTTCTAGCTACGGACCACGCATGCCACGTATACTTAGGGTCGCGGGATGCTGCCAAAGGCGCCGCTGCTGTCGATGACATCGTAGCCAAGTACCCCGCTGCGGCAAACAACATTGAAGTGTTGGTCATTGACGTGAACGATGATCAGTCAGTGGCAGCAGCTGCTGCGAAGCTTCAGGAGACCCTTAAGGCTCATGGCGCTCCTTTGTATGCGCTCGTGAACAATGCTGGTGTTGGTCTCGCTCACGGTGATGTGGGCGGCCCCGCGGGCGTTGTCAAGACCAACTACGAGGGCCCAAAACGAGTCACGCACGCTATGGAGCCCTTGATTGATCCAAACGGAGGCCGCATTGTGAACACGAGCTCAGGTGCAGCGTCAAATTGGCTGAAGCGCCAGGACGCTGCCACCAAGGAGCTCTTTTCGAACCCGAACCTTACACTCGAGGAGCTTGATGCTGCTGTTGCAGACTGGCTCTCCAAGGAGGGTGCTGACTTGGGCCACGGAGGATACGGTCTATCAAAAGCTGCATTGTCGGCGCTTACGATGGTGCACGCGAAGGCTTACCCTAACCTCAAAGTCACGAGTCTGTCCCCAGGCTTCATTGCGACCAACATGACGAAAGGGTTCGGAGCGAAGCTGTCCCCAGAGCAAGGCTGCGTCTCTGCCCTCAAGTGCTTGTTCAGCGACGAAGTTGTGAGCGGGTGCTACTATGGGTCCGATGGTTTGCGGTCGCCGCTCACGTGTTCGCGTGACCCGGGCACGCCGGAGTACAAGGGAGAGCCAAACCCAGACCCTGCGGTGTACAACAAGTGAGGCTGCGAGGTCTGAAGACCGATCATCACTTAGATTTTTGTTGCTCTCCTTTTCTACTTAAAGATTTTTCGCTTTATGTAGCTTTGTTTCCTGGGCAAATTTGATTTGCGTTTCTCCACCGAGAAGGACGTCCTTCTCGTGGCATTTCCAGTCACATAAATTACTTATTTCTAGTTCCTAGGAATAGGAAATAGTAGGAAGGACTTAAAGCTTGCTTGAGACTGAAAGATCCACGTATAAGGAAGCAGGAGAACGTTACCGCGTAATCCCTGCCGTTGCGATTAGGAGCCATTCATAAATCTCCTATTGGTATGGTTCGCCCTTCCATATACACAATTTACATATCACTTTTGATATTTCAATGAATTCAGAATCTGTTGGTAGTATAGAGGGAACTGAAAATAATACTTGGGCTGGTCTTTATCTTAACCGCTTAGAGCTAAGAGCAGGGGCCATGCGCCAATTGCCCTTCTGTCTATGGCCAGAACTATAAGTGAATAACCCAATTCAGGCGGCACTGCCGTTTGTCACTTCTGTAGACCCAAACTGCCCACTCGCTTCAGTGCCATGTGTGTGTGTGGCAGAGACCTGGGATGATTCAGTGGAGCTCTCTTCAGTGACCATGGATTCTGAATCGTGGAGCAAAGCACCACCAGCGCCACTGGAATGCTCTTGGGCCAACGCAGCCCACATAAACCGCTCCGAAGCAATGTGAGCTTCTGCGGTTGCTGCTGCTGCGCGTGACCTCCGATGCCGCACTGCTCGCTGAATTATGAAGACTGCTTTCAGTTTGGTGTTGATCGCTGCAATCTCATCTTCAATACTGACTTTTGTTGTTTTGGCTGCCTTCTGATCCTCCCTTGCTTCTTCGTCTATCTTCTTCTCATCACGTGCTTGCGCTATTCCCTGCATCATCTCTGCCAGCTCTTGCTGGTCCCTCTCTGCCTGCCTCTGCGTGGCCTTCACCCGCACCATGTCAACCTTTGCCTGGTGAGCAACTGCAGCCTCGCGCGCGCGCCGTGCAGCCTGCTTCAACTTGGAGCCATTGGTATTAGCACCTCCTCGCGCCATTGACGGAAGGGCCCTGAAGGCGCTGATGACGCGCATAGCTCTCGTGGCACTAGTAGCTGCTGTGCTCCCTAGCTTTGTCTCAGTGTGGGCTGCGTTTATCTCGTTGAATCATTAGCACTGCTCGTTGAATCATTAGCACTGCTCGTTTTGTGCTGTCGACGGCAGCTTTGTCATTGACGTCGGTGTTTGCAGTCTCTTCTTCTGCTTGAATCTCTTTCGTTTGGGAATCCTTCTTGCAATGCGCTTGAGCCACACCCTGTATCATCTCTGCCAGCTCTTGCTGGTCCCTCTCTGCCTGCCGCTGTGTAGCTTTTACCCGCACCATGTCAACCTTTGCCTGGTGTGCAGCTGCAGCCTCGCGTGCGCGCCGTGCAGCCTGCTTCAACTTGGAGCCATTGGTACTAGCACCTCCTAACGCCATTGACGGAAGGGCACTGAAGGCGCTGAGAACACGTGCTGTAGTAGTAGTGCTACCTGTTGCTGAGGTGGGCGCCTGCTTCTTATCGTTCTGAATCTCTGCGGTAGGTGGGTCCGATGGTGCTGGTTTAGATAGTAGACTGGGAGCAGCAGTAAGAGCAGCATCGGCATGAGCATCAATCTTGGCATTAGTGTCTGAAGTAGAAAGACTGGCGGAATTGTCAGGAGAAGCTGAAGTAACAGCAGCGGTGGCAACAGCATCACCAGTAGATACCGTAGTGGCAAGAGTAGAAGCAGTATTCAAATCAACGCCAGGGTTAGTATATTGGTCAGCAACTACATCGGCCGTCAAACCTCCAGGATCACTGAGGTTGCTTGACATCTCCATCAGGTTTTCAGGAGGGGTAGAAACTTCACCGCAAGCAATATCAGCAGGAACTGTATCTTTGAGAACTTCCTTTGTTTCATTTATGAATTCTTCCTTCGCGTCAGTGGTGCCAGAAGTTGACGCACTCACGTCAGGACTTGTAGAAACATTGCCGACAACAACATCAGCAGCTGTGCTATCGGCAGAAATGGTTCCAACATTGCAATCACATTCAATGGCACTGGCGGCGCCAACTTGGTCGATGACAATGGCAGTGTTGACTGAAGCATGGTTCACAATCGATTCAGACGCAGCAGCTGCTGGCTTACTAGCAACGGAAGTACTCACATTGTCTGTACTTTCAGCTAAGACACTACCAGATGTACTTTTGGTCGCAGCAGCATGTTGTGCCAAAGTCACTAAATCAGCCAACAGCTTATGCTTAGCGTCTTGGGCTAAGCTTGCAAGTTGAAGAAGCCTTTCTTCTATGCACACCACATGACCTGTTTCTTTAGCTATGTTTTCGCCAGATAGTTCTTTGGTCGTAGTCGAAAGGCGCGCTAGAGTCACAAGATCTGCCAACAGCTTGTGCTTAGCATCTTGAGGCAAGCCAGGGAGATTAAAAAGTCTTCGTGCTATGGACATCGCGGCAGCCTCCGCTGAATTGGACTCCATCAACACTTCCCTCTCTTTATGCGCTCGATCTGAAGTCTGCACTGCCAGAGCCTCGGTCCCTTCATATGATTCATTGACCGATAATTCTTTGATTTCCGCTGCATGATGTGCTAGAGTCACAAGATCTGCCAACAGCTTGTGCTTAGCATCTTGAGGCAAGCCAGGGAGATTAAAAAGTCTTCGTGCTATGGACATCGCGGCAGCCTCCGCTGAATTGGACTCCATCAACACTTCCCTCTCTTTATGCGCTCGATCTGAAGTCTGCACTGCCAGAGCCTCGGTCCCTTCATATGATTCATTGACCGATAATTCTTTGATTTCCGCTGCATGATGTGCTAAAGTTACCAGATCTATCAGAAGCTTATGTTTAGCATCTCGCGGCAAATTGGAGAGGTTAAAAAGCCTGTCTTCTATTGAGGTCGAAACAGCATCTGCTGGTACTGACTCCATCGCCACTTCAGCCACTTCTTGCACTCGATCTGAAGCTGTATCTGTAATAAGTTCTGATTTCGTATCTGAAGTATCGCCAGGAGGTTCATTGGTCGCAGCTGCTTGTTGCACTAGAGTCACAAGGTCAGTCAACAGCTCATGCTTTGCATCTTGCGGCAAGCTTGAAAGGTTAAGAAGCCGTTCTTCTACTGAGATCAAATCAGCCTCTGCTGGAATTAACTTTGTCATCACTTCCTTGTCTTCTTGCAGTCCGCCAGAAGCTTGCACTGCTAAAGAATCTGTTGCATCATCTAATGCACCATCATTTGATGGTTCATTGTCTGTAACTGCGTGTTGCGCTAAAGTTACAAGGTCTGCCAACAACTTATACTTTGTATCTTGCGGCAAGCTCGACAGACGAAGAAGCCTTTCTTCGATTGACATCCGAGCAGCCTCTGCTGTGAAGGTCCCTAGAGTAATCATGGCGACGTCTGATCTGAAAGTCGTCCTCGATTCGGTCGGAGGGGTAACCTTGGGGCGTTCAGATTCATTCCGACTGCCCTCTTCGGACTTTGAAGCCTCAGCAGGTTTTGGTGCCAGTGCTTCCTCGGGGTAGCCATCCATCAGCTTCGCTTCTCTAGCCAAGTCTTCAAGCAGGGCCATTTTCTCAGATGTGCTGAGACTATCCAAGTGCTGCAGCCGCGTTTCCAGGTTAAGCGCAACGGTAGGAAGAGCTTTGTCGACATCTGAAAGTCGATCAAAGGAAGTGGCGGAGCGTAGCAGTGCAGAAGGTTCCGGAATTACGTCTTTCTCATCTTCAGGTGTGAGTGCAGTGGCTTCCAATGACGGAGACGGAGACCGCGACGACTGCACAGGTAGAGCAGGAATCGATGACACCGATGAACCTGACTTCGCGTGGAGCTTGCGCGTTCGGTTCTTGCTTGGCGCGCCAGTTTGACGGCGACTGCGAGCCAAAGTCCGCAGTTCTGGGTGGTCTTTGAATCCAAAAATAACAGTGTTGTGGCTGAGAGTCTCATCCCACTCTACATCGAGCTCGTCGATCCACTCTTGAGTCGGCGATGCCAATGAGGCTGTGCCTCGACTCGTTTCCCAAATGTCCATGAAGTAGTCTACATCCAAAACGAATTCTCGGATCTCTTTATGAGTGACTCTTCCACGTTTGTGCTCATCCATGCATTCAAATACTGCATCGAGGATTTCGATAGCGTAATTGTCACTGATAACTCCAGAAAGCCCAAATATAGAGTGAAGTTGGTCTTCAATGTCGGAATTGCTCGGATTGTGAAATTCACGTTTGAAATCCGCCTTGCTGACCGCGCCATCACCTGACTTGTTTAGAGTTTTGACAAGGGCATCGATGCGAGCCTCTGTCGCGCAGTCAGCAAGTAGATGCATTCGTTCTTCCATTGACAGTGCATTCAATGACAGTAGCCTTGAAGAAATTTCACCCAGAGTGGTGTCCACAATTTCTTTAACCACTGTTACGTCAGCAGCTTCTTCGTGGACTTCTGGACTAGGGATTGCCAAGGGCTCCTTAGTGTGCTTACTACGCCTAAATTCGTGTGCTATCTCCCATAAAAGTAAAAGCTTGTCACTTTTCGACAAATGAGAAAGCCGCGCCAACTTGTGTTCAAGCATTTTCCAAGTCTCTTGGTGTGCACCCTCAGCAAGATCGCGCAAAAGTTCGTGCTTTTCGTGCCTTGATAGGGAGTCCAATCTCAGCAGCCGATATTCTAAAGATAAAACTTGAGATTCAGTGGTCATCACAGCTTTCGCTGGGGAAATTTCACTTTCTTTTGTTTGCGGCAAGGAGCTGCTATGCGGTGCGGTTTCATATCCAGTGCGCATGCCATCGTCATTTGAGCAACGATGAATATTCTGCACATTATGCTTGGTTGTAACGGAATCCGCTCCTAGCATCTCGCGTTGACATTCTCGAGAGTCTACAGGAACAGCTGCTGCCCTCTCTTCACTTCGGTAAGGAAGGGCGCGCACTCTATCAGTACTTTGCTGCGGTGCAGGCAAAGACTTCGCGTTGACTTTATTCGAAGAATTATCTACGCGCCGCGCCTCCAGTGCAAAATCATCAACCAGCTTCAGCCTGTCTTTGATGCTCAAACCATCAAGCCCTCGCAATCTTGACTCCAGAGTGACATCACTAACAACATGAGGATTCTTCAAAACAATCCTTTGACTTGCAGGGCTTTCAAGATTTTCTGAGCGCCGAATCTCTTGCGCGCATTCGTCGAGAAGAGCAAGTTTCTCAAGCTTATTCAATCTACTGAGGCAAAGAAGCCTAGATTCCAAGGCAGAAAGAGCAAGTCCAGTAGTAGGACTAATAGAATATGGCGCAGTATTTGCACTGGCTATATTGGCTGCATCGGCTTTGATTGTCTTGGCACAGGGCTGCCTACTTTGTGTATTCTTAGCCTTTTTGCTGAAGTCAGACAGTAGCTCAAGCTTTTGCTCTTTCGTCAATTTCCTCAAATTCAACAAGCGCACTCCTAACAATTCCAAAGATGGTGTAGTTGCCGCTGATCCTGGATTATATTCAATTCCCCTGGTAGTTCGATTTGACTTCTGTGCAGCCACTTGCGCAGTACTTCTACCATTACCTTCAAGGTCATCTTTATCTCGTGCCAGCTTGGCAAGATCGCTCAAAAGCAGCTTCTTCTCATGACTCGAAAGGCGTTTGAGATTCAATAGCCGATTCTTGATACTTTCACCTGATTGTCTGTCTTCTATTACTGGACAATTGCTTGTGGTCACAATTTCTGAAGGATTCATCATGGCACTATCTAATGTTGAAGCAAGTGCCCCTGAAGTTGCAGCAGTTGATTGAAGAACATGAGATATAGAGCCTCTTGCCGATTCCAGCTCTTCTGCATCTTCTTTCAGGATATTCTCATCGCGTTCTTTATTTCCCTCTTCATCTCGTGCCAACTCAACGAGGTCGGTCAAAAGCACTTCACACTCATCTCTCGAAAGGCACGCCATATTCAAAAGGCGGTTCTTGATACTTTCATTGTTGGGAGAATACTTCGTCACTGGAGCCATATCTAAAATAAGATATTGAGCTTCTTCAGAGCACACAACAGCAGCGCCAGGCGTCTTTGAAGTAGCCGCAGCATTCGATGCACAAGTAGTTGGAAGTTCACTGGTTTCATCCTGTCGTTGAAATTCTTCGGAGCCAGTCGTGCGTGGGGGCACTTCTTGCAGGAGCCGTCTAGAAGTACACACGTTGTCAAATCCAACGCGTACCTCTTCGATACGTTGTACATGGTCAGAATGAGCAAGCAAAAGCGGCCTTTCCGCTTGAGATTCTATTGGAATCAATCCAAGGCGAGCTGGAGCTTCTGGAGAAGGGATGAACTCCTGTTCTTCATCTGAAAGATAAAGACTGTCTTCATTGAATTCAATTGGAGGAGCTTTCTTGCGATATGCCTTCGGTAGTCCTTGTGTTTTTAGGGCGCCAGCTCCACCAGTATTTTCTCGAGCAATATTTCGTGATCTGAAATGACTTCTGACCGCATTCAAATCACTCACCAATACATTATCACGGTCTTGTGACGAAACTGAAGCGCCAGAACGTACACGGTCAACCTTCTCCTTCCGCAATCGCCTTACTACAGAAAGTGGAATTTGGCCTTTCTCGCCCTTCGCTTTCATCCAACCAGGAATATGTTTTCGAATATCCTGCACTTCAGTGTTCTCTACTACAGCTGAAGTCGCTGACGTCGGTCGCAGGGGCTTCAATTTGTTATCACCTCGAGATGTTTGAGCAGAAGCTGGCCGCCTTCGAGATACTCCGCGCGTATTTGGACCCACGCCGTGTTGAGGTGGAAATACTCGAGCCCTGTGCAATGACTCAACACGAAGCCGACGAACATCTGCTTCTAGCTCCTGTTTCTCCAAACCGAGAACCTCTTGGGTGGCAAGATGTACAAAGTACTTCTTTGATTCAGCGTAGCCAGTCATGGACTTTACTTCGCGATCTTTCCGACTGCAATTGAATTTGTTGGGTTCAACAAGTCCTGAACGGCGTCCCGTGCTTAGATTACTCTCAGGCAGCGTAACTTTGACTTGAGATGATTTACCACCCTCATCAGATACAGATTGATCGCATTGAATCTGAGGCTGGTCGCCATTTGTGCGACGATATTTGTCTTCACCAGCAGACTGAGGGCGAGCAACACATTTATTCGACTTAGATTCTAGAGCTGCGTAACCCAGTCGATACTCAATTTTTTCAGAAGTAACATCATTCGCCTTTTGAGCACTTCTAGCACGCTGGTACAATATAGACAAAAGAGTTTTTGCGCTCTCATTCGATCGTAATGCGCCTCTATTCTCAAGAGACTCTATGACAGCCTTCGACAAATGGCCAATCTCTTGATCCTCTGGAAACTCAACCAAAACGTCCACCAAGCTACCAATTCCCGATATGTTTGCCATGAAGTTCTCGGTTACCTCTTCTGAAATGCCAATCAATTGAAGTAGAAGGATGCACGCTTTCTGCCGTACAAATGAAGCACTTATTTCTTTCCAAATTTGGCGCCCCTGTAATGCCAGGAGCTTCGTGAGAGGCCGAATGATTCCAGAACCTCTTTTGGAGTGGTCGTCGAGTCCAACAACAAGACAAGCTGCTATGCGACTTTGATTGAAAGAGAGAGAATAGGCGGCAATCAACGAAGGTATTACCACTCGTAGTACCATTTGCCGATTAAGCGAGAGGTCAAGGACTGCGCTGTTACTCTCAGTTCTCGAGGGAACCCATTTATCTATAGCTTCAAACTTGACGGGCAAACTAAGCATCGCCTCCTGCGGATCAACATCATTCTCGTACGGTTTACGTGCAGATGGATTCGCTGCCCTGCTCGTCTTCAACAATTCATCGAACAGGAGAGGCTGTGAAAACTTATTGCTTTCATTCTCGTGGCGACGGCGGGTTGAGGTCTTCCTAAGGGAGTCGCCGCTGTTTAGCACTCGCCCGAGAGCTGGAGGCGTAGATGAACGCTGATTCTTTGGATTAGCTGCGACGCTTAAAAATGATAAATCAAATAGTTGCAGCACTTTGGAAAGTATTGATAAAATTCTGCCACAATTTGGGTGATCCAAGCCAGATTCATCTTTCCTCGCCAGAGGATGAAGAGACTGTACAGAAGCGCTCTTGTGCTTCAGGCGGGGAAGAAGGACAGATAGAAAGTGGAGAACCCCAGCAGGAATCCGAGACAATACCTCAACATCACGAGTAGCTCTTCCGGTCAAGAATTTTGTCCCCTCGCACTGCTTTAAGAAAGCTGCCGGGAGAGCGTCGATCGCTGCTTCGAGAGATAAACGACACCCCTCAATGCCCCGCTTCAGGAAATCTGACTGGGTATACTCGTCAAATTGGTCGAACGCAGCTTCCACCAATGCAGCGAGGCACGCTCCACATGCATCCATTATAGCTACATATGTGCTCTCATCTCTCTTAGGCCCATGCTTAATCGATGAAAAAGTGACCAAAGTGCCGAGAATCAATTCAAACGCTTTGGTACCACTTTTAGACCCACCCCAGTGGATTATCTCAGCAGCAAGTTCCGGCGACGCAGCTAACGAACTAGTAGCTTCAACAACGGTGTGTATAGCATCTGCCACTGCCATTGCCAACTTTTCTTTTCGGTGTGCACTACAATGAGGTGGCATCCGCCCATCTGTTTCCCTAACGCTCCTTTCCGCAGCGACTGCAGCCTCGAGATTGTCTAGAAACAGCGAAACACTTGCTTTTGCTGAGCTAGGAAGTGGACGTGCCGTCGCAGGTGACACAGTCATGAGTTCCATTGTTGAAGGGTCTCGTAAGGACGCATTACTCTTTCTCTCCTCCAATTCTTCCCCAGGTCTCAAATCGACCCTGTTTGCTGCCGAATCATCAAAGTAATCATTGTCTGTCTCAACAACCACAGCTTCCGCAGGCTGAGACTTGTCATGGTGCCCCCGGAAGTGCTCATCTAAGTAATTTTTTCCTAGTCGAAATCGACGAGGGTCATTTCTCCAAGTATCAGACGCTGCATGATCTCCGTGCGTAGATGAGTTCTCAATGGACCGAAATGATTGCTGCATTATTCACTGTCTCGCTAGCCTTCTTCACTCTAGTCTTCCCCTCGCATCGACTCCAGCACTTTGAGGTCTTCTTTGCAATTGTAATCACCGCAACGTGGTGATCTCTGGTGGAGGTACGCAATTGATGGCAGAAAAGTAAGGCTTTCAATGAAAAACACAAAAGGAACATTGACAGCAATAAAGTTGTATTAGGCTAGCCTTCGGGCTCAATCGATACAGCTGTTTCAAGACCACACAATAAACAGCAGAACAAAAGTAGCATCAAAAATTGACATCTAGCACTCTTTGAACTGATTTCGAGCGCCCAGCGAGCTCTAGAAGTGAACTTGATAGATTCGTCTCAAGGTACTTACAATTCAGAGCGCTGAGAAAGGCTGGTAGTTTTTATTGTGACAAGCCCAAGATGATTAGAGCCATCTTGTCGCTTCGAAATCATTCTGAAGAATTAAACATGCTCTCCTGCAGTCGAGTGAGCCGCAGGATTGGCTATATTCAACGCCGACTTCGATGTAATAACGGCGTAATTCTATCGACGGCAGCCACCACGAAGGAGCAAGAAGACGCGAAGACACAACGAAAGCCGAAAAGCCGACACGCCATTATTTACAGGGATGGATCTCGGATTCCCACATTCCCGAAGACACTCCTCCCAAACAACCCCAAGAAGCCAGCAGCAAGCAGCCAACAACAACAGCACGTGTAGCTTGAGTTGACAAAAAAGCTACACCTAAATTACCACTCGTTCACACGCAAGAGAATGGACCCTGGCGTGCATGTAGAGAATAGCTCCGATGATGATTCGGGTGTTGAGGAAGATTCGAGCGAGCAGCGGATGAGTCAAATTGACGAGGAGGTAAGTTGTACTTATTTTTCATGATCACTACTTGTGCTTGATGAACGAGATCAATGAACCCTGCATAACGACCTTCGGGCAATGCAGGTGGCGAACGCGAAAAGGCAATTTGATAGGAATGAAGCCCGTGCGTTTTCGGCAGCCATGGCGCGGAATAGGGCCCACGTCAATTCCATGTTATCCGTGCAGAGCATGCAACGGCAAGCCCGGGCTGCTGATTTGGCGAGAAGTGCTGCTTTCGCTGACACCTCTTCACCTGAGCTAATGGCTACATTTCGACGCCGCAGCGCGCTTGTTGCATCACGAGAGTCGCCGACGAATAAAGCTGAGTCGGAGAGCACACTCACGGAGGAAGAGCGCAGGTTAGAATCACGGCGTATAGACGGGGACGAAACCTTTTCGGAGCTTTGGCCGAAGTTGGCAAAGAGTGGATGGACGAGTCAGAAAGGCCGCGGCCTGATATCGTGGCATTACCTCCGGCCAGGTGCAGTGCTGACCAATGAGCAGCGTACCGAGCCCGTCAGCTCCAATAAAAGTTCATACTCGAAGGTTTCAAAAAGTTATCGGGACCAACATGCACATTCTTTCACTGAGGCACATTCCTTGGTCGAGTTTGTGAGGTGTACTGGTTTAGACGGCATCACCAAAACAGGCCACGTCAATGAAAACCTACCGTTACTATATTCATTTAAGTCGGGAGTGAAGGTGTCTCTCAGTGACAAGACTAGCGCTGAAACTGATATGGGTTCCTCGATCGGTAAACGCTCTGGCAAATTGCTATCCAAGTATGAACCAGATGTGGTAGCACAGCATAGGACCTCGGTTACCGAGACTGACTATGGTTTAGCAGCGCAAAACGAGTTGAACGCTTTACCGCTTTCTGAGGCTGAAGCAACGATTCCGTCTGGTTCTGCTCCGTCTGCTTCTTCTCCTCCTGTGAACAGCGGTATCCCCATGGAGGCTGCGGGTGGATGGGGCACTGGCGTCCTCTTTGGTTTCGGAATGGCGCACGGAAGCAACCAAAATGGAAACGCGGACGTGCCGACTGGCACTCGCTCGTTGCGCATGCAGTCGCGTGGAATTGGCACAATGGAAAGAGTGCAGATAACCCCACAGGTGCTGTCGATTGCTCCCCTGGCGGCGGAAAGCACTTGGGAGCTTGCAGATGCCGAGTACCAGGACGCCATGAGTACACATGAGTCGCTGGCCGCGCAAGCAGGCAAGCAGCCAAAGCCCAAATCCCGAAAGCGGGGGCCCACCACGTTTGAAACCGAACTGCACTCGCTCCAAGCGCTGCCGATGGCTACTTCGTGGGTGCCGTTGAAGCGCAACGTGCGGACGCAGGACCAGAAGGCCCTCGAGTACACGCCTTACTTCGGGGACCACGACGCGTCCCAAGAAAAGCTCTTCGGGGACTTGTTCGACTTCGAAGCTAAGCAGCGTGCCATTGACGCGGGCCCGCCTGCGGAAGCTCACTTTCGCGCGCAGCGCTTTCAGCGGTTTCGGAAGTTGCTTGTGGCTGCTGTAGGGCGCGCCATCCACGAGAAGCGAATCAACGAGCTCCCAGATTTTGCGGAGACTGCGTCAACAACATCGACGTCGAGTGCGCAGTCTACTGCCCCATCTTTGGCAAGTCAGTTCTACGATGCTATTCATAGCGAAGGCAGCAAAGGAAAGAGTAAGAAAAGTACTGCTAAATCCGCAGGACCTGTGGCAAGCGCAACTAAAAAGAGTGCGGCTGGCGACAAAGATGAGGTTCTCCTGGCCGAGTGTGTTGATGCACTAGTGGATTCGTTGGAAGACGTTGCTGAGAAATCTTTGAAAGTCACGCTGGCTCCAGAAGATTATGTGACCATAGAAGAGTTGCGAAAGGCCGTAAAGGCGGCTGCAACTACAGCAGCAGCTTCTGCCGATGCCCTTGAAGAGAACAAGACCGGCTCCAGTGAACCTAGCAATGGCTGCAAGAGCAGCACCAGCAGCGACACCAGCAATGATAAAGGTCTAAGTGCAGTCGTTTCTTCAAAGCAAGGTGCAGTCTCTAATGTTAAAAGCGGCAAGAATTCCAGTAGCGCATCAAAAAGAAGTGTAACTGTGGCAACCTCGGGGCTGCGCGAATCTTCCGAAGTACCAGCCTTGCCGCCGCCGCCGATTGATGGCACGCCTGCGGCTGAGCCCAAAGCGCAGGAAGAGAGGTTCGCTCATAGATTATTGTATTTGTAGAAACTCCATGTGCTTCCCATTGTATTTTTTTGTGCTTGTATTCTTTATCGTGCTATTCTACGTACTTTTACGGCTTGGACAATGACATGCGAAGGCGCTGAGCGATCAACCACTAAGTTCTGACATTGCCTGCTACCAGGTATTTGGAAGCACTGGACTCCTACCGCCACTTAGTTTGCCGTTTCTGCCTGTGCTATGACTGCAATCTTCACCGTGACTACGGCGGGAACCATGCTCCTGCACCGCTCGCGGAGCAGACCACTCACGCCCTCGACGCGGAGCCTTACCTGGAGTCGTTGCCGTTGGCGCCGGCTGCCGTCGATGCGGCTCGGACTGCACTCGCTCTACAGGGAGGAAATTTATCTGCAGATGCACCTTCTGTTTCTTCTGCTAACAAGCCCTTATCGCTACTCTCCACGTCGTCTTCGTCGTTGTCGTCGTCGTCGTCCTCCTCCTCCTCCTCCTCTGCGCCAGAACCCTTGACATTTGCAAAACACCCGTCAGCCGCTGGACGAGAACGCTCCGTGCTGGCAGCCTTGCCTCGGGCATGGGTCGCTTTCGGAGGTGAGCTCGGTCCGATTGCCGCTGCACTCGGCTTACCGCGACTGGAAGCGCAGCGCCTCCTCGATCTCGCTGGCCTGGCCGTGTCCGTTCCAGAAAGCGAAGAAGTAGAGGGTGCTGCTGATGGAACTCTTGAAGGCAATCTTGGAAATCTGTCTGTGGATGCGTCCGTTGTTGGTAGCAGCAGCAGCGACCGCGATGGCAGTGGTGCATTGAGCCCTCGAAGCGTGACCTCAGATCAGCCCAGTTCGCCGCGAGGTGGTGTTACGGGCGCGGGCGGGCGCGGAGGGAAAGTTACGGTTAAACGAGGAAGTGGGCTCAACATGAAGCGCAAGTCCGGGCAAGCCAGCAACAACAACCGAGCTTACCATTTGCATCAGCGCCAAGGGCGGTCCAGTACGGTTGTGACGGCCTCGTCGCCGTATCTCCCCTGTACCCATCCAGGGAAGTGTGCAGCTGGCGGTGCGAAATACCACCGCAACAGTGGCAACAAGAGCACAGGCAGCCAGCAAGATCAAGATCAAGGAGACGGTGCGACATCATCGTCGTCAGGTGATCAAAGAGATGCAGCAGAGGGTACCAGTGCTGAGTCACCGGGAAAAGCGTCGTATGAGAGCACCTGCGAATGTATGCGCGAACAGCACTGGTGCACCAAGTTTTGCATTTGCGCACCTGTCAACTTGCAGCAGCAGCCCTTGGGTGGCAAGACCGGATCTGCGGCCCGACCGATGGTCATCAACCCTTGCCCCAACTTTTTCGGCGGCTGCAACTGTCGGATGGGCCACTGCAACACCAAGCAATGCGCTTGTTTTGTGGCCGGCCGCGAGTGCGATCCAGACCTTTGCCGCGAGTGCGGGGCTTGTTCTGTCAACGGACTGCACCCTGCTCCGGGGCAAAACTGCCGGAACGACAACTTATCGATGGGGCGGCACACGCGGCTCCTGATGGCGCGTAGCCTAGTACCAGACGCAGGGTGGGGCTTGTTTACCCTACATGCAGTGCCCAAGGGCGGTTTTGTGCATGAGTATGTTGGTGAAGTGGTGTCGCAGGACGAAGCAGAAAGAAGGGGGCGAGTCTACGACAAAATCAACCGGAGTTACTTGTTCAACTTGAATGCTGACTTTTGCATTGATGCGGCACGGAAAGGCAACAAAATGCGTTTCGCCAACCATTCGTCGTTTCCTAACCTGGAGCCACGCGTGATGTTTGTGAACGGCGAGCACCGCATTGCGATGTACGCGCGAGACGACATTCCTGCTCAGTCGGAGCTCTTTTTTGACTATGGCTACGACAATGAGATCAAGTCCGAGCATTTGCACAAGCAAGCCATTCATGCGGAATGGATGGTGGACGGTTCAATGGCCAATAAAATCAGTTCATGCGTGGGGCGCACGATGCTCGACGGCAGCAACAATTTCCCAGCGAACCTCAAACCGCTCGTGAAAGGTGCTAAGCAACAACAACAGCTTCTCCAAGGCGATGATGACGATGCCGAAGAGGAAGTTGAGAAGAAGAAGCGTTTCGTCAAGTCATCCGCGTATTCGATGTTTCTGCGGGACACTGCCGTTCGGAAAGAAGTCGTGCAGCTCCTCGCTGAGCGCTCTGCTGGCACCAAGACTACTGCTTCTGGTGGAGGCCGCAGCAAGACCTCGAAAAGTGCCGACTCGAGTGAGCTCGAGGACGAGCGCCTGAAGCAGTTTGCGTCGTCGTCGCAGGGCATGGCAGAGCGGTGGGCTACCATGATTGCGGAGGGCTCCACTGGCCCGTATGTGGCGCAGGCAGAAGCCTACAACAAGAAGCGCTTAAGAGAGTGGGGAAAGCAAGAAAAGGCGGCTGCCGCTGCGAAGAAGGC
>Ga0307979_1001615_pt1 | contig 15989 bp, 8 predicted proteins | sample OrgLakmetage1058_FD_201833 | JGI IMG/M metagenome (GOLD analysis project Ga0307979, IMG submission 201833) | Saline water microbial communities from Organic Lake, Antarctica - #1058 | ecosystem: Environmental > Aquatic > Non-marine Saline and Alkaline > Saline | place: Antarctica: Organic Lake...
AACAATTGTGCCTTCTTGGCAGCTGGCATGTTGGGCGGAAAGAAGGGTTTCCATTTCGACGGATCGTCCACGTCAAACCCGCGCCCTTTTCGGTAATTGCCGCGGTTGCCGCCACCGCCACCGCCGCTGCCCCCACCAAACCCACCCATAGAACTCAGCGTCGAGCCCAGCACCGCCAATTGGCTTGCTGACGACGAGCCTCCTCCCAGGCTAGAGCTCCCGTAGCCCGCTTGTCGGGCTAAGTCCGCTGGTCGCCCTTCGCGCTGCAAATTCGCCCAACAATTGTCGGGGGTCGCCAGCACCGTGATGTCCACTAGTGGGAGCCTGGTGTCAGAGGCATCGAACGCTTCGCCGCTCCGAGCGTCCCATAAAATCGCCTCCCCTGTCACTTGATCCAGCTGCAGCACATACTGAGCGTCTCCACAGGGCACGGCACGCCCAATCACCAGGTAAAAAGTCCACCGTTTGCGAGTGCTGCTGCTGCCAGTGCCAGTGGTGCTAGGTTGGTCGTTGTTCGCACTTCTAGGCTCATCCAGCGCCCCCTTGTCTTGCAAGTACACCAAGTAATGCCAGAGCAACAACGCGTGCTCTTCCCAATCCCCCGCCAACACTTCCAGAAATTGCCCGCACGTGCACCACAAGTCTAGGTCCCGAAAACCCAAATAATCTTCCAGAAAGGGCAACAGGGCCACAAATCGTGCCGCAGCCGCCACCGTGCACACGTCTTGCGCACTACTTCCAGCCGCCGTGGAATTTTCCGCATCACTGCCGGAGACGCCCGCAAGAGTAGCGCTCGCGTTGAGCTGGTCAGCAGCGGCGAGGGAGGCGCGGGCACTCCGACGGCTGCGGCGGCTCCGCCCCATTGTCGCGTCGACCCTGATTTCATCGAAGCTGTCTTCCACGACCCCACTGCTGCTGCCACCCGACATAGACGGCGAGCGTGGGAAGGCTCTCGCTGGAGGCGGCGCGAGCCCCCCTGGGCGCAAGAAACGGCAAATGAACACCAAATCCCCTTCGAGGTTGGGAGCCAGCACTTCCCAGCGCCGATCGTGCGGCATGGCGCTCGGCACGTGCGCTCGCTCGGCCTTCTCAAAGTGCAAGCTCTCCAGCCAGCTGCGCGCGTGTGCGGCCAAAGCCGCAGTTTCGTTGCTGGAGCTGCTGTAGTCCGAGCCGTCGCCCTCGCCGCTTCCACCTTGGGGTTGTTGATGGCCTTTGCTTGCTAACGTGGCCGTCGCCGCGGCCTGAGCTGCTGCCGTAGGCGGCGGGTCCAGCACGATCGCCACGCGTAGGTAAGTAGCAGCGTCCGCTCGTTTGCGCAGCGCTGCGGCATTGTTTTCGGCTGGTGACGCCAACAGAGACGCATCCAGGCCTCCGCCGCCGCTGCCTCCTTCCCCGCCACCGCCTCCACTGTTGCCGAAATCTCCACTGCTGCCCAAGGCGCCCGTTGGGCTGCTTCCCTTGCCACCATTGCCGTCGCCACTGCCGCCGCCGCCACCGCCACCCAGGGCACCGCTACCAAACCCGCCAGCGCTGAACCCAAACGCAGCCCCGAGGCCTGCCGCGGCATCACCTAATTGGTCGTAGTAGCCCTGCTGCTGACGCTGCGCTGCTCCCCGCCGCCCATTGCGCGGTTTCGTGGTGTCCGACCGGTCGTAGCCCAGGTTCACGTCGGGGGTCTCCAGCTTGAGGCAGCCTTCTAACCGCCCCGTGGCCGCCAACGACGCCAGTGGGACCCGCACGCTGCCCAAGAACCGCCGTTCGATGCGCCACCGGTGCTGCGTGTGCCCCTGTAAGCGCCCACCAAGCCCCCCGTTGGGGTCTAACTCCAGCACTTCGTCGAAGAGCGAGAGCACCAACTCGCGGCCATCACCCAACACCGCCGCGGCAGGATCCGCCACAGCGCCCCCCGCGCCCATACCGCCACCGCCGCCCCCAGACCCCAAACCATCTCGGTTGGCTGTATCCCCAGGTAAGTTCAAGTCCAACACCAGAGTTTCTCGCCAGTGCGGCGCTCGCCCCGGGCACACGGCTGTCGCCGCATGAGCGCCGGTGTGTGGGAGGGACGCCTCGACCACTCCTCGCACGCGCCCGCTCTCAAACTCCATGGTCTCCCGATCGATTTCGTCGTCTTCGTCGTCCATCAACAGCGCGGCTACGCTTTCGAAGCCTGCTCCACCGAAGGAGTTGTTGCTGGCTTGCAGGTCTGGGCCCGAGCCTGCTTGCTGCCGCCCTCCATTGCCACCTCCGCCGCCTGCTCCACTGTTGTTGGCGCTGTCGCTGAGCCGCTGGTAGCGCGCAGTGTCCCGACCAAACGGCAAAGAAGTGCTCGCCATGCGAGTCGGCACGTTGTCGGCGGCCACCACCGTCAAAATCAACCGTTCGGGGACTCCGCCACCGGCGTCGGTACCTGCTGCGGCGGTGGACAGCGCGTTGGGCCGCAGCTTGCGCGCGGGTTGCGGCATCAAGTCGTCGAGGTCAATGAGTTCGCCCAAGTCAATGTCTTCGGGTAACGTTTCTTTCACCACCCGCCGCAGCGGTAGAGGCGCCCGCCGCTTCCGCGCATGCACTGCCGCCAGCCTCGAGTCCCGCACGCGCCGAGCGAAATTCTCCACTTTGCTCGACCGAAGCACGGCCCCGGAGGCCACATCCACAGCAGCAGCAGCGGCGCTCTGCGGCGCGCTACTGCTACTGGTAGACGACATGATGGCAGTTTGGCCCAAGGCTGACGCCAGACCGGCGAGCCGCATCGTGCCAAGCAAGCTGCCAGAAGTGGACGGAGGGCTCGCCAGCGGACCTCCATTCGAGCTCATTGCTCCCGGTGACATGGGTGACGCAAGGTCTTGGCTGGACTCGCTCTTGGCTACAGCCACGAGGAGGGGGCGGTACGCTTCGGCCGCGGCCACTTCCGAGTCGTTCAACGGAATCGGCCTCCGCAAGAACAAGCTCGCGTCGGGCCGCCGCTGCCGCGCACGCAGCAAGGTGTGCCGAGGTGGCTCTGCAAAGAGCTCTTGATTGGACAGTGCGCGGCGCCGCAAGCCTTGGCTATTACTTCCTCCTACTCCTAGTGGTGGCAGCGAAAGGGGAGGCAGCTGCAGGTTGCCTGAAGATGCATTCAAGGGCCAGTCGGTGCTGCTGCTGCTCGCGTTCACGTTGCCGAATCCCCCACCTGTAAAACCATAGCCTGCGGGGTGCATGATTCGCCCTTTCGCATTCACGTGCGCAGGCACGCCAAAGAAGCCAGCGACCACTTCGCCCACATGTAAATTAAATGCCGACGGATTGCCCCCGCGACTGCTGCTGCTACTACCCCTCCCACCACTACTGCTGCTACTGCTAACAATAACGCCGTGGTCGTACATTCCGAATTGGTGGCGCCGCACACTGCGGCTCGCTAGGTCAAACGGGTCCGTGGTGCCTGGCTTGGGGAGCGTGCGCAGAAAGTCCGACTCGCGCGCAAAACTGGGCACGGGGAAGTGCGCAGGATCGCTGTTTCCTTCCCACGGCCGCGACAGGCGTCGCCCTACTAAAGCGGTGGTTTCTAACAAAATCTTTTCGTCAGGCAGCCCTTCTCCCAACATGCCGTCGTCGGTTCCTCCGTCGTTGCTGTAAGCGCCGTAGCCATTCTGAGCACTAGACCCACCGCCGGAAGCAGCAGCAGCGCGCGCGGCTAGCCTTGCATGCGCAGCAGCCGACGCAGCAGGGCTCAGTTCCCAGCGCGCCGCCACCATCACTGACCCGTGGCAGTGGCGGGGGCCCGGCAACAGCTTCGCCACCAGCGCTGCTTCGACATCCGTGCGCTCGCGCCGCCGCGCCCCCAGCAGAGAGTCGCTTGCTTGCGCTGGTGGCACCTCGGAGCCTTTTTTTTTTGCTGCTTTACCATCGCCAACTTCTTCGCCAGCAGCAGCCCGCAATGCTTCAGCTCCTGCTGCGCGGCTGGCACTTCGTCGGCTGCCGTCGTTGTCATCGTCGTGATCAATGTCGACGCCATGATCTGGGTCGTTTTCTGTGCCTTCTTCTGCGCCCCCTGCCAAACTCCACCGCATCGGAGCTTTCGGTAAGGCACCATTCCACAGCGTGAGCGCCAAGGTCTGAAGCCACCCATGCTGCTGCGCGGCTTTCGAAGCACGCAGCCACAGCGCACTTTGAGGGTCTTGCATGGCCACGGCACAGGCCCACTGGTACCACCGCGCGTCCGCAGCTAGGGCCCCCGGAGAAGCACCCTCCAGCGCACTGCCTCGGCCGGGCAACGGCAACGGCACACACGCCAAGAGCGTGTCGCGACCGCTGCTCATCCCTGCGTGAGTGCCCGACCCCCCACGGGCGTAGAGCCGCAAGCTGAGGCTGTGCGGGCGGTGACGCACTTGCAAACGCACTTCTTCGCCCACCCCCTTGAACTCCACCACCTTCAAATCCACGTCCGAAAACGGCACGCTGCCCCACGCGGGAATGCGAATGCGCGTAGCCATGCCTCGCTGCGTCACTAAGCTGCTGCTCCTGCTAGTGTTGCCGCCACCGTTGCCATTACTACTACTGCTCCCGCAGCAGCCCCAGCATCCTGACTGCTCCTTGCGCCCACCGCTGCAGTCGACAGCGTCTTCCGGGTCATTGACGCAAAGCACCACGTAAAAGCCCGCCCGGGCTAGCCGATGCCTTCGCCGGCGCTCCTTGAGCGATAATTGGGGGAGTGGGGTCTTTTCGCCGTCATTGGAAAGCGCGAGCAAGAAAGCAAAGCGTCCGGAGCCAACACCAATGGCACCTCCAGAGGTGCTACCGCTGCCACCACCGATGGAGGAATCGACAGCCATGTCCAGGGAAGAACGGCGCGATCCTTTTCGACCTTCCTTGGTACCGCTGCCTCTTCGGCTGGGAGCTTCACTCTTGCTGCTGCTGCTGCTGTCGCCCGTCTCTCCAGCAAAGAAAGCCTTGGCAGTGGTGAGGAGTTTCTTGACCGCGTCGTGCCGTTCTCGTGCTACTCGCCTCGCTTCTTGGTAGCCCACTTGCTCGACGTCATCACCTAAGCCACTGCTGCTTTTGCCGCCCTGCGCGATACCTTCGTTGAAGTTGTCTGAAGTCTCCAGCCCAGTGGCATTGGGCCCACTGCGGCGACGGCGGTCGCTCCGGCGGGTGGTGTTAGGAGAAGCACCTGAAGCAAAAGCCACAGGAGGAGGAGCAGCTGGAGTGTCACGCCGAAAGCGCTTGTGCACGAGGGCCATGCTGATCTTCGCGAGGCGGTCGTGAAGCGCCAAGAGGGCTTCTACGGCAGGCAGCACGTCGACGCACCCGTTGGCCACCGCAGCTGGCGACCGGGCTGTGAGCCGCAACCGCAGTGGAGTTGCACAAACTGCTCGTGGAGCACTGGCTTCGTCTCCACTGGCACTAGTTTCTCTGCTGTTCTCGCCACCGTTGACTGGAGTCTGCTCGGATTCACTGGTTCCGCTGTCACGGCGGCTATTGAAGTATTTGCTCTTGCTCTTTTGACTTGAAGTGCTACTGCTCGCGTTGTTGCTAGTGGTGTTGCCGCTGCTAGGAGCTGGTTGGCCGGCTGCTACAGCTGCGTCGCGGCGAGCAGCTTGCAAGGCGCGCCACAGGCGGTACACTCGCTTCGTAGTTTGCCTCGCCGTCGTCTCAGCGTCCAGCAAGCTGGACAAGGTGTCGCACGCGTCACGCCACAGCAAGTCGCATTGGTCGGCGGCAGGCGCGGGGGAAGGAATACCAGCACTGCCACCGGCTGCATTGCTGTTGTCGCCGCTGCTGCTCAGGTGGTCCAGCCCGAAGTTATTCGGCCCTGCGTATAGGCCTGCGTTCGGGTACGCGAGCGCAATCAACTTGGCGAGAGCTGGGTCCTCCTCTGGGGCGGACGCATCTTTGTTGTTGGCGTCTCCTTCACTATCGTAGAAGTTGTTGTTGCCTTCGTCGTTGGAGCCGCGGCGGCGGCCTTGATCACGACCACTAAACTGCGGAGACGCGTGAGGCGCAAGCTTCTGAAGTTCGTGCACTGCTGCCGCGAGCCGCAACGCCAGGTAGCGGCACGGGTCTCGCTCCAGTTCCGTGACGTAGGCCGAGTGCGCTTGCCGCAGGAGCAGGGCCAGCCGGTCTTCGGGGCAAAACAACGGGTGGTCGTGGACCGCTAGCTTGAGCACGCGCACCGCGAGCTCTACGCTCCCGCCGTGGCTGTGAGAGTGGTGGTGGCCCTCGCTCTGAGTGCTCGGGCCAACTCCGGTGGTAGGAGACCGCATCACAACCTGAGGTGCCGCTGTAGCTCGCCCTGGCCCCAAGCTCCTGGCAGCTGGCCGGTGTTGCCCCGACCCCAAAGGCGGTGGTGGGGGTGGTGGAGTGGCGCCTCTACCGTAGCCTCCAAAACCACCGTTATTCCTGCCTCGGCCAACTCCTCCGCCGCCATTGGAAACTGCATCGGGCAGGTCGTCAGTGTCGCGGCAGAGCCTGACGGCGTGCGGAATCACCGGGTCTTCGCACCCAAGCAACACGCCGTCGTCGTCTAAGACGTCATCCAGAGTGGCAAACCCGCGCCGCCTCAAGTCCGCCAGCGCTCGCTGTGCTTCACCTGCGGCACGCAACGCGGCGATGCCATTGTTGCCGCCTTCGTTGCCGTCGCCGTCGCTGTTCTGCCCCTCGTTCTGCTCGCCGCTTGAGCTCTTCGCCTGGGCCGCTGCATGCGATGCCAGCGCCACCAGGTCTCGCACCACGCGTTCTCGCAAGGAACCTGACGACAAAAGCCGCGTCACGGCAGGCTGCTGGTTGGTCAAGACAGCTGCGCCCCCACCGTAGCTGCTGATGCCGTCGCCGCTGCCCGTCCAGCCGACAGTTGTCTGAGCAGCGGCAGCGGCGGCTGCAGCGCTTAAACCTTCACCGCCTTCGCTGGCGACCCCATCGCCTCCATCGCTGCTGGCGAGTCCGCGGCCTTTACTCAGCCAGCCCCAGCGCTTTGGCGCGGCAGATGCTCCACCCTGGCCTTGGCCCAGAGCCGCGTCTTGTAAACGAGGTGACACGGCAATGGCCGGCACTGCCCGCCCCATGCCCACGCCACCCACTGCCAGGGGCCCGAGCTTGCGTTGGGCGCTCTTCGCGAGCCGCTGGGGGTGCCAAAGCACGGGGCCAGGAGCGTTTGGGTCGTCGCGCTCTGCTGCGTAGCGCAGCTGCGGCGGCACCGCTCGACTACTGTCGCGCGCATTTCCACCACCCGCAGCTCCAGTTCCCCCATCATCGTCACCGGTATTGTTACTAGCGCCGCCACCATCGTTGCCGTCTCCATTTGAGTTATTCTGGTTTGATCTGCGCCCAAACAGGCGACGGCGGCGGCGAGGCGAAGCAACGCCCGAGACGAGCGACGTCAGTTCACCGTCGTCTTGCTCTACGGCTGCAAATGGGTCGAAGGTAGCGTTGCGACCGATTGCGTCGCCCGACTTTGGCGAAGAGCCACTGCCAGCTGCACTGCTACTGCTATTGTCGCCACCTGCACCTTCCTCGAAGCCACCTGCCTCTAAGCCACTTGCTGTGCTGTCGCGACTCTGGCCCAGCATCCCACGTTCAGCTCTCAACACCGACCGCCGCCTAGAAGGAGACGCCCCTCCAGCTGCTGGTGCTGGCACTGGCGCGTCAGTTTGAAGCGGGGCGACACTATCTTCGCCACCTTCACCGCCCACACCAGCTGCGCCTTGGCGGAGACTTCGTCTCTCAAGCCGACGAGCACCTAATTCAAAAATGCAAAGCAGGGACATGTCATCACAGTTGCATATCTACTTCATGAATAGGAACCTCCACTCTTGGTCCAAATCTTTAAACTCACGGGCTGCAGCCACGTTTGGATCTTCCGTCATTTCGACGCTCATCTCGTGCAGTCACTGCTAGCGTCTATGACGCCCAGGCAGGACTCAACCGCTCAACCGCCCAACACCTTGTGAAGAAATTTGCGCTTGGGAGTTGGAGTTGGAAGAGAAGAGCAAAAAGTGTTTATCTTTTATGTACCATATTAGGGAGCACAGTATTTTTGAAACGATTCTTGTCCGACGCAAACGAAAAGCTTAGCTGCTTAGCTCATAAAAGAGCTCGCCGCGTGCCCGTGAGTGTTGGCAAATCAATGTGCTCTACTTTGGGACTGCTTTTGAAAAATTGTAGTCAATACTAGCACTGAATTCTAGCAAGTGACTAGAAATTCAATCGTTGCACGGTTGTCTATTCGCATCGTTATATCTCTCATCTAATGGAAAAAAACGTTTTTCTGTGTTATGAATTGTTATCCCATCGCTACTAGAGTAGGTCCATGAAGCGTGGGAGCTCTTTCTCAACTGAGCCTTTTGGCTCAAGCAAACGAGCTGCTGGCGCATCAACGGGCGGAGCTGCTGAGGAAGATCGGCGGGCAGCGTTCCTCGGCGCGCTTACGGCACTGAACACTCAGTTCGCTGCATGGGTGCAGCAGGCAGTAGCCACCAATCCAGACGCCCCACTGCTCGACGCAGGCCACGAATACATTGCGTACTTAGCTTCGCTGGAAGACAAGTACTTGCGACCTGACGGCGAAGTCTTCACCTTCGGAAGCGGCGAGTGCGGGCAGCTCGCGCACGGCGTCGAAGAAGACGAGGACCTGTCGGTGAGGAAACCACGCATTGTGACCAGCTTGCGCGACAAGCAGGTGCGCGTGGTAGCCTGCGGCGGCATCCACAGCGTTGCAGTTGGCGCAGACGGGCGCGTGTGGAGTTGGGGCTGCAACGACGACGGAGCTTTAGGGCGGGCGACGGGCCCTATCGACCCTGAAGACATGAGCAAAGGCATGAAAGGGGACGAAAACTTCCCGGCGCTGGTCACGCTCGGCACTGGAGGCGAGGCGTCTCGAGAGCGAGTGGTCCATGTAGCGTGCGGTGATTCGCAAACCCTGGCTCTCACGGTGGATGGCAACGTGTGGGGCTGGGGCTGCTACAAGGACAAGGAAGGCCGAAAGTGGTTCGACCTTCCGAAGGGGTACTCCGGCAAGGTACGTAGATACGACACAGGATGGTCCAGCCAGATTGCCAGAAACAGACGTAGCTCTTCGATAGTTTCTCTGAGGTGTCTGCATTCTCAGACTGCTAATTCATTTCTATTTCCGTTCCACATTTGGTTATGGACGTGCTTGATGATTTTTCTCGCTGTGCTCGCTTACCAGGCGGATTTTGTGAAGCGGCAGCAAGACGAGCCCATGAAATTAGACCTCCTCCCCGCGAACATGGCTGCGGACTTGAAGTGTGGTGCTTCCTTCAACGTTGCACTTCTCAAGAACGGGTATCGAATTCTTTGCTCACTTCTCTCGTGTTCAGAACGCGCAGTCAACTCGCCGCGGAACTTTCTCCATCCTTGCACACTGTCGACGCCTCCCTTTCTTGCTTTTAGCGTTCTCGTAGATCTTATCGTGAAGCCAATATTCTTTTGCTCTGAGATCGTTGTCTAATTTTCAAAACCAGATTTCAAAACCACTTCATCTCCTCTCAACCCATCTTTGCTGCCTTTAATCGACTATGCTTTAGGTCCGTGTTGACCTGGGGCTTGGGCGAAGTTGGGGACTTGGGGCGCCCGGCGAGCGCGATGCGGGACGAGAAGACCAACTACCGCTTCGAAGCCATCCGCGACGAGCACCTCACCCCGCAGCCGCCGATTCGCGCCGGCGGGTTAGGCCCGTTGCCTGCGGTGAAATCTATTGGCACTGGCATGTGGCACTTGTTCTTGGTGACGGCGGTCGGAAGCGAAGTGTACACGTCTGGCTTGAACAACTACGGCCAATTGGGCCTCGGGGACGAAACGAACCGAGACCATTTGGAGCCCATTCCTGCCCTCGCGGGCCGGGGTGTCACGGTGGTGGGCGGCGGGCAGCACCATTCTATCGCGCTCGCAGGTGGGGGCGTGGTGGAAGGCGTCGCGGCCACCGCGCCCGCCGCCGTGTTTGCGTGGGGCCGCGCCGACTACGGTCAGCTGGGCGTGGGCAATGCCGTGGACTCCAGCCCGGGCAGTTTCCTCAACCAGCCCGTGGAAACTGCGCTCCCGGCGGACAGTGGGGCCCCCACTCAATTGTCGTGCGGCGAAAACCACACCCTGCTCCTCACCGCCAAGCGCCAAGTGTTTTCGTGGGGGTTTGGAGAAATGGGCCAGTTGGGGCACTTCACTGACAAAGACGAGCTCGCGCCCAAGCGCCTCGACTTGGCGCGCGCGAAGCTCGACCACTTGCAAGTCCTCATGGTCGCAGGCGGCGGGCAGCACTCTATTTTCCTCGGCCGGCATGTGGACTAAAATAAGGTGGGATTCGCGAAGCCGTTGCGCGTTACAATTGCGCCTGTATAGTTGCTCCATGCGCGAGGATCATTCGCTCTCTGTGGCTGGGATATGGGCTCATGGGTGTTGGAGTTGGACGTCAAAGACATGTGAAAGAAGGAAATTTCTTCGGTGCTGGTGCTGCGCTATCTGCAACTTCTAACTCGCTGAGAACTAAGAAGGGGAACTTCTTTTATTGTGCTATTCGGTTCTTCAGAGGCCAAATAACTTAAACCGGGAAAATATTTTCCCAGGTCACTCACACTTATAACCAAGTCATCACCCATGCAGTAGCTGTAGACAGTACTAGGGGCGAAGGTGCGGGCGTGTTTCTGTTTCTGTTCAAACAACTGTTCACACGTGATGAGTGAAATTCCTGAAGATTCTGAAGATACGAAATCAACGAATCATTATTTTGCAAACACTACTTCAGAGCTTTTTAGGCCTTCAAGCTAGGCTTCAAAGTAACTCTTGACTGTCGTTGTTGAGTATCGTGGCGCCTTGTTGAATTCGATTCACGATAAATGGCTCTCGAATTGAAGATCTAATTCGACGCTAGCTTTATTGTGTCTGTGGAGCACACAAACGACAGCATGACGGGGTCTCCTCTGAAGTCGAGCGCACCATCTTCAGAAAGCAAGATAAGTAGAGCTGCTAGCGATGGGGCGAACGCAAAAGCAGAGGCTGGAAACCAGAAGTTTTCGGTGGGCTGCGCCGAGGCATTTGGGGGTGTTCGTGTGTCGTGCGCCAAATTGCGAGCCGCGCGCTCGGAACTCCCGCGACCGTGGCCTCAAGAGCCGTGGGCAGCTCCACAATGTGAGCCCTTCGCGAAAAAGTTTCACAGCGGGGAGCACGGCCTCGTTATTCTCCCCCTGCACGTGCTCCGAGCCGAGTGCCGACGCCGGTGAGTTGTTGCCTGTACACGTTTCGAGTGTTCTTTTTCGGCCCACGCCCATACTTCTGCAGCACCTCTTCGTCTTGGATGTCCTCTTCTATGTTGCCATTTCCCATGCGTTCGACGCAAATCATTGACGTGCGCGAGTATAATCTTTCCGGGCAGGCACCGAGGACCAGAAACGCCGGCTCCGCCCCGAGGCTTGAGCGACGTGCGGTTTCACCGGAAGTCCCGGCGAGAGTCGCTCGCGCTCGCGTACTCCGAAACGGGCAAATGCGAGTTTTTGATGCACACTGCCGCTGGGCCGGGCTTGCGCCAAGAAGACTACGCGTGGGACCCAGTGCTCGAGGTGTGTGTGTGAGATTATTGTGTGTGCGTGACAATTGAGTCATTGTAGTGCTTTGTGTGGAGACTGGTAATGGATTCAGAGTGCCTAAAATATGTTTGAGAGTTGTCCTTTCAGTGGTGTTGCTTGGGCAGCTAGACTTCTTATCCACATGAAAATCCTCTTGTGCTATACTGCCTTCCTCAACTCCGTCGTTTTACCATTCCATTACGGTGGTTCATTAGATTTCTCCTTCGGGCCTCTCGGTTGTTGTCTTCGAAACAAATGGAGCGACGAACATCGTACTAGCTCTTTCCTACAAAGAGGTACGTGTGCATTTTTTTACAAAGTATCAAGAGTCGTTGCTCCTCTTTCGTTGTCGTCTGGTAATGGGGCGAGTCGAACTCCTTCCGTGTCCGGCTGGCATTTCTCTGTCGTTGGTCTTCCTCTCACTTGCCCTTTGCTTCTTCTCCTTCAGATGGAGGCCTGGCGGGTGGTGGAAGTGAAAATCACTCGCGCTGGCACCCTGTTTTTGGTCTGCAGCAAAAATCGGTCCTTTGCTTTCGGCGTGGAGTATGCGGATGGGCTGCGCCAGTGCCTAGAACATTTCTTCGGCCTTCATTTGCGCGAACTTGCAGGTGTGCGCATCTCAAAAACTATCAGTATTGGAACCTTTCGTGGGTTTGCGTGCTCTTGTCTTTGTACCCAAGCCCACTCTCAAAGCTTGCTTCAACCATCGAACTTCTCACCCAGCTTGAGGAATTCAACTTTTCACTTCTTCCAAATCAATCTGTGAAATTTTCAACATTTTTTTTACAGCCAGGGCCAGGCCCTCTAGCTTGGGAGGACTCCGAAACCCGAACCCCGCTCGTGGGACGTTGCGCTCTCCGTGGGGCAGTTCTTCCGTGCCGCTCTTGCCACCGCCGCCTGTGCACGGTGGGTACCTGTGGCGCACAATCGCCAAGTCTCTCGCGAAACAGCGAAGTGGTGGTGAAGGGGGAGGAAGCAATAAAGGAGGAAGTGGTGGCAAAGGATTGAGCATACGCCTGGGGCTCCAAAAGCCTGGTAACGTCGCGCAAGCGCCGAGGGAAGAAGCTACGGATTATTGGGCGAATGCCGTTCGCCACGCAGGCTGGCTCAAGGTAAATATCAGAATTTATCTTGACGACTTCCTGTAGATGTGGAAGTTTTGTTAGTGGAGTGGTAGCGCGTTAATTGTTGGCCTAGCAGTGTATTGTTCGCACATGAATTCTACTGTGCTCGAGCCCTCTCGGTCAATCTCAATGACCCCCAATATTTCGTGGCTGCCGCCTCTTGAAAACATTGTAGGTGCTGGTGCCACCGGAAGCGTCTGCTACATGGGCACAAGCGCGCAAGGGCATTCACCCGGGTGACGGCAGCAACGAGGACCCTACCAACTTCAACAACAGTTTTGACGGCAGTTTCGAGGCCTTCGACAACCAAAGCTCTGCCGCGTCGTCGTCGGCGTATGGGTCCTTCGCGATGAGGGGAGCTAGCTTTTCCATCAGGGGCACCAGCATTCGACGCATGGACTCATCGTCACCTTCTTCGTCTGCCTCACCACCATCATCATCGTTATCAAGGTCAAAACGCCGCAAAAGTACCATCTTGGGGCTTGGTGAGGCAAAAGAAGGGCAAAATGAATCGTCGTTCTTCCTCAACTCCAGTAACAGCAGCGGTGGTAACAGCAGTGGTAGCAGCAGCAGCAGTAGCCCGTCTCTGCCTCCTCATTTGAGCCGCCACGCGCCTTCCGCAGTGTCAAGCGCCAACTGGGCCAAGTCGGGCCGGTCCGAAAGCGGCTGGATCGCCGACGACGGCAGTAGTAGTGGTGGTGCTGGTAATGGGGGCATCAATTGTGCCAATAGCGTAGCGAGTGCGGAAGGTGCACACGTAGAGAAGCCAGCCGCCTCCAAGAAAGCGGCGTGGCGTTCGGCTTTTGCTGTACTGTACGCGACGCCGGTGAGAATTCACTTTAAGAGATGAACTTCTGTTTGCTCTCGAGTCGTCACTTTCGTGCAGTTCATAACCCCATGCTGCCATGTTGTTAACTCTATATTCTTTCCTTTTCCATTTTGACAGGTCGGGCATTTCTTGGCGCTCTATGCGCGCGCCACTGACTGCCCCCTATACTCTCCGTGGCGCCGAGCGGTGCAATGGCTGGACCTGAGCAAAGTAACTTGCTTGCGGCACGAGTCTATCGGCGACGCGACAAAGGTGGCTTCTACTAGTGGTGGCGGCGCAGCGGCAACTGGTAGTGGTGGTGGTAGTCACAGTGGCAGCGCTCATGGTAGCCACTTTCACCATTTTGGTTTTAGCGGGCACGCCCCTTTTGCTTTCGACATCTGCACTGTGGACGGTAAAAGAATTGGAGAGACGCAAAACATGAGGCTGTGAATAACCTGAAGCTGTACTGAACTTGATGTGGTAATAATCTTAGACTTTGTTTTTCTTCAAACGTCCATTTGTGCAGGCACGGAGTGGTCGTTGAGTTGTGCGTTGAGTGGGAGCAGCGGCAAAGAAGACCGCGTTCAGTGGTTGAACCTGCTCGAAGCCAGCTGCAGCGACGACAGCGGGATATCTCCCGATGATGCACTGCCGCTGCAATGCAAAGCCACCATTGACCCTAGCAACCGTAAGATAATGTATTCGTGCAATGAAAGCATTGGAATTCTTCATGAATTGCGTAAATGTAATTGATTTATCTAACACCGTTTTTTATTCCCATCGCAACGACACTTACTTTATAGTCTCTTCTTTAAGTTTTCTACTTTTTCTTCGTTGATGTTTCTCATCTTTGTATTGACTAATTTCGTGATCTACGCAGGTTTGGAAGCGGATGACCACGACGCAGTGCTTCTCTTCACGGCCTGGGGAGTTACTGTCCAAACAGTCATGGCCACGAGCAGCAGCGGTCTTGGCAGTGGCGGCGGCGCAGATAGTGCGAGGAACGGCCACGGGCAGAAGCACCGGCGGCAAGACGGCCACAAAGAAGCGATTGAGCGAATGGAACAGCAGCGGCGTGTCGCAAAAGGTTGGTATTCTTGACTTACGCCTTCTCTTACGTCTTTCTATTTTTCTCTCAACCTTTCTTCTTTCAGAATGAACTTTGGTGCCTCTGTATTATTCGCAGAAGGCTAAAATGTCACTTTCGAGCAGAGCAAGAAATCTTTCCTTCGCTGATTGCTCTTTCATTTTGTCATTTTGTATTTCGTCGGTCACTGTTTCACGCAGGGATTCTCAAAGCGCGCGCAGCCGGCTTAGAGCACAGCCCAGACTCCCCCAAGGACGTGCTTTTTTGGCCTTACACCGACATTCTCGCTTGGCGAGCAACCAAAGACCGCCGCACGGTAAAGATTTTTCTTTAAGAATATATTTCTTGCAAAACTTCTGTTCACTCCTTCTTTGCAAATGCACGTAAGTCTTCGTGCTCTTTTTCTAAGAGCACTTCCTTCATTTTCTTCCTTACCGTGTATATGTGATCGCCTTTCTTGTTGCTGTGCTCAATTATGAATACTTCTTCCTCGGTGTTAAATAAAGATCATCATTGAAGTAGCTCGCGAGGGCGACCACAGCCATCGCCAAAGCTTTGTGTTCGAAGCCCATGAACCTGAGAGAATTGCCACGGCCATCGAGTTTTTTCTGCTCAAGTGCACGCGCCGCAGGTGAAATCTTTGGTTCTTGGTGTTGCTGTAAGCATTTTTCCTGTTGATTGAATGATTTTGGGCTACAAGTCAATTCTCGTGCAGCACCTTTCTCTGCAAAAAAAAAAGAAGTAAACAATTCAACTTGTCAGTATAGTATAAACAGATACACACACGAACTGACTACCATGAATCGTGTTTTGCTTTGTGGCAGTCACAACCGGCGCCTGTTGATGGACCACTTGGACCTCCCTTACGACGGGGAATCAACCACTACTGCTGTTGCAGACCCAAATCAACCACAATCCTCCTCGCAAGCGGCCGGCGTATCATCTGCTAGTAGTAAAGATGCAGCTCCAGGAGACCAACTCCCCCAAGTGGTTGATGCTTCTGACACGAACGCGAAGCCCACGAATAGTGGTGCACTTCCTCAAGAGGCCTCCACTGCAAATGCGTGTCCATCGTTCAATGCGGGGGACAAGGTAACCTCTTTTTTTTCATCTAAATAAAACCGCTATATGTGCTTCCTCTTGCTGTTGTTCCCATTTGCTCAAAACATCTCTGTGCGCCTTCATCTCCCCCTTCTTCGTATTACATGTGCCAGGTCCTGGTGATGCGAGCCGGCACGTTCTATGGCCGGCGGGCCGTGGTGCTGGACCCTGCTTGGAAGCCTGGAAAAGCCACGGTAAGCATGGAAAAGTGTCACTTGATGATGATGGGAGTGGAATGTGCTATTTACTGTGGCAGTTTGATTACCGCTTTGTTGCTTTGCGCGCCTTGAAGCATTTTGTTTCTTTTCGTGTAACGCTATGCG
>Ga0307979_1001619_pt1 | contig 15979 bp, 15 predicted proteins | sample OrgLakmetage1058_FD_201833 | JGI IMG/M metagenome (GOLD analysis project Ga0307979, IMG submission 201833) | Saline water microbial communities from Organic Lake, Antarctica - #1058 | ecosystem: Environmental > Aquatic > Non-marine Saline and Alkaline > Saline | place: Antarctica: Organic Lake...
AATTGTCATATCAGCTTTATGATATCCAGGGTAGATTGTTAAACAACGGACAAATAGTAGCTCAGCAAACGAATATTGAAATGACAAGTTTGCCAACTGCTATTTACTTCATAAATGTTGTAAATCAGGAAAATCAAAAAGTTCAATCATTTAAAATAGTTAAAAACTAAAAATCATGAAAAATTTAATTACAATATGTACTGCAATACTAATGACTTCAAGTGTTTTCCTGCCGCAGCAATCAAGTGCACAATCGCCCGAAAAAATGAGTTACCAAGCCGTAGTGAGAGACGGTAGTAATAATCTCGTAAGTTCAACTGCCGTTGGCATGCAAATTTCTATCTTACAAGGCTCTTCATCTGGCACAGCGGTGTATGTAGAAACACAAGTACCTATTTCTAATGCCAATGGTTTAGTAAGTTTAAAGATTGGGGCAGGAACCATACTAATTGGTGATTTCAGTACTATTGATTGGGCAAACGGTCCTTATTTTATTAAAACTGAAACCGACCCAACAGGTGGTTCGTCTTATACAATTACTGGAACAACACAGTTATTGAGTGTACCTTATGCTTTGTATTCTGAAAATTCTGGGTCATATAAAAAAAGTAAAACAATGTCATATTTATCCGATGGTTTCTAATATTAAATTTAAACAAATGAAAAAAACTATTTTTATTCTTGGTATTTTATTTCTTTCCTTTTTTTCGGCTTCTGCTCAAGGTAATTTAGAATTCAATAGAGTGATTAAAGAAAATTATCCACTTAGTGAAGGTACTATTGGTAATGAAACTATCATTGTACCAGAAGGCAAAGTTTGGAAGATTACTTCAGCCACTATAGGTGCGATACCTAGTTCAGACACACGTCGTACACCTTCGGCTAGAATTGACGGGCATTTAGTTGCTTATCTTGCTATTAGTTCAATAAACAACTTACACATATCTCCATTTCCTCTATGGTTACCTGCTGGAACTTATCCTTTAACTTATTATGGAGGATATAGAGATGGAGCAATAGCATTTTCTTACAGTGGTATAGAGTTTAACATCGTTCCATAGGCAACAACGAACAACACGATATATAAAAAATGGCATGTTAAGTGCTAAAATCAAAGTATGTAACTATTAATGAACATTAGTGATAAGCCAAAAATTTATGCGTTTTAAGCCACTACCCTTTATGTTGTGCCAAGAATCAGACATAGCAATAAATAAGATGGTTGAATGCTGTAATTAAGATGATAGTAGTTCCATCAGAGTCCTTTTATAGGCGATGGCCTCAAACCACCTAAAGGTTCTGTTGTAAAAAGCCCAGAAGCCTCGGGAGTGCTGAGCGATTTGGTTATTATTTCTTATTGTAACTGATGGAAATCCAGGAGAAAATGAATATGGTTTAAACTTTAAAGAAGCATAAAAGAATAAGGAAAATCAGCCCATAACATTTGGTATAAATAATAGCAGGGAAAGTGTATATTTTAAAGGGTTTTATCCCCCTCAAACTGTTTAGCTATTTGAAAGGAAAGTGCTACGTAATGTGCCACTACTCATTAAATTTACCATTATGGTTAATTTAAACTCAACATTACATAAAACCGCAAAAAATTAAAAAAAATTTATTAATTAAAAAAAGACAAAAATGAAAGCGAATTTATTGATACTGCTACTTTTTTTTATGATTAACTTTTCTTTTGCACAAAGTTTTAATGAAGTAAAAAAAAGTGCTGAACAAGGAGATTCAAGAGCACAATACAATCTTGGGGTTAAGTACTCTAATGGAATAGGAACATTAACAGACGAAAAAAAGGCTTTATACTGGTATAAAAAAAGTGCCGAACAAGGGCTTGCAGAAGCACAATACAACCTTGGAAATAAGTACTCTAATGGAGAAGGAACATTAACAGACAAAAAAAAGGCTTTATACTGGTATAAAAAAAGTGCCGAACAAGGGCTTGCAGAAGCACAGTTAAACCTTGGAGCCATGTACTCTAAAGGAATAGGAACATTAACAGACAAAAAAAAGGCTTTTTACTTGTATAAAAAAAGTGCCGAACAAGGACTTAAAGAAGCACAGTTAAACCTTGGAGGTTTTTATTATAAAGGAAAGGGGACATTGACGGACAAAAAACAGGCTTTTTACTGGTTCAAAAAAAGTGCTGAACAAGGGGATGCAATCGCACAACACAACCTTGGATTTATGTACTATACTGGAGAGGGGATGTTAACAGACAAAAAACAGGCTTTTTACTGGTATAAAAAAAGTGCTGAACAAGGGTATGCAATCGCACAACACAACCTTGGAGTTATCTACTATACTGGAGAGGGGACATTAACAGACAAAAAACAGGCAGCATTTTGGATAAGAAAAAGTTACGAAAATGGATTTGAAGAAGCAAAAGAATATTGGGATGACAACGAGTTATATAAATATTAATTAATGACAACAAGTCTTAAAGAGGAGGAAGCGGCAAACTCGAGCTTTTTGGTTCTTATTCAAATTCAGCTTGTGGTAATTCGAAAAGTGATTGCTTATTTACTGCACCACGTTTTATATACTAACCAAAAGCATTCATTAAAAGTCCAAAACGGAGCAAAGTCGAAAATCCGATGTAAAGAGTAGACAAAAACAAAACAATGAAAAAATGAAAAAACTATTTACCACATTGGGATTTTTGATAAGTTTTACATTATTCTCTCAGTCTATTATTGAAGTAAATTATTCCAAATTAGATAATACAACAGAGGATAAATATGAGAAAGTTGGAGATTGGAATATTAAAATTGATTTACAATACGATAAAATTTATCTTTGGGAAGAAGGTATTGAACACGACAAACTTACATTTGATATTTTAGAATCAACAGGGCCATTTTATCAATCTGCAAATGGTGGTGACGAATCGTATAAATATTATCAATTTGAAACTATGACGGATACAAATGTCCAAAGACCAATGCGATATTATGTAGATACAAATTTCGGTTTTTTTATTATTTTCGATGAAGAAATAAAGAAGTTTTTAAGATTTTATAATAACTAACATAGTAACCATAAATAATAAATCTGAATTGGACAAAGAGGAATATGGGTTTTTATTTTATCACTTTTTATCTACATTTATAAATTGTTCATATCGCAAACGTTATGGAACGAAATGACGTGGTGTAACTTAGAATGTATCAAACGGAAGCGGTGCTTCTTCACTTCATGATGGAATGAGTTGTTGGCTATTTGAATATTGGTGGATATAAACATCTATTATTCTAGTAGAAAAGGAGAGTTCCACCCCTTAACCTCTCACAAAACCATACGTGAGCCCTCGATTCATTCAGCTCTGGAAATACAGTCAACAAACTCTAAAACAGTAAATTAGGCTTTAAATAAACAATTGCTTAAAACACGGAACCAATATTATACAAAAACGTTACTAAGAATTAGATGAATCCCTCCATAATAGTCGGAACATGCTGAAAAGTGACTTTAAACAGAAGTAGGCATAAAATTAATTTTTAATAAAATGAAAAATGTATTTAGAATCCTGGCAATCGTAGTTGCTTTATCTGCGAGTTATGCCTTCACTAACTCTGATATGAGTGAATACGAACTTAAAGAAACTACAACGTCAATAAGCGACTACTGCGATGGATGGGAAGAAGGTTATTGTGAAGGGTGGAAAGATGTCAAGGGTCAATACTCAATTTGTCCAATCGCACCAATCTGTCCAATACCTGAAATTGGAAAAGATGGATATAGAGGTGGGTATAATCGTGGCTTTAAAGCAGGAATGAGAAAGGCAAGAAATAATTAATCAAATTACGAGTTCTACAAAATTATTGTAGGACTCGTAATTTTGTTTTGTGTAATTATAGATAATAAACTGCATAAAACCAGTATTAGGAGGGGGTACAAATGGTTGGCAACGGTAAGAAAGCAATTTTTTTACTCTGTTTTACTATTGGAATTTTTCTCAGATAAACATTATCACTTAGATTTGTACAACAAGAGCCCCCGACAAAAACGGGGCAGGCAGTGTGAGCGGAGATTTTCAAGCACTGTTCTGTGAGAGGCTTGGGGGTGAAATTCCCCTTGTCTACTCGATTACTAAACGTTGTGCATAATGCAGAAATCGTGCTAAAATTGAAAATTTGAACTAAAAAAGCCAGCCGCACAAACAGCACATTTGATTTTTGCCGACACGAAAGCCAACGCAGAAAAATCAAAAGAGCTGTTTTTTTGCCAACACTCAACCCACAATTAGTAACTTGCAAAAGTGAAAAAAAGTAAATGACAGAAGAAATAGAAAATATAAAAACAGACAACCAAGTAAAATCAAAAAAACGGGTTACAGACCACGGAGAAGTGTTCACCTCTGAACGTGAAGTGAATGCAATGCTTGATTTAGTTAGACAAGAAACAGAAAGAATAGATTCTCGATTCCTTGAACCTGCTTGTGGTACAGGGAATTTCTTAGTTGAAACACTAAGAAGAAAATTACTGATTGTTGAAAGCAGATACAAAAAAAGTCAATTAGAATTTGAACGCTATGCTGTAATTGCTATTTCAAGTATTTATGGAGTTGACATATTAGAAGATAACGTGATAGAATGTAGAAATCGACTGTTTGAAATTTTCGATAAACAATATACTTCATTATATAAAGCAAAGTGCAAAGTTGAATGCAGAATAAGTATCCAATATATCTTAGAAAGAAATGTTTTGAGAGGTGATGCACTTACCTTGAAAAAGGTTGAAAATGATGAGCCAATCATCTTTTCTGAATGGTCGGCTGTAAATGGCAGTATGATAAAAAGAAGAGATTTTACTTTGGCAAACTTATTAGAAGCCGAAGCTTCAAAGGTGCCAGGTGGTCTTTTTGATGATTTTTACGAAACAGACCCTGCTTTTTTACCCAAACCCGTTAGGGAATTTCCTTTGACTCACTTTTTAAAATTAGCGGAACATGCTTAGTATAAATTATAACCCTGACGTACTTTCCTGTCTTGCTAATTTGAGTAATGATGAAGTATTTACGCCACCCAAATTGGTTGGTGAAATTTTGGATATGTTGCCCCAAGAATTATTTACAAATAAAGAAACTACTTTCCTTGACCCTGTTAGTAAATCGGGTGTGTTTTTACGTGAAATAGCTAAACGGCTAATGATTGGTTTGGAAACGGAAATTCCAGACCAACAAGAACGGATAAACCACATTTTTCAAAACCAATTGTATGGCATTGCTATTACTGAATTAACCGCTTTACTTTCTCGCAGAAGTGTGTATTGCTCTAAAAATGCAAAGAGCAAATATTCTGTTTGCGAAACTTTTGATACTGAAAGTGGCAATATAAAATTTGATTACACCAACCACACTTGGAAAAACGGAAAATGTACTTTTTGTAATGCAAGTGAAGAAGTCTATAGCCGAGACGAACAATTAGAAACTCACGCTTATCAGTTTATACATACTGCTAAACCTGAAAAAATATTTAATATGAAATTTGATGTAATTATTGGAAATCCGCCCTATCAGTTAAGTGATGGTGGTCACGGTAGAAGTGCAAGTCCCATCTATCATAAATTTATTCAACAGGCGAAAAAACTAAAACCAAGATTTTTGACAATGATTATTCCTGCTCGTTGGTATGCAGGTGGGAAAGGCTTAGATGATTTTAGAGAGTCTATGTTAAATGATAGTAGCATTAGAAAATTGGTTGATTTTGAAAATTCTTCTACCGTTTTCCCAGGTGTAGATATTGCAGGTGGAATTTGCTATTTTTTATGGGACAGAGATAATCAAGGACTTTGTGAAATAACAAATGAATATGATGGCAAAAAGGTTACTTCTGAGCGAGCATTAAATGAATTTGATATTTTTATTCGACAAAGTCGGGCTGTTCCAATCATAAGAAAAGTGTTAAAAATTGAAAAGGCTAAACACCATCTAAACAAAGTAGTTTCTTCCAGAAAACCATTTTCATTACCTACTAATTACAAACCTGCAAAAAAAGGTATTAAATGCCATTTTACTCAAAAAATCGGATTGCAATTTGCTAAAGAAGAAGATGTAACTGATAGATATAAAATTAAAGCCAAATGGAAGTTATTAATTCCTGCTGCACCAATAGCAGGTCAAACAGACTTTTCAAAACCAGTTGGTTTTTATTATGATGGTAATACAAGAATTGCGAAACCAGGAGAAATTTGCACAGAATCTTGGTTGGTTGCCTTTACGTCTTCCTCAGAACAAGAGGTACTTTCTTTTAAGTCGTATTTATTCACGAAAATTGTTCGATTTCTTTTATTACAAACTGTGGTTTCGCAGCATGTAACAAGAGAAAAATTTGCATTCATCCCTCATTTGGGAAATTATAAAATAAATTTTACAGATGATACGCTACGAGAAAGATGGAATATTACAGATGAAGAGTGGAACTTTATAGACTCAAAAATAAAAGCAGTTGATTTAATTAATAATAGAGGTGGTAATGAGTAAAGATTTTTTTCCACAGCGGCCAAAAGCTACGCCTACTATTTATGCCTACGAATTGCCAAATGACAGTTCTCGTAAAGGACAATTAAAAATTGGCGACACTAACAGAACGGTTCAAGAGCGTATAAAAGAACAAATTGGTGCAACCAGAGCCAAATTCAAAATTGTATTAGAAGACTCCGCAATGCGAAAAGATGGCAGTTCTTTTCGTGATTTTGAGATTCATAAATACTTGCGAAACAAAGGGATTAAAAATACAGATGGCGAATGGTTTAGGTGTTCTGTTAAAGAGGTTAAAGCTGCAATAATTGCCATAAAGAAAGGTGAACTGAATGAAGAAAACAGAACGCTTGATTTCAAAATGCGACCTGAACAAGAACAGGCAGTAGATAAAGTAATTCACTATTTTGATAGTTACAAAAAAGAAAATCTAAATAGCACACCTCACTTTTTATGGAATGCTAAAATGCGTTTTGGGAAAACCTTCGCTTCTTATCAGTTAGCAAAAAAGAAAGGATGGTCAAAAGTTTTGGTACTTACTTTTAAACCCGCTGTTCAAAGTGCATGGAAAGAAGATTTACTCTCTCACGTAGATTTTGAAGGATGGCAGTTTATCGCTAAGGGAGGTATAACCTATGAAGAAGCTGATAAAAAAAGACCTATAGTTTGCTTCGGCTCGTTTCAAGATTATTTAGGAAAAAATACGTCAACAGGGGGCATAAAAACAAGAAACGAATGGGTACACGCCACCAATTGGGATTGTGTCATATTTGATGAATATCATTATGGTGCTTGGAATGATAATGCAAAAGGGTTATTCAACGATTTATATGAGGATGGTAAAGATGAAGATTTAAAATACGTTGATAAAATTGAAAAATTTGATGAAGAAATTATACCCATAACAACAGACTCCTTTTTATACTTATCAGGCACACCTTTTAAAGCATTAAGTTCAGGTGAGTTTATTGAGGAAGAAATTTTTAACTGGACATATTCAAACGAGCAAAGAGAAAAAGAAAACTGGAAAGGAGACAATAATCCTTATGCTACTTTACCAAGAATGGTAATGTTAACCTATCAAATGCCAGATGCCATTCGTGAAATTGCTTTGGGTGGAGAATTCAATGAGTTTGATTTGAATACATTTTTTACGGCTACAGGAGAAAAAGAAAATGCAAAATTTACTTTAGAAAGTGATGTTCAAAAATGGTTAGATTTAATTAGAGGTGGTTATAGAGAAACAACTTTAGATAATTTAAAACAGGGAGCAAAAAAACCTCCAATGCCTTTTTCTGATTCTCGATTATTACAAATATTAACACATACATTTTGGTTTTTACCAACTGTTGCAGCTTGTCATGCAATGAAAAATTTAATGCAAGAACGCAACAATACATTTTATCACGATTACGAAATCGTAGTTGCAGCAGGAACAAGTGCGGGAATTGGTGTTGAAGCTTTACCGCCTGTTTTAAACGCAATGGACAATCCATTAGAAACAAAAACAATTACTTTGTCTTGCGGTAAATTAACTACAGGAGTTTCTGTAAAACCATGGACAGGCATTTTTATGTTGCGTAATTCTTCAAGTCCAGAAACCTATTTTCAAGCAGCCTTTAGAGTTCAAACTCCTTGGGCAATTAAAAATCCAGACAGTAAATCCCCAAACAAAGTGGAGATTATGAAAGATGAGTGTTATGTTTTTGATTTTGCACCAAACAGAGCATTAAGTCAAGTTGCGGAATATGCTTGTCGTTTAAATGTAAACGAATCTAATCCAGAGAAAAATGTCGCTGAATTTATCCACTTTCTGCCCGTTTTAGCTTACGATGGTAGTTCCATGAAACAAGTGGATGCTGCAGGTGTTTTGGATATTGCTATGAGTGGAACTTCCGCTACTATGCTAGCAAGACGCTGGGAGAGTGCATTATTAGTTAACGTAGATAATGGGACACTTGCTCGTTTAATGAGTAATCAAGATGCTTTAGATGCTTTAATGAGTATTGAGGGCTTTAGAAATCTTAATCAAGACATTGAAACTATCATTAATAAATCCGAATCCGTAAAAAAAGCGAAAAAGGAAAAGAATGATGAGGAGATGACTAAAAAGGAAAAGAAAGAGTTATCTGAAGAAGAAAAGGAATTTAAAAGTTTAAGAAAACAAATTCAAGAAAAGCTAATCAAGTTTGCCACAAGGATCCCTGTTTTTATGTACTTGACAGACTACAGGGAAAGAAGTTTAAAAGATGTAATTACGCAACTTGAACCTGCTCTTTTCAAAAAAGTAACAGGATTGGATGTCTCGGATTTTGAATTATTAGTAAGTCTTGGGGTTTTTAATAGTGGTTTAATGAATGATGCTGTTTACAAATTCAAACGCTATGAAGATGCAAGTCTCGAATATATAGGAATTAACAAACATGAAGGAGAAGAGGTTGGACTTTATGATACTGTACTAAGTGCGGATGATTATACGCAAACTTTTGAAAATGAAGAATAGCCAACGCTTAAGCCATACACATTGCCAAGTCGCTCAAAAAGCCCACCGCACGAGCCAAAACTTGCCAATAAGTATGTCTTGCCAATGCTCAATTCCGAACTAAATAACAAACATCGGAAAACCAAGCTAAACGTGAAAAGCACTATGCACAACAAAGAACTGAGGTAAAAAACAACTCTTTTCAACCAAGAACAGCTTATTCTAAGAAAAAGAGGAAGCTATTTTTAAAATATGATTGTGGTATAATTATTAGTTTAAGAAAAGGAATTGCGAACAACCTCGAAGAACTCAATGTGAGTAAACCTACTTTTAAAAGTGTTGCAGGATTGGCACAATACCTTAATCCAATGATTAGGATGTAGGCGTAATACTATTGTAAATTTAAGATGTATGAACTTACAAAAGTCTTTCGATTACTAAGTAAACGATTAGTTTGGTGGGCAAGGAAAAGGTATAAGCGATATAAAACCAGTATTAGGAAAGGGTACAAATAATTGGCACCGGTAAGAAATCAATTTCCTACTTTGTTTTACCATTGGAACTTTTCTCAGATAAACATTATCGCTTAGATTTGTACAACAAGAGTCGTGTGAGGGGAGATTTTCAAGCACTGTTCTGTGAGAGGCTTGGGTGAAATTCCTCTTGTCTACTCGATTACTAACCGTTAGCAGCAAATAATCCAAATGGAAATTATAAAAGAAAATTGGGAAGCAATCGTTGCTATTTTGGCCTTAATAACAGCTGGGTGGAGCACAATCATTTCCTCAAGAACATTTAAGCTTCAGAGAGAACATAATATTAAATCAGTTAAGCCAATTCTTCAAGTTGGACAATGGGACTATGAAAACATGTTATGTGTAGACTTAAGGAATTCAGGTTCTGGAATAGCTGTGGTAAAAACTATTTTAGTTCAAAATAAAACTGACGACACAAAAAATTGCATCTACGATTGGCTACCTAAGAAATTAAATGGGAATATGAATTACAAAGAGTATTGGACTGGATATAAGAATTTTGTGATTCAGCCAAGCCAAGTAATAAAATTAATAGAAATTCCTGTTGATACTGAAATTGAAACCGAAAGAAAGCAACGAGAAGTAATCAGGTCTATATTAAGGCAATTGACAGTCAAAATAACTTATGAGGATATCTATGAAAATGTGATGGATGATAAGAATATGGAACTTCATCATTTTTCAAGAACAGATAATGAAAATTAAATCAGCTGCTAATCGAGTGGATGGCTCCGCCATTAATTGACGGAGTGCACCCCTCACACCACCGTACCCTTCGACCTTGCTCAGGACAGGCCAAGCGGGTCTCGTATAAAGAGGTACAATGTTCATCTCAACAACTGCTCTTTTCACCCTTAATACTATCCCCTAATTTAAGAATAGGCTACAACTTGTGCTCCTATGCGAATTTTGAAGAGAATTACGTTCAGTCCTTCCTCAAATGTGCGACCTGTAGCTTATGACTAAATCATTTCCCGTAAGTAATATGACCTCTGCTGACTTATCCACTTAACCAACTCTTGGTTATAGAGACCTCCCCAGGTAATTTCATCTTCTTTCACTCCATTGCTGCTTTATCTACATAGATGCCTTTTGGTGTTCTTAGTGCGTAATAATGATGTGGTTGCATACCTGTGTATTTATGCCTCGTATACGGTTTCTGTCCGTCAGCACGAAGGTTTGTAGCGGTATTTGCTCATTAATCAATCACAAATAATCTTCAGTCCCAACCTCACGATTGGCAACCTTGCAGCTTACTAATGGTTCAAGGCGTTACCCTTACCCATAAGGGACTTGCACCCTCTAGATTAATTAACTACATTACTATAATTGAAAAGATACCCATGCTGGGCAAACACATGCCCTAAAAATAATGGCCAAAAAATTATTATATTTGAAGGTCAATATTTTTAGAGCTAACATTGTGAGCAATTTAAACCAACCGTTACCTGAATGATAAAACCAGAAAATCTTACCCCTATTAGATTTCATTTTTATTCTTTGAAATTTACACCTTATAAGGATATTGAAAAAAAATATACCAGTAATACTATTCTGAAAGATATAATCACCCATATCACAGTTCAGAAACAAGACGGAAAAGGATATCTAATTGATAGGCATCATAATAAACCTCAAGGAGAAAGACGAGAACTATTTATGACAAGTTCTGTATTTATGCATCGTGAAAGACGAATCAGATGTTCCATGGCTTTATTACGTGCTGGTAAAAAACCTAAAATAAAACCGGTAGATAAATTCAAACTTATTCCAATATCAACTCTTGGAACACCTGCAGAAGAAACTCACTTTTTTATAGATTTTAGTCGTGACCACGCTGTAATTTGTCTTGAATATAACTATCATGGACCAAGAATTTCCGATATTGAATATTATTTGAGAAACGTAGCACGAGATACTTTAAAACTATCTAAGACTACAGATGTAAATCTTTATATGGATACTTCTATCGACGACACATTAGCAGATTTCAAAAATGTCCTTAATATGGATATAAAAATTAATCCTGCAAGTTTCACTCAAATGGATAAAAGACTTGTTGGAAGCTATTTTACTAATTTGAATAATATTGGAAACTTATTAAAGCCAAAATTTTTGAAACTAGAAGCAATGTTCCAAACCTCGGGAAGGTCAATTGAGAGTGGAGAGATAAACAAAGAAGCTAATAATATGTTCCAAGATTTACTTCAGACTTTTAAAGGGCGTCCATTTAACATAGACTGTTTCGAAAGTTTTGTCATTAAGTATGAAGATAAAGATGGACAAGAAGAAGTTTTTAACTTGTTAAAAGGAAAAAAAGAAGTGATAATAGAAATAGACTTAAAAACCATTATCAAGAAACGTCAATGGTATGAACTTATTGAAAAAGAATTTGATGAATTTATAAATAGCTTATAATGTTAGACTCTTACTTTAAAAAACCTGTTTTCTGGGACTTTTTGATAGCTATTTTTTCTATGGCTATTGTTGCTTTCCTAGATTTTAAAAATATATTTAAGTTGCCAAAGGATGAATACAGTTTGAATATGGCCGCGGACTTATCAAATATTAGTCTAACAAGTGCTGGTTTTATTTTGACACTTTTAACTGTACTAATCACCTTTAAAAGTGGTTCTAACTTAACCAAAAAACAAGCAAAAGAATCAAGTACTCTTTTTGAACTATTTTTTACGTCGCCATTATATTTTGAGACTGTAAAATATTTAAAAAATTGTATCAAATCGCTCATCGTAATAGCTATTCTTGGATTCTCACTAAAATTAGGATTGACTGAAGGTATTAGAGAATATATTTTCTTTTTCAATATAATTGGACTGATAGTCATAGTAATGACACTTTGGAGATGTTTATTAATTTTGTCGAAAATATTAGAAATGCAAGAGAATAATTGAGTGAAAAACTACTCACAAGGAAAATTACACCCCGAAACCTCTCGATTGTTCTATGGACAATGAAACCTTAAATTTTAAATTTTAATGTCAAGCAGTTTTTTTCAACTCAGCCACTTGTTTATGTATTTCTTTAGCATAATTCATCGACTTCGGTAAATAGTTTCTAAACATTTTTTCAGTCGTATGCCCCGTCATTGAAATTAAAAATGAAGTCTCTATTTTGCCATAAAAATTTGTAGCGAAAGACCTTCTGGCAACATGAGAGGAAATAAGATTATATTTTTCGTATTCACCCTTAATTCTTCTATAGCCATCGACTTCTTCTACTTTTTGTAGCATTTTCCCTGGGATTTTTTGATTTATTCCTGCAATTTTACAAAGTTCCTTAAGTTTCTTATTATATTTTGTGTGTTGCATTTTTTTAGGAAAATTATTATTATTTCGATTCAGTATATTTACTACCTCCTGAAAAAGGGGTATCGTCATCCTCTTGTCTGTTTTTTTTTGAATAAAATCCATGTATCCAAGGCCGTCCTCCCACCACGTTTTAGAGTAGTCAAATTTCATAAAGTCAGAAACCCTTTGGCCAACATTACAACTCAATAGTAACCAATCCTTCGTGATTTGCATACCAGTAGATAAATTTTTCATTTTTCTTATTGAATCTAACTCAGAATCATTGAGATATATAACGTCAACTTCTTCTTTTTCCACTTTCAAAAAACTTAGTTGCGGATGTGTTTCTAAACTATATTTACGGGCATGATTGCAATATGTCTTAATTAAGCCGACATCCCTGTGTATCGTGTTTTGTGCGTATTTATTTTCTTTTTGGTATTTCTCGAAATCATCCTTAAAACGTTCTCCTATATTTTTAATCAAAACTGTTTGATTTCTATCTTCCTCATATCGCTCAATTTTATGTTTTAAAACGTTATATTTCCTTTGGGTTGAATTTTTCAAATTGTTTTTCTTAGTTTCAATATAAAATTCAATGTATTTCACCAATGTTTTTGGAACACCATTGGTAATATTAAAATAGTATTGATTCATTTCTCTTTCCAGCCATTTCTTACTTATAAATGTTTGGTCATGTTTATTAGAAAAATCGTTCAATATGTGCCTCTTTATGTTATTAAGTTCGCATTTCGTTTTAAGTTGGAACTCTTCCATTACAGCATCTTCAATTTCATTTTTCTGATGATAATTTTCCCAATAATTTCTAGAAACCTCTAATTTGGTTTTTACCCAATACTGGAAATTCTTGCCTTTGTGAGAATGAAGGAATTTGAAAGATAAAGGAGCCTTATCCCTCTTAGACCTATAATGAAATTTAATTGTTGCCATGAATCTCGCTTTGAGACTTATATTGCCTTGAATTAAAAAGTTTGAGTTATTTTATAAATTTAAAAGTTTTTAACACTGGGAGTCTCTTCATGCATTTCTAAATGAATTGCAAGTGATGGGTATTTATTATCATACTTTTTTAAAATAGATTTGCCTTTTTTAGTCTTTTCCCACTTCTTTTCTTTTAAAATATAAGTGTCCATAATTGTAGAGGGAACTGTACCAAAATTTGGTTGTATGGAAGTCTGAATTATTCTCTTTTTCGTATTAGTTCTATAATGAGAGTTATACTTATGCTCATTTTTTTCCATTTTTAACCACCTCAAACCTATACAAATTCCTTCAAAAGGGATTTTAATTTTGAAACGTAAAATATCAATTGTAGTGTATTTTTTTCCTTTTTCACAAGTCCCAATAATTCTTTCACTTTCAATAATATTTTTTGGGTATTTATTATAATCAACATCATATAAAATAATTTCAAACTCTGCATCATTAACTTCACTTTCTAAAAAGAATTTAAGGTTATCTATGTAATGTTTATCAAAATATTCTTTTTTGCATACAAAGTATTTAACTACACCCTTCCAATCTCCTCCTTGGCCAAAAAAGTATTTGATATCACTTTCTTTAAAATTTTCATCCATATTTATTAAAAATATTTGCTGACCTCCAATGCAAGGTCCTTATTGCTTTTCCCCATATAGTTTAGGAACATTTTTTCAGAACTATGTCCTGTAATATAGATAAGATAGGTTGTTGGGATTTTACCATAATAGTTGCTTGCAAATGACCTTCTCCCCACGTGAGAGGTAATAAGTTCATGCTTTTCATATACCCCGTCTTTTTTTCTATACTTAAATTTACCTGTACCTATTTTTTTCATTCTACTTCCTTTTACTAAATCATCTATTTTAGCGATTTTACATATAGCTTTGATGAACTGATTATATTTATGAAAAAAAAATGTTTTGGGAAATTCTCCGTTTCTTTTTTCTAAAATTTCTAAGATTTTTTGATGTAGAGGAACAGTCATAATCTTACCGGTTTTTATTTGCGTAAATTCTATGAACTTTCTATTACTTTCTTCTCTAATCATCTCCTTATTAAATCGCATAAAGTCGGATATCCTTTGTCCACAAAAACAGCTTATCACTAGCCAATCTCTGGCTTCATTCAAATCTTGTGGTAAGTTATCTAATGATTCAATTTTGCTAAGCTCTTCAATGTTAAGATATATTTTTTCGATATTTTCTTTTTCAGTTTTCAAATTATCCATTTGGCTACTTACTTCAAGTCCCATATAACGTGCCTGTTTGCAAAAGGTCTTAATAAAAGCTAATTCCTTTTGAATAGTATTTTTAGCGTAACCTTCTCTTTTTTGATAATCAACGAATTCCTTTTTGAAGTCTTCATCAATAGTCTTAATTAAAATATTTCTATTTCTGAATTTCTGAAGTCGAATCAATTTATTTTTGATAACCCTGTATTTGTTTACAGAAGCAGGTTTTAATTCTTCTTTCCTATAATCAATGTAGAATTCAATAAAATCTATTAAACTCTCAGGTAAATGACACGATTTTTTAGGGTAGTAATAATTTTGAATTTGATTATTTAACCAACTTTTATCTACTTTATCATTTTTAGCATTATTAAAAGAGTTAATGATATGACTTTCTAACTTATTTAATTCATCTTGAACTCTTGCTTTTTCAGTAGATAATTTTAGGTTTTTAATTCTTTTTTTAAAATGAACATCTTCCCAGTATTTTCTTGTGATAATTAGATTTGTTTTGGTTGAAAACACATAATCTTTTTCTTGGTGTCTAAACAGAAAACGCAATGTTAGGACTGCTTCATTTCTCTTAGAACGATATAAAAAATTTATCGAAGCCATTTCTATATTTTTGAATTTGATACTGCCGTACAAAACAAAAGTTGTACGATTTCTGTACGATTAGATTGAATTAAATACAATAAATAGCAATAAAATAGGATTTAAAAACAAGAGTAATTTAGGATAAGATACAGTAAAACAGGGCTTTAAACCGTTTCTGCTATTTATAAGGGAGTTTCAATTTACTGAAAAAGTAGTCCGATATTCTCCACTGTATCTTAAAACCGCTTTGTAAAAAGCGGTTTTAATTTTGAACTAAAGTAGAGTCATCGGTTTCCTCCGATGCCCTGGGGTTATATTTTTAAGTAAAGGGAT
>Ga0307979_1001624_pt1 | contig 15936 bp, 11 predicted proteins | sample OrgLakmetage1058_FD_201833 | JGI IMG/M metagenome (GOLD analysis project Ga0307979, IMG submission 201833) | Saline water microbial communities from Organic Lake, Antarctica - #1058 | ecosystem: Environmental > Aquatic > Non-marine Saline and Alkaline > Saline | place: Antarctica: Organic Lake...
ACTTGCTTTGTTTGCGCAACGCACGCGCATTCCCACTTCTGCCCGCAGCATTGGCTTCTGTGCCATTTGGGTTTGTATTAGTTCGAGTTCGTTGATATTTGGTATAGATATTTTTGAGCTGTGTTGTTCTGGCACTGTTCTGGCGTTCTGGCAGACGTTCTGGGTTTTGATTTTGCTCGAATGACCGAATGACTGACTGAGATGACGGATGAAAAGAGGAAGGCGTAAGGAAGTGAGGAAGGCACCGTTGTTGGGCTGTAGTTATCATTAGCAGAGCTAGACAGCTCTCGCCATCCTTGCCGTAAGAGGGAATGGCTAATGCACCAAATGCCGCGACTCGGCCGGAACGACCGGTAAGTTTAAACCAGAAGCTTGCATGAAGGTTAGGGGTTCGCAACCGCATTCCTAGAAGTTTCTCATCCATGTTTTTTTGGGATGACGGATGTAAACCTTCAAAATGCATTTGCCCTCGCCAGATTGCCTAACCTTTGAGTAAAACGCCTATCAATTACAGTAACTTACGTTCCTTTTTCTTCCCCTCATTTCGAACTTACATTCTCCAACTTGTCCCCTCGCTCGACACGCCAAACGTGAAATATATGATAAACATACAGGATCAAGTCGAGTTTGTGGTAAAGCCAGAGTGCGACCTCATTCTGGACGGTTCAGAGCGCACAATTACCAGAGTTGCTGCAGGTGATTAACATATAGACCGACAGCCATTTCTCCGCTCTCCATTTGCCCTCTTTTGAAGTCTTGAGGTCTTTCCACGTGTATGACTTTGCTCTTACTACTGTAGTAGGGTGTGCGAGCGTGTTTTTCTTGCACTCATAGCTGCGCCTAGTGCCCAACCCTTGTTACTAGTGCACCTTTTCTCGTTTTCATGAAGTCATCTCTCCTCCATCGCTGATTTCTTCTATCCATGTGAAGCTCACTGGTAATGTTTTTTTTCCCTCCGGCACTTGTACCTCTCAATACACCCTATACCCGATCCGTTAAAAGGTACCCCTTACAGCTGTTTAATGCTCAAAACTCAGCGCTTTTCGTCCCTGTTTCGCCACTACGCAAAGCACCACGGCCTCCGAAAGGTTCGGTGTTAATTTGCCCTTTCTTGAGGCTTTATTGAGGGGTGATATGAAGTACTGTAGGGAGGGTGTACACTCGCTACACGTTTGTCTGTCTCTCACGCGCCCAAGCCTACCAACTTTCTCTTCTCCTGTGTGCATCCGTTGACAGGAGGACTTGTCGTTTTTCTTTTGCGAAGAGCTCGAAAACGACGACACCCCAGAGTCGGTGTTTCTCCAGAAGAACGACGAAATTGTAGTCCGCAAGCGGAAAGCCCCACCGCCGCCCCCACCGGCCGGCGCTGCCGACACCGGCTACTTCCGGCAAATGCGCAGGTACTCCCTACATGTAGTAGAGCCGTGCAGTGCTGACGCAATTATCTCTCGCTTCTCTTATCTCTTCTTCTTAACTCTTCTCCTTCTTCTGCTTCTATGCGGAAGATGGTGAATTTGGCACGTGTGTATGCTTATTTTTTTTTGCATTTTCGCATCTACACCTGCCTGCACTCCCCCATTCTATTCCACTAATATGATACGCACCCTCTACCTACCCCACATTCCTATTTACCTCAACTCCAATAACAACCAAATCCAGTTTATTGGACGACTCGGAGCACAAGGACGTGTGCTTTCTGGTGGGCCCACGGAAGCAAGAAGTGCGCGCCCATAAAGCCATCTTGGTCGCAAGAGGGGCATACTTTCGGGGCCTGTTTCGCACCGCCACGGGGATGCGAGAGTCCGTCTCCAACGAAATGGTACCTTTTTTTTTTACAAGCACATGTATATATATATATTAGAAGGTTATACATATATAGGAGGCACTGCACCAACTTGTTCTCCCCTCAGTAACAAGTCTGTCTGAGCTGAACTCTTTGTCAAAGATATGCAATTTCCAATCGCTGTTGTGTTCTGATTTCTTTTTCTCTCAGCCGTTGTGTAATTTCTTATGTTCCCTTCCATGTACGTGTTTTTCTCAACACCCCAAAAAGGTGATGGAAAAGCACAGCGTCCCTACTCTGGAGCGGATGCTCGAGTACATGTACACCAACCGAGTGGAACACTTGAAGGAATGCTCCGCGCATGAAGTAAGAAAAAATGCGGAAGAGTCTAAGAAACAGTGAAAGGAAGTAGCGGAAAGACAAAGAAAGATAATCAGATAATGAAGCAGGTTCCTTGTCTCATGGCAACCACGGCATGCTACCCATAGGTGCTGGACCTCTTATCAGCGGCTGAAGAATATTTGCTACCGGAATTGAAACACTTGTGCGAGCATGCCGCGCAGCCTTTGATTTCTATTGAAATGGTGAGACGAAGTTGTAGAAGCTGAAGACGGAGAGTACAACGAGTGTTTTCTTTCTGAGCCCTCGGTCATTCTCTTTTCTCTGTATGTTCTTTCCTAGTAATATCTTTACCTTCTTTTTCATATTTTCTCGAAATAACACCATCATCATCATCATCAATTTTTCACCCCCGAAGGTGGCGCGCATGATGAGCGCAGCCGATCGATTTGACGCCCCTTTGCTGCGCGAAGCCTGCATTCGGTAAGCCACCGTGCACCCTTGTCATTACCAAACACGTCATAAGTATTATGCGATTATTTTGATATAATTCCTGAGCTTTATTGATTTACATTCTTCTGCTATTTTAATTGATTAGTTTGAATCTTTGCTTCATGCGCATTGTTCACAATATTATCTCCTTCTTCTCTTTTTTTTTTAAAGCGTGATTTGCTCACTTTCCTCCTCTCTTCTGTCTCCCCTCGTGGGATTGCATACTGTGCTATTGTACTACATTAGGTACATTTTGGGCGCCGACAAGCACGCCGTCATTGACCATCCCAGCTTCCGAGCAGAGCTTGAGTCCTATCCCCACATGCTTTTTCCTATCATCAAAGCAGCGCCGACCCTGCCAGGTGAGGGATTGGGTGTTGGCTAGTAAGAACAATGCGCTCGCGGTCTTTCTTACTATGCTCGATTTTTTTTTCTCATCTACGAGTATGTGAGGAACAGAGAGCCGACAGTGAAAATGGAACTTTTTGTTAGTTGGATACGCATGCGAAAATGATGTCTTTCTCCTTCCTATGTTCCCCCTCTTCTCGTGTTTGAGTATAGGCGGAGGAGGTGGATCGTCATCATCGTCGTCGTCGCCACCGAACAAACGGCAGCGGACCGAGCCAGGAGTTGCCCGGCTCGGGTTGGCATATGACCTAGGCGGCAGTTCAAATTGATTGAGAGCACTGAGAAAGGATTAGGGAACAACGAGTTGGGTGAAGAGGCCCCTTTCTCCCTCTGAATTGCGCCAATCCTTCATTTCTAATAGATGTTTGTGGAATGCGACAAAGACGAAGTCTAGTCTAGCCTAGTTAATGCTCTTCCAAAACAAGGAAAGGGAAGTAAGTACAAAGCAGTCGCAGAGGCACATTAAGAATTCACTTGAGCTACGGGCTACGTATGCGCTAGTAACTTCTCTCCAAGTGGCCAATCAAGAGGTCCCAACTGGCAGGCGCAGGTCATAAGGAATACGGATATATATATATATACTTCCAGGGGGAGTAGAAGAGCAATTAGGCGGCTTCGATATAGCACATGGGCGTCGGTGCGTCAGTATCTGAAATAATTTCTTTTGTTTCATGGAGTTGGTATGACCTGGTATGACCTGCGCCCTTGTGTCCTCAGTTTAATACCGCAATGGCGCTCTTTGATCAGTTGCGGTTAAGGAATAAAGAAACCGCCATACAACGGCACACTAGAATAGCAACAGCACGTAATTAGGTCCAGTGCACTTCACTTCTCGCAAGCCATTCCTCAATATCTGTTTTGTTCAAGTAAAAGTGGCTCGGCGATGGCCCTGTGGTCACTTGCGGCCCTTTAGTTTCCTGCAAATACGATTGAAGGTATTTTTTCTTGGTTTGGCCTGCGACCAGTTTGATGCCCGTCACTGGCCGTGTGCCTGTGCTCAAGTCGTTCAAAACGGCTCGAAGTATAGATCGACCAACTAAGGCTGGGCAGTCGTACAACTCAATGCGGTCGGTTTGATTCCAGGCCGTTCGATAAAGCCCCTGTGGAATTAAGAGTTTGACAGATGAAGAATCGAATAAATTAGACATCTACACGAAACGACGACAGAAAGTCAAATTTTATTCCATGCAGGAGAATCAAGAGAAGTCCTTTTCGAATGAAATGTATAAGGGTGTCCTCACAAAGCCACCAACACCGCCATGTGGGCACCTACCCGAGCGCGGCTCTCGTACACCAAGGTAGTTGCTTCGTCCACGCGGCCAGCTTCTTCTAGCAGCTGAATGATGATGTTGAAACTGGTCACGTCAGCATGCACTCCATGTTTTGGCATTGCATCAAACAATTCAAGGGCTGTCTCCCAGTGCCTACTCCCCTGCGCTTGCATCGTGGCGTTGAGCGTGATCACGTTGGGTTGAACACCAAGCGACTCCATTTCGTCCAACAAATCGAGCGCTTTTTGTGCGTCCCCAACTCGCCGACACGCGGCAATTACCGAAGAATACGTGATCACGTCCGGTTTGAAACCCTTCGATATTAAGGTTGCTAGTAAGTCTAAAGCTGCGTTGAGGTTCCGCCCTCTCTCGCAAGCAGAGATCGCACAGTTGAATGACGTCAAGTCAGGGCTCAAGCCAATGTCAGCCATTCTCTCGAGGAGCAGTAAAGCCTTTGGCCAAGCCCCGACTCGCGCGCACGCGTTGAGTGCCGAATTGTAGCAAATCACGCAGGCAATAACTCCATGAGCTTCCATCGATTCAAGTAAGTCGAGAGCTCGGTTCACTTGCCCCGCATTGCCACACGCGCTAATTGCAGAGCTAAACGTAAACACGTCTACACTGGCGCCACGCGCAAGTAAGCCTTCGAGCAACTGCACTGCTTTCTGCCAGTCGCCCGCTTTTTCGCAGGCTGCTATGGTGGTGTTGTAGGAAATGAGGTCGGGTGCAATTGAAAACTGGGCCTCCATAGACTCAAGCAGCCCCACTGCTACCCGGCTTTTGCCTGCTTTCTCGCAAGCTGCCAGAACGCTGTTCAGCGTGACCTGATTGGGTTGAAGACCTGCACCTGGCATTGCTTCCAGTAACGCCACTGCTTTCTCCCACTCCGCTCCTTTGGAGCACGCGCTTATCACCGTCGAATAAGTAATCACGTCCATGAGAGCAGGGTCCATGCTTGAAAAGAGCTCGAGCGCTTCTTTCCATTTTCCAGCTCGATCTAAAACTGCCAAGGCTACGTTGTAGGTGATGGTGTCACGTGGGGTTGATTCAAACTCCGCCAATATTTGCGTGGCTTCCCGCCAGTTCCCATGCTTCTTACAACTGGAGAGCAGTGCGTTCAACGTGATGACGTCAGGCTCTAGTTTGAGCTTCGCCATTTCGGCATGCAATTTTCTCGCCCTAGCTACATTTCCTGTGCGGCTGCAAACCGAAATCGCTGCGTTGAATGCGTAAACATCCGCTCCTTCCGGATCAGACCGTGCAGCTTGTAATATTTCGATAGCCTTGTGCCAGTCGCGGTCACACTGTTTGATAGCTTGGCATATTCTTTTGGATCGGCTGCTCTTAAGCCACTTTGCCTTTTTGAGCTGCGCATATCCCGACGGCGGTGCCTTAAGCACCGTGTCATTTCTATTTCGAGGATAAGTTCGAGAGTCCCTCGGGGAAATATCAGCCCTACTGAAATGCGCTGCAATCATGCGTGGGCCATTGCATAGGTATACATGTGGCACACGCCCCAAGGCTTTGAGAGCATGCATTATGATTTGCCAACCAATATGTTGCTATTTCGGAACCCCTCCAGCGGTAGCACAGTCACTAGTGAACCCAGTAAGAGACGTAGTTTCAGTATTATCCGTGGTTGAAATTAGGTCCGAGCGCTTCGTGATTGAAAGTAGGTCCGAGCGCTTCGAATATCTTGCCCAGAACACTTCGAGTCATTTATAGTAGGTTTAAAGCTACATTCGTCTGTAGTTCTCATCTGCAGTGTGCATAGTCGCTAGCCATAGCCACGCACTACTGTAGTGGCTAGCTAGCTAGTGAACCCTCAAGCCTCAAGCCAGGAGGTTCAGGAAGGAAGGGTTCATCATTAAATTTTATATTGAGTTCACGAGCGAGAAGAGAGCTCAAGAAGAGTGGGTTGATATAATAATTCTGATTATCAGAATTTATTTTATTTCTCAGGCAGGCTGCTGTATGTTGTTGGTTGTTAGGACGTGGGTTGTGGGCAACTACAGTAACTCATATGGGCGGTCTGAGGTTCGACACCCAAGAGTGCGACACCTCGCCCGCAGCCGCTATTAGCCGCCGTAATATTGTTAAGTATTTCTCCAAGACCTTCAGCCTAGCATGCCCATCAAACGCAAGGACTGGCATGAGCCCGGAGAGCAGAACTCGGAAACGCCTAGCACGAACGTAAAGGAAATTCGGGCAACACCAACCCCTTCAGCGCCGTACGTGGCTTCGAAATCAACACTTACTACTGGAAATGAGGCTATGCCCCTATCAATTTTGTCGGCATGTCGAACAGCTATGGTGAAGAGTCCAGCTATGTCTCGTTCTGCTCTTAGTAAGCATCGAGGATCAATCGACTCGACAACTGCTAGGACTCTCGAAACCGTTGGAAGTTACACCTTGAAGGTATTCTTATTTTTGATTTTAGATGATAGAAGCAACTGTACGTATTCTCATTCATAATTATTTTACTATTATGCACAGGATGGCCGCACTCCGCTTCATGAATCTGTGAGGCAAGGGGATTTAGCAACCACACAAACTCTCATCAGTGCTGGTGCTGACGTGAATGCTGATGACGACGATTGCGCATCGCCCATCGACCTTGCTAGAGATGATAGCCCTTGCCATTTTCTCCTTCAGCACCATTCTGCTGCTTTCGCTACCGTCAATGACGATCCAAACTCTCTGATCTTGAGTGCAATTGCGCATTGCGCTGCCCTCTCTGGGTACAAGGATATAGTTCGAGCGCCAGCGCTGTCCTTGCATCAATATCAGCTTGACCCATCCTTTCATTGGGCTCCACGCGAAGCTCGCTTCTTAGTATTCAAATGGGCGCGAAACGCTTTTGTTGCTCAACTTGCAACCACCATCCAGCCTTTAAATGACTTACCTGATGATTGCGCTGGTGATGTCTTGGGGTGCCTCGAGATGGCGATGACATATGAAGAACCGCTGTGCATTGCTAGGCATTATATGTCGCCAGAGGCACAGTTTTGGGTGCGCGCAGTAGTGACAGCAGCAATTGCGGTAAGGATTGATGTGTATGTCCTCGAGAACCTTTTTCAACTCTTTTCTAGGTCTTCTCTTTTCTGGTTCTTCCGTACTGTAGTACATCTCATGCACTTATACTTAGCTTTTCGTCAACGCCCAGGCAAACGCGACAGCAGCCCTGAGACCCGCAGTTGAAAATGATGACGTAGCAGGTGTTCGGAATTGCCTCGCTAAAGGAGCCAATATTGACGCGCAACACGAGGTGCGTGATCACTTCCTTGAGAAGTTCTACGTACCTATAAGTAATAGAATCGCCTTCTCGTATCAAATTTTTGAAAAGAGCAAGATTTATTTACGAAACTCATCATCGAAATTGGTAATTATAAATAAAGTAGTACTTAGAACATTGTGTTATATAGTACATCTCCGTAGAATTGTTTGGTACTTTTGCTTCGCCTTTATATGAAAGGCTTTGGTATTTACGCCATTCATCAAACGGCGTTACGACTTTATTTCTGTCTATTGCGATCCTTGCATACCACTCTTTTTCCCTTCTTCTCTTTTTCATCATGGTGTAGGATACTTTTACACCGCTAATGATTGCGTGTATCTATGATCACGTAGACGTCGTAGATGTTCTCTTGGAAGCGGGCGCAAGCACTGAAGCAACTAACCGGGTGCGTCGATATATTCACTCTCTTTCAACAAATTTATAAGCTCACACAAAGGTGCCCAAGGCCCCAAATTGAAGTAATATATCGCCCAATCTGGTACTCTCAGTCTGAGTGAATATCACCCACTGATCTGTTTTTGCTTTTCATGTATTGATCATTGCTGTTTTAGTTCCTTCTCCTCCTAAATCGAGCCTTTTTCCTTACTCCACTTCCTTGTGGTGTAGGATGGTGAAACCGCGCTTATGAGGGCTTCGCAATACGGTCGCATCGATTGCGTCGAGCTTCTTCTGAAAGCAGGCGCCAACGCTGACACGAAAGATGACGTGAGTCAGTACGCGTGTACTGCAGTATGCAAGCGCGTATATGAATGCATATGTTCACGCAAATGCAAATGTGCAAATCAGAAGTGTGGAGACAAGTGTATAGATTCAACGTACTACAGTATACTTCCTATTGGTTTCACTTTCACTGCCCATGAATTCCATGAAGGCATTCTTTTGTAGTCGTTCTCATATTACTTCCGAAGATTCCTTCTTGGCACAGAATGGCGATACCGCGCTTGTCTTTGCCTCGTCCCGAGGTTGCTCAGTCACTGTGAGCCTTCTCCGTCAAGCGGACGCAAAAATGGATCATCCTGAAGAGGAGGTAAGAAAGACGTCACGTTTGCTTACAACACGGACTGGCCACGAAGAGATTCCGCATGTAGAAATCTCTGGGAAAAAAATAAGTCGTCGAGGCGTCATGTACTTATGATGCCTTGCTTTCGCTTTTTTGGACTAGCCTTCCTGTTAAACTTTACCACTTCATTACTCGTTCACCTCTCGATCACCTTACAACCTTTTACAACCTTCGCAACATAGGACGGTTTAACAGCGCTCATGAAAGCATCGCAGAACAGCGAAGTCGCCACTGTGAAGCATCTCCTGGAAGCAGGCGCTAACAAGGACGCCACGGATGAGGTAAATTTGTCGTGTGTTTGTTTGAAGTGATGCTTCATATGGATGTATTCATCCTTGCCAATCTACCTCATACATGCACTCACCTTTTGTGCATCACTCATTTTCCCTTTTCTGCCCTCATTTTGACCTCACATTGACTCCTTTGTCTCTAGGCTGGCCGCACTGCTCTGATGTACGCTTCGTACAAGGGCTGCACTATCATAATGAAACTTCTCCTCGAAGCCGGCGTCGACAAGGAAATTGAAGACGATGTACGAAAATATGTCCTTTTAATGTCTTCAAAAATCCATGCACACTTTAGTCTACAAAGAAGGAAATTATTGCCATACGATTCTAAGTTTATTCCCCCTGTTAGAAGTTCCTACCTCATCCTGTGTTTTGCTACCTCGAAGCGTTCTTCATTCCGCAATAAGACTAGGGAAACGAGGAACTAAAGGAGGAGGATACTCTTCTTTGAAATCTTTCCGTGCATTCGCACCCTCGTCATGTTTATCTACCTGAGGCTTTATCATGACTCTTGTTGTTGCTCTTCTGTCCTTTGTACGTATTCATCCCCCAATTTTTAAGGATGGTGAAACAGCACTTATCATCGCGACACTCAGCGGCCATGCCTCGAACATGAAGGTTCTCTTGGAAGCTGGCGCAAACACGGAGGTTCAGGATAAGGTGAGAATATTTACTTTGTTGCACGTCTATTTAACAAAGCGAAAATAATTGAATTTAAGCGTAAAAGAGCCTCTAAGTTCTACATCCTTGAAACAAACGTTTACGTAGATTATTGTGCACCTTCTCCCTCCTTTTACTGTATCGTTCTTTATCGCTTATGCTAGCATGGCCGCACACCACTTATGAATGCTTCTCGCTTTGGTCACATCGAAATGATTAACCTTCTTCTCCAAGCGGGCGCTAAAAAGGAGGCTGAAGACATTGTAAGTTGGTTAGGACAATGAAATTACGTGTGTTGGTTGCATACTAATTATTTATGGTGGTATGTTGCTTTCAGTATGTGTATTCCAAATGCAATAAACACTTGATTTGTAAATCAATCCTTCATTCCCTTAACATGATATCTACACTTGATTCTCACAACACGCTCGTTCTTCGTTTTTTTAATGCTTGCATCTGATCTGCGGCAATGCGTGCGTATCCTTCGACTGCTGTTGCTACTATTTGCCATCACAGTTCGGCGCAACGGCTTTGAGCTGGGCGAAGCGAAGTGGCCGCGCGGAAGTGATGGCCCTCTTGCAATAATTGCGATCGTTTGGAGGAGTTCGTGGTTAGGTAGATCTTATGTAGCCTTTGAAGGCCCATCCATGTAATTTCAATGGTTATGAATGATCGGCTTTGGCTACTTGTGGCCGTTGATTTACGCAGTACGACATCGCAAACTCCTGCTATAGGGAGCCAGGATTACGGGCGTGGTTGCGATAGCGTGGGATATTCGGAGTCAACATCTGACTTAAACCGTTTGAAATCTGCATCACCTGGGGAATAAAGAATACACGCGCGCTATAAACGGGGCCTCTGTGTAAATGTTTGTGCACTAGGGGCAATCCCATATCGCTGGGAGTGCGTGCTCTACTGGGTAATTTTAGTCAAGCTGCTCCAGCTGGAGAACCCATCACAATTGAGATTCTCTTCTTTTTTTTTTAGGGGGGACTTGCCGTTTTGGTATTCCGAAAATAAAAGACGAATCAAGAACTTATACCACATCTAAATATAAACCCAGATGATGAAGAAGGCAGAACCAAATGAGTGTCGCAAGTCCAAATGATTACAAGAAGGAATATTCACAACCGCAGGGGGTCTATGCAGCATGCCATAAATCGAAGATCCTTGTTTGCTTCTTCTGATATGATTGGCGCATCAAATGCCAGACAACCTCCACCCTCCAGGTAGTCAGAGAGCACGATTTATAAAGTTACAAACTCTGTGCAAACGCAATTCGCCGAAGTTGCGGATGTACCATTACCATGCATGCGCCAAAGTGCTTGCCATGGACAGAGCAAAAAGGGCAATCCTTTCCCATCAAAGGAAGCCATTTTGCTGCGCATAATCAAAAGCAGTTTTTCCAAGCTATGTGGATGAAGCAGCAGGATACACATGCACGTGAGGCCAAAAAGTAAAAAAAATGTATATTTTAAGAAGCAGCAGGATACACATGCACGTGAGGCCAAAAAGTAAAAAAAAAAGTATATTTTAAAAATATATTTTGCTTATTGGATTATGCGTGCATGGCTGTTTCGCCATTTTATTTTTCTCACCACGTCTCTCGCCTTCTTATCGGCACCCTCAGCCAAAAGTAGATTCATGCAATCGTAGTAGCCTGCGTATGAAGCAAACATAAGAGCCGTGCGACCATCCTGTGTTGTAGAAGAGTGGCACGTACGAGGCATGTTTAAGTAAAGATTGCATAGATAATTTGGAAGTATGAAGAATGAAGCAAACAGAAGGTTGACGGTCCCACATTTTTTAGGATAATGCAGAGAAACTGAGAAACTTTACGTCCTCAATGAGCACAAGAAATAAATCCCTGATCTTAGTTATGATTGATGAACCTCGTCTCTGATGTCTTTGTTTGCGCCTGCTCGAAGGAGGAGGTTTGCAATGTCGTAGCGACCTTTCCTCGCAGTGAAAATAAGCGCTGTATAACCCATCTATAGGTTGAGGAGGCATAACGAGGGAAAAAGTGCAATATCAGTGAGCGGAGCTGAGAGAAAAACAGAGTAAGGTACTAGTAACCCAGGTTGGGAACGAAACTCGGTCTGTCAGAATAATACATCATGGAGAGTGTAATGATAGTAGAATATTATTACGAGTATTCACCCATTCCATGAAAATCATTCACACTCATTCTACCATGCATGGTGACTCACTTTGTTCCTGGCATCTGTGTCAGCGCCTGCTTTTAGAAGAACGTCAATAGTGTCGAAATCTCCATAACACGAAGCACCCATGAGCGCTGTGTCACCATCCTAACAACAGAAGTAGGAGTTGATCAAAAATTAGACCATGAGAGAGTATTGCATATCAAAAGTGAGATAATCATATGAGCCCTTCTAGACAGACCTCTGCCAAAATGGTAAGTGGTACAGTCGGGGTAAAAGGTGGAGACAAAAAGAGCTCAATTTTTCTTCATGAGCGCACTTGGATGTAATACTACTAGTACTTCTAACTCACATAATTTTTAGCTTCAATGTCAGCGCCAGCTTGAAGGAGGAGTTTCACGACATTGATATGGCTGCGGATACTGGCCACAGTGAGCGCTGTGGTCCCATCCTACGGTTGAAATAAGATAGAATGAAGGGGGAGACGAAAGACAACTGAAGAGTAGATATTTTGATTAGTTTAGACGTATCTATTGGCTACGGCATAATTTCAAAACGACTCACGTGTACTCCTTGAAATATTAATAAACTCGCAGTTTTGTTGAACAAGATCTTGTCCATATGAATAACAAGTATTTCTAACGCATGTATGATGTGAATTTTAAAACAGACAGTTGTTGAAAAGCCCACGGACCGATTTGTCTTCCACATCAACATCGCCACCTTTTTTAAGGCACTTTCGAGTAGTAATCAAGTTGCCATTTCCAGCCGCAGATAACAACTTCTCTGTTGCACTCGTCTGAGCGAAATACAGCACAAGGCATAAGATTTACTATTGTCAATCAAGCAAAAAGAATCGAGTACAACTACTAAGTGTTTGACTTGCTCTTTTGGACATGAAACAAATAAGCTCACCACCACTGCTGCTGCGACTATTGAGCGCACCCAAGCATGCGCTTCGGGTGATGAACAGTGCTTTGCAAGGCACAATGACTCTGAGCGTGCCAAGTTTGTTTCTAAGTATTCAATGACTTCGATTGAACAATCGTCAGGTAACTCGTCTAACGGTTCTGTCATAGCTGCGAGCTGAATTACGAAAGCATTTCGCGCCCACGCCAAGACTGCGGTGCGGGCGGCTGACGGGGCCCAGAGGAAGAATGGATCAAGTTGGTACGCATGCAGCGATAATTGTGATGCTGGAACTGCTTCCTTAGAATCTGCTAGAGTTGCACAATAAGAAAGCGCAGCGGAGACTAGAGCGATTGGATCTGCCCTGATAACAGCCTGAACTGTAGCATGATGCTCAAGAAGATCGCGGCACGAACTACCATCCACGGCAAGCTCAATAGGAGTTTCATCGTTCGCATTGTTATCTGCATCTGCGTCGGCACCGGCAAGGAGAAGAGATTGCACAGTTGCCACATCCCCTTGCCTCACGGATTCGTGGAGCGGAGTATACCCAGCCTGCGAACAGTGATACCATTTTCAATTAAAAATTATGAAGAGAGACAAGAAGAAATTGATGAAATCACGCCAAGTTTATACTGTAGTTGTGAGCATGTAAAATTAATTGTATACACCAAACATTCATAAATTAGAACCTCCAAGTCATAACATCCAACGATTTCAAGAGTCCTTGTGAGCTCGGAATTGATTGATGCCCTGTATTTTTGAAGAGCTGTGCGGGAAGCAGCTGGTCCCTTCGCTGAAGCGGTTCGGCATGCAAATATGACAGGGAAGTTGTCAACTTCATTATCTTCATTACGTGGATCTGTTTCACTTTTGTCAAATAAACATGGTGAAAGTGTTTCAGTCGCCGAAGCAGTTCGCAAGGTCTGTTTTACGGTTTTGTTTCCGAACTTGAACTTCGAAGCAAGGACAGCGCCAGGTCAGGTTCCACGGACCTGCCAACCTGAACCTCCAGGTTTTTTCAGCAAATTTAGGCATAAACCTGAACCTAACCTAACCTGGGGCCTTTAGATGGGTAGCTCAGACCTGGACCTAACCTAACCTGGAAGAAAAATATAGGCAGAAAACTTGATAGACCTACCTTCTCTTGGGGATTTGACCGAGGTTACAGTAAAAGTGGTGCTCGGACAAAGGAGAGCCAGGATGCACCAAAGAGAGCAGCAAAACAAGCCCTTTTAGCCTTCTTTGCGTTAATGCATGGCGCACTCATTGGATTCTTAATAGCGATTTTCCTGCGAAGTAGCTTTTGGCCTAATGAAATTTATAGGGATCAGCCAGGTCCCATGGACCTGAAAACCTGGACCTCCAGGTTTTTTAAAGAAAATTAAGGCACAAACCTGAACCTAACCTAACCTGGGGCAGCTAAATTAATGGCGGAGACCTAACCTGACCTGGACCTGACCAACGATTAGAAAAGGAATGGCCAGGTTCAGGTTTGGGACCTGGCGCTGTCCTTGCTTCGAAGCCATGGTCTTTACTGCTGTTGGTATGAAGACAAGTAGATCATATAACAGTCCTTATAGATTGAGCAGTTTGCATGAGACAACTTTGATATTATAAATGGTGCCTTCTCCATTTGTAGTGCCACCCTACTTACATGTATTGCCGTTAAAGAACAAGCAGGAGATACTAGTGCAGTACATATGGTAGAAGTGTCATTGTGTGAGTGCACAGAACAAATGCCCGATAGTATCGACTGTTGTATTAGAACCGCTGTTGGGACATGGGCAGACAGCACTTGGGGAGGGGCTTGCATGCAAACATTTCATTTATCGCCCTCAGACAGAAAAGTGTGGTAGTTTTGTGTTTTGTAGGGGAAAGGGAGAGGCACACCGATAGCTTTCCCAGATGCTGATTAAGGTTGTCATGCCTAAGCAGAAATCTTATTCTCTTGTTCTCTCGGGTCCTGATCTATCTCTTTTGGAATCTCACTGACTACTGACTGATTTGACCCGTAGTTTCTGGAATAGATAGAAGTGGCTCTCCAAATAAGTCGTAATTTTCGCCTATCATCGGCGCCAGGTATCAGGTAGTTGTCCCCCTTGAAGCCATGATAGTAGTAACTTCGCGCGAATCAAAGATAGCTCCTTGTAAGCCTGCATTGTTCATTGTGATGCCACCCTGCAGCTCATTGCTTGCATACTGCTGCTGTCGGAATGAACAAATGAAAATGAAGTGGTTCACTCGAGGAAGTGTGGAGAAGGGTATATTTTCCAAAGAGAACCGTTGAATTGTACGCATACTTAGAGCGGTTTGCTATCAGGCTGTTGCTGTGTTCATCATACTCCGACGCTTTCATGAGCGCTTAAGTGGAATCCTGTATCGTGGTATGTAGCACAGGTTGGCAGAGCATGACTTATACGAAGACAAAAATCTAAAAAGAGGTGATCATTAAGATTCGAAAAAACTTGGCCATGAACGACATGGAATGCAATATGCTGTACGGTATCATAAGTATAACATGAAAAAAAAAAATTTCGGTGTCGATCACATCTGAGACTAAAGCAGCTGGATTTGAAGAAAGAAAAAGTTAAGGGTAGCAACATGTTCGAGGTGTAATGCATTCGTGTAGCGGAGTGCCACCATTCTAAGAGTGGATTGTGAGAAAGTTAATGTAAAAATGCACGAACTTTTCTTCTTATATACCTGAGGCATCGACAATATTGTTCGCTGATAGGTACGTGTACTCCCTGAGAGCATCGCGGGACGCAGACGGACTTCTTACCAAAGTTACTCGACACGCAAACAAGACTGCTGGTGTAAAAGCCTTTGTCTCAGAACTAATTGTGGCTCCTTCTGTCATTGAAAATAGCGAATTCACATCAAGTGGAGTAGAATTTGTGACTTCTTCTCATCGGGCTCTTCTCCATTGTGCTTGCGCTAGAAGCCCTCATTAAATTCCAACAAGTGCGTTGTATGCGACTGATCGCTTCCGCTAGCAGGAGTAGGCGTTGCTCGTATAGATCGTTATCAATAGGTGACTGCAGTTCACAAAGCAGGCTGTTGCTGGGCATCTGACTGGAGGAGAGATGTCCATAGAAGCATTGAGAGCACACCCAAGTGGAGCTTCAATCCATTTAGTGCTCTAAACAGCCAGCACTAAATTCCACCACCAAGACGCGGCCGGCCCAGGAAGCCCCGGGTGCTTAAATTTAACGATAAATTTAGCGTTAATTAAATTTAGCCTATTTAAGCCCACTAAATTGG
>Ga0307979_1001626_pt1 | contig 15931 bp, 12 predicted proteins | sample OrgLakmetage1058_FD_201833 | JGI IMG/M metagenome (GOLD analysis project Ga0307979, IMG submission 201833) | Saline water microbial communities from Organic Lake, Antarctica - #1058 | ecosystem: Environmental > Aquatic > Non-marine Saline and Alkaline > Saline | place: Antarctica: Organic Lake...
ACGTGGTGGTGGTGTGTGGGTCGTGGGACAGCAGCTTGCTCCTGTACTCCGTGAACTCGGCTTGCGTGCTTGGTGCGCGGATTAGCCAGGCTCACGACGACTCGGTGGGTTGTGCTTCGACTTGAAATTCTGGCTTCTCAAGTTAGCCTTTGCTTGCTCGTTTTTTCCTCATAGGACATAGCATCTTTGTACCGATATCGAAAATTCATGTGACAATTTTGCCCTCTATTGTATTATACCTCTTTCTTGTTGCCAGGTGAGCTGCGTAGATGCTTCCGCTAGCCGAGCCCTTGTGGCCTCAGGCAGTTGGGACGCGACCGTAAAGCTGTGGGGCTTCAAACGTGCGCGCAGTAGCGCTCCTAGCCTTCGGGCCGCACGAGGTGGAAGCACCACTGATTCTCCTGCTGGTGCTGCTTCGAGCGCCGCATCGTTGCCGTTTGTGGGGCTCGTGCCTACTCCACTCGCCGAAATCTTCGACCACACGTCGCCCGTGCTTTCGGTTGCCTTTGGGCCGGGCGCTGATTTCGTGGCCTCCGGCGCAGACGATGGGCGGGTGGTGGTCTCTAATGTGGCAGGGCTCGGCAGCGCGCAGTCTGAAGGTGGAGGAAGTGGTGAAGGTGAAGAGCAAGGCGAAGCACTCTGTGCGGTGGAATTGAGTGAACTCGGCGGCGGTCACCACCCCACAGCGAGCACTTCGAGCAGTGGCGGCGGCAGCAGCAACGGCGGCTTTGACGGTCCTCACGCTGCTCTCGCTCTGGCGTGGGGCGGCGGCGGCAATGACAATAGTGGCAGTAGCAACAACAGGAGGAGAAGCAGCAGCGCTGCAGGCTTGCAGTTGTTTGTGGCGTCACGAGACGGCATGGTGCGCGAGCTCGCCGTGCCGGGCGGCTATTGCCGCGTCGCCGTGCGCTTCCCTGCCTTGAGCCCCAGCATGCCGGCGGTGCCGTGGTCCCTCGCGGTCAGTGGAGCTCTTGTGGCAGCGGCTGGCAGTGGGGGTTGTGGGCAGGTGGCACTCTGGGCCTGGCCGGCCTCAGCGTCAGCGGCTGCGCCTCACCTGTTCGACACCGCAAGCAGCAGCAGCAGCAGCAGCACCGGGTCAAGTATTGACGAGGGCTCACACGAGAGCGATGCTGTGGTGAGCCTTGCACTTCATGCTGATAGTCAGCTGCTCGTTGCGGCAGCAGGTGCCAATTTGCGGTTATGGACCATCAATAACGACGCCGTACCACCACCGTTGTGATAGCGATACGAATCTGCTTAGTCATCTCAGCTCTCGCCCATAATTTTGGATTTTTTAAGAGCAGTAGAGCCTCCTCCGTGCGGAAAGTCGAATTATCCCACTCACTCAGCGATTTCCCCTGCTTATTTGGATACGAAAACTAGAGCAACTTCATAACTTCAAGGGTGCTAACAATTTCCCTATCTCCTCTCTCTACTCCAACCCAAGGAGAGTAGGGGCCGGATTTGGAAATTAATACTTACTGTTGGACTTAGGACAAGGCTCAACAAAAACCGAATCGAATTACCAAAAACCAAAAATTAATTTCATTTCATTTTTTTTTAATTTCTGTCCTAGTAATCTGATAGATAACGGATCTGCGCATTTATCGAAAGATAGTCCATGTCTAATATTTATGAACTAAGAAATATCCATGGCACGACTCCGGAGCCATTTTAAATCAAGTTCACGCGCACCTCACTCATTAGCTCATGGCATCTATATGCCTCTCAGCGGCTTCCTTAAAATATCTTATAGAACAGCAATCTCATCGTCATCGTTGTCGAATTCGAACTGCCCTTCTGTTGCTGCCATCGGGTTCCGCACTTCACCAGGATTCTTGTGCGCATTGCCATTTGCCACTGCACTGCTGTTGCTGTCTGAATCACGTGGCGGCGGTGGCAATTGCTGGGTAGCAGTCACCGCACTTGATGGTGTCGTACTCGTCGCTGTGTTGGCGTCTGTAGAGGGCGACGATGATGCGCTCACTTTGCCCTTCGCGTTTGCTTTTGCTGCTTTCATAGCGTTGAGCCTCGCCATCACTGAGTCACGCGTTGCCACCGGTTTAGGCGCCACAGCAGGAGGCTGAGCCACAGCTCCTGCAGGTATAGCGCCATTGCTACTGCTACCATTGCGTTCACCACTGCCGTTGTTTCTGCCGTTGGAGCTAACGCGAGTGCGCATCTCCAGGTCACCTTTTCTGCTGTCAGCTTTTTCGCGTGCTTCCCGCTGCTGCTGCTGTTGGTTGCGTGGGCGGCGTTGCGACGGCAGGGACTCAGCGTCTTGCACGCCCGCTTGAATGCCCGTGCCGTCGTCGCCGTCGTCGTCGTGCGCGTTCAATTGGCCGTAGGCCACCCCCCACCGTAAGTAGCCCACCCGGGTCAGGTACTCCGCGGGCATGGCGGCCTCCACGGCTTGAACCCTCGAAACTAAGGCGTAGCACAAACCCAGGTTGACCATGAACCAGAGCGCGAGCGCGCCGAAGACGCCGTCGAGCAAAATCAGCAAGCCGGCTCCGCTAATGTAGTACGCCGACCGGATTAACGCGGGGATCAGGAGGGCGTAGGACCACCAGTGCCAAGCGTCCCGGGTCACTTCCAGCCCAATCAAATAGCCGCTTAAGAGCTGCAGTGGCGTGCCAAACACCGTCACTAGTATCCCTGTCAGGAGCATCCACCCAAATTGCTGGGCGGTGTTGGTTCGGTAGCCGGCGTGGTACTGCTTCAGCGCCAAGTGCGTCACCACAACCCACCCCATGGCCTGGCTCAGGGCGTAGCCCACGGACGTGGCCGTGGACAGCACCAAGTGCGTGCGCGTCATCGCGTGCCTTGCTGTGGCAGGCCGCGCCTCACTGCCGTGGTCGCTTCCACTCTTCCGGTGGCGGTGGCCGCTTTCCATGCTATTGGAAGTACCATCTTCGATGGTCGCGTCCGAGTTCGACTCTAGAGACCGGCGCGCTAAACGCCGCTGCTGCTGCCGCACAAACAATGCCTTGAGGCTTTCTTCCGACACCACAAAGGGCACAATCACAAACACATAAAATGTGAAGGTGGCGGCATTGTCGGAATGGGATGACTTGAACGCGCCGGCGTCGTAGAACCAAAACAGAATCACGAGGCCCGTCATGAGAGCGCCGTACGAAGCGCAAATCATCATCAAAGTCACGTCGTAAAATCCCCGACCGAGTGCGTGGATGAGCATTGGCAGGCTAGCCTCCTTCTGGTTCATCAGCCACCAATAGTAAAACAATGCCACAGGCGCGACCTGATACAATAAGAATGGCAACCGAGGCGTAAATTGGAAAGCGATTTGTTTGCACGTCTGTTGATCACCCTACAAAACATTCACATTGCTGAAACGAAAGAAGCTATTGATTGAGGTCTGTCTTACCACTACGAGAAGATAAGCTAAAAATAGCGGCGGCGAAGCTAGGAAGCACAGAGACTCGAACAAGAAGAGGCTAGCGTAAAATACGGCCCGCGAGTCGAACGCTGACAGTTGGTCGCGCAAGCCACTTTTGCCCGCGAGTCGCCGCTCCTTGACCTCTTCGGGCTCGTCGATAGGATGGCCATCAACTTCATCGAAACAATCTCGCGTGGTGTCTAGCGGGTGGTCGATGTCAAACTCGCGGCGATCTTCTTCTCGACCAGCAGCATCTCGTTTAGGACCGTCGTCACGAAATGGTCCGTCGTGCTTGGGGCGAGGATCATCTGCATCACTGCGCGAATCGTAACCAGCTTCCTCATCGCTGGTGCCAGAGCTACGTCGCCCGTACGGATGCGACTCCATGTGTACTTCGGAAAACTCTTCGTCAGAACTCGATGCATCCTGGATGATGAAAAGAGCGTGAGAGAAAAGCGTTCGAAGTAGAGAACTTCAAAGAACTAACATAATGACCACCACTTCTAGCAATGAGGCCAACTCGAGTGTAGTGCGAAGCTAAACTCATGCAATAAGTGATGATACTCGAGCAATATACCTGCATAGCTCCTTGCTAGAAGACTAGCCAGACGACTCTAGCCACTTCAAAAGTATAGCCAAGAGGTACTATTTAATAAGTAGGACCACAACGTTGTAAACAATGAAAAGTCGAAAAAATACTTTTCACAGAAACCACGAACCACGAGGGGTCATCCCTTTTTTTGTCGATGTCTTTTTGCCATCTTTCTTCTCGCGACACAAGACACACAGACTGACTTGTAGCATCGCATCTAAAAGCTGCTCAGCTATCTTGACAGGGAGAGAAACAGACAACATACATAAGTTAGGTCATTATTGGGCTCCACATACTCATTTAGAGCCCCACGCAGTGCTTCGGTTGATTCCATTTACTCTAAGTTTTGGCAAGACGCAAGATTCTGTCCGTATCATGCATTACGAAAGATATCTTAAAGCGTGCAAGTTCTAGCTAGATGAGTGATACGTTTTCTTGAGCCTAGATTATTGCACGCTTGGAACTCAGGCAATCTTACTTTAGAATTATTGTAGAAAGAGAGCGCACAGGACCTACAATGGGCTCCGGCGTGACGAAGAGTTATTACAACGATAACCTACTGTCCGCCGCCTCTGACGGAACTGCGTCCCATCTTGAAAAGCTCGTCGATGCTGGTGCCAATGTAAATTGCCGTAACTTGATGAATGGTTGGACTCCACTGCATTTTGCGTGCCGTGCAGGCAACGTCGAAACTGCCGAGTGGCTTTTACAAAACGGCGCCGACCGCACCTTACTCAACAGCGACAGCAAAACGGCGGAAGAAGTCGCGCAGCGGCACGAAAAAGAAAACGTTCTTGGGCTTTTCTTCTCAGACCTCAATGACTCACAATACTTTCACGCATCGGGTTTACTGGATTCCTCAAGTGAGACCCTACAAGAGCAAGCTTTAAACAAATGGAATAGCGACATTAGCCCAGAAGGCGCTCTTACGTGTACTGCCATTGTTCAAGAAGCCGAACCAAGTGGGACCATCGATAAGCAAGGCATCGCGGCAATTACAACCAATTATACCTAGATCAACGCGATCTCTAAGGCAGAAACGTACGAGGTCGCGTTCTACTTTAGCCGCTGTAAGAAACAGGCAAGTCAGAAGGAAATAAGTGCTGGCGCCATTTGACCGAGCTAGTCGCTAGGCTTCACGACGTACTAGTCAAACACAAGCTTTTGGCTCGGTGCGCTCAAGAGATAGAGCAACGACATTCAAGTTTCATAGTAGAATCAGACGCAGAAGCGACTTCGGTTAGTGGTTTCTACTTAAGAGTGAGAAGAAACTGGAAGTATCATACCTCCTCCTCTTTGTACACTATCACTATCTTGCTTACGATTTTGAGACAGGCCCCGAAGGGCCGGAATTAGAAGACTAACAGGTAGAGAAGAAAAACAAAGCAGCGCAAACTAGACCTAAGAAGCTAATCAGGCGCACATGCCCGAGTGGCCATGGAAGTGATGGTAGCGGTCCAAATTGGCACGCTCCTCACGATTTTGACTTGCACTCAACGCACAAGAGCACGCCACTGCTCGCTGTATCGGTTCTTGTGGCATTTTGGTCTGTACTAGCTGAAAATGAGCTCGAAACAGAAGAGGACTAGAAACTCACGCACCGCCCGGTGAATCACTTCGAACTTATGCTTGTAACAATAGGGGAATAAGAGGGCTAGGCTGAGACTGGGCTATTCCTCACTCTCTATACTCTCTCGCGTCTCGCGCCACTCGCCTCACACCTCCGCCACTTCTAGCCTAATTTTACGTAGCCGCACATAAATCATATAGTTCCTATAGAAAGAAAGTGATAACTAAATGCAGGCGGTGCTAATTCAAATATTTTTTTGTGTTCACATAAGCACAACCAGAAGCCCCATAGCAAAATGAATTACGGAAAATAAAACATATATAGCCAATAAAGGAAATGGGTGACTTTCAAGTAGCTAAAAGGCGAACGTGCTTATGTGGAGTTTGTGAGTGCTGCTGGGAGTAGACTTGATGCCTCAAAGAGGTCTGGCACAGAAGCCTGCACGCGTGCCAGGTGCTGAGGAGCCACCAATTGCGCCACGTTTGCGCCTTCGTTCCCCGATAAGCCATGCACGGCAGCCGCCACCACGAGCGCCGCCCGCTCCCCGCGCTCAATCGGGTTGAGCGAGCGCTGCACCACCGTGTCCACGACCGAGTCTTCGAACCGCTCCGTGACCGCCACTACCACGTGCAGCTCAGCGGCTGGCAACGCCTGCGCGCCGCTCCGCGACAGCGCGTCCAGCAAGTCAAAGGCTTGGCGCCGCTCGGCTGCCTGGGCGTCACCGTTCAGGGTGGCAGTGCGCGGCGTGGCGAGCAAGGCAGCGGCCGCTCGTTTCGTCCAGGTAGCACCCAGGGAGATGGTGGTAGGCCGAAGAGTGGGCGCGTGTGCGTCACAAGCGGCGTCCAGCGCGGCGGGCAAAGTGGTCAAGTCAAACGCACCACCACCTCCACCACTGCTGCTGCCGCCGCCACCGTCATTGCGGAGGGCCGATTCCAGTGCTTCCCGGTCAAAGTCTTGGTCGACCGCCGGTTTCTCTGTTGGAGGCAACTCTCGGGCTACTTCCGTTGCGGCTTGCTGCGGGACTGCTGCCATGGTTGCCGTGGGCGCCTCCATCGAGGACTGTGCCATCGTCAACCCTCGCGGCGCAGCCTCCAGCCCGCGCGCAGTTCGCATCATGGGAGCATTAAAAGCGCGATCACCTCCTTTACCGCCGCCTTTGCCGTAGCTACCGCCACCTTTGCCGCTAGAGCCAACTGCCCTGGTCAATAAGAGATCGTCATCAGGCGCAGGAGGGGGTGTCCGTGTGAAGAGCGGCTGCGCGTATTCGGCTTCCCGCCTCCGCTCTGCCAATTCTTTGTCGGTGGTTGCTTCGATCATTTTTCGCAGGTCAGCTACGTGCGTTTTCACAGCTGCTAGTCGCATGGCCGTATCCGAAAATCGTCCTGCCGAAACAGCAGGAGTCGCATCACTGCTGTTGTCTGCGTTCCTGCCGTCTACTGCGGCGTCGTAGCTGAGCAAGTCCGCTGGTGCCTAAGATATTATACAGCGCCAGAGTGTCTATCAATCATTTCAAGGCCATTGCCATACACACTTTATTTCTAAGCCTAAGTAACAAGGATGAATGAGCGCGCATGTGTTGAACGAACCTGATGCTTCACGAAGAGCTCTACCAACGAGTCCGTCAGCGCGATTTCTTTGGTGAGCGCGTCGGGGGGCAAGTTCAGCACTTGCTCCATCGCGGGCTTGATTTGAATCGTGGCCACGGCAAAGAGCGTTGAGGCCAGCTGGTAGCCGCGCACTGCTTTCGCAAACGCCTGTTGCTCCGGGCTCAGCGACTGCACCGCGTCCCGAAACTCTCCCGCGGTGGGCAAGGTGGCCAGCTCTAGGGGCACGCGCACTTCGTCGCGGTTTTTCACCAAGAACGCGTGGGTGGGGGTCATAGTGTCGTGCGTGCTCAGAGTGCCGACCACCACTACGAAACTGCAAAACTGCCGCGCGCTGGCTACCATCGCCACCGACTCCTTGTCGGCGCCCACGCCGCCGCCGCCGCTGCCGCCAAAGCTGGACCGGAGCCACGCGTGCAAGTAGCGGGGCCCTTGAAACTCGATGCGCGTCGATGCGCTCACCTGGAAGCCGGTGGTGGTGGTCGTCGTTGTGTCTGTTTCGCTAGGCGAGCGCAGCGCAACGAGCGTATCCACCGGTTGGTGTTGCTTGCCATTCGACGACGAGGCTTCAATGCTCAACGTGCCCTCCGGACTGTGGCAAGACGAGCGGCGCACCGCCAGGCAGAAAGGCTTGGGGGCATACTCGGGCGCAAAGAGCCGGTGCGCCCGGTGGAAAGCCATGTAGTTGTCGAAGAGCTGCGGCGTGACCGTGGCCCCAATGGCTGCGCGAAGCTGGTTGTACAGCATGACTTCCACGTAGTCGAGGGCCGTCAGCCATTGAGACGCGACGCAATGGGCGTGGCTGCACACGGCCACCATAATGCCTTCTGCTGCCGTGAAGAGCTGCTGCGGTTCCCGCGCCTGCCCCGGGGTGTGCCCGGAATTTGGAGCCCCCGTCGGTGAGCTTGCGCTGAACGTCGCCTCCACATCGCTGCACTTCTCCGCCAGGCTGCGGGCCTCTTCCGCCAAAAAAGATGCCACTTGTGCCACGTCTAAGCATGCATTGGTGCCATCATTCTCTGCCATGGTTCCTGCAGAATTCGAATCGGCGAAAACAGGTAGGACGGGCACAAAGACTGAGCCGTTGGCTTCCAGGCTCTTCAAGTCGATGTGCGCTGCCTCGTCCGGCGTGAGGATTCGTTTAGCAGCTCCCGTAAGGTGGTCCACAGTATTGAACCACTCCCTTGATTGCGTCGCGTGCGTGATCGCTGCTTCCGTCTGTGCGTTGCGGCGAGGCGTCGCACACGTCTCTGCGCTGCGGTCAATCGCAAAGCGTGGAACAAATGAGGCACCCGACATGCCGTCAACTGCTCCAGCGTTCGCAGCAACATCGACTGAGGGGACTTCACCGGACCCGGAGCTTCCACCTAGCAACGTGGCATTGCTGTCATGAGGCGTGAGTTGCTGCAAGAGCCAAGTAATGTCCCAGTCTTCCTGGCTTGAAGGGCTGCGGTTGCTCGCTTGCGGCGAGCGTTTTGATGAGGTGCATATGTCATGATGGCCTTTTCGGCCTCCCACTCGCAACACATCTGCTGGGGCGCTCCCCGTCCCACGCAGCGCCAACAGCTCCCAGGCGTGCTCGATTTGCCACCAATTCTCTGTCACTGTAGAAATAACGCGAGAAGTAACGGTGCTCTCTTGAGCGTTGGCGTCTTTTGACACCACCACAGTCTTGGTGGGGGCCTCTACCTCGCGTTTCTCAGTGCGCAGGAAGGTGCACTTTTCTTCGGTGCGAATGCGTAGTGATACAGCAGCGCCCGTGTTAGCCCACGCTTTAAGCTGCTCAAGTTGAGCAACGCGCAAGCCAAGGTGACCGAGGCAAGTGAGCTGAGAAGCAAGGCCCATGTTGCATAGGAACTCGGTGAGAAGGTACTTGTCCTCATACGTGTGCTCAACCTGTTCAAGATCGCAGACGACTCGATGAGCAAATAATATGTACTTTCCTTCCAATCAGCAGCTTGAATAGGGAGCAACAAAAATATAATGCACTCGTCCATAAATTGAGTTGGAACAACTGAGTGGTGCTGAAATCAAACGCACGTGTTCTTAGAACTCAAAAATCAAGCACGTCAGACACATCTTTGTTTGGGAGACCTGCGAAGCGAGCTTTGGTGATTTTTCAGCGCCAAGTATTTGAGACACACGCTGACGTGCATCAGCGAGCATTCTTTGCATTTGCTGTTCCGCGATGTCCATGTTCATTGGGAGGTTCTGATAAAAAGTGTAGCAAGCAAGTTGGGCACACACTTGACACTTCTTTTATTACTTCTTGAATAGGTATCTTTCATCTTTCTCGTTCCCGGCGAGTTCTTCTTTCTTCTTTGTTCTTCACGGTTGTTTCCACTCTGGGTTGTTTCGACGAAGAGAAAAAACAAAAACTGATTTCTACAGAAAAATGTTGAAGCAGAAGCAGAGAGGGAAGAGAGAGAACCAAGAGATCGACAAAATCTTGAAGTCCCATCCATAGCTTGCTGCGTTACTGCGTAGTCCTCAGTCCTCAGCCCTCAGGTGACAACGGTGGCAATCGTAGAGCATTTCTGAAGTGTCTGGCCGGTTTGAACAAGGATTGGCACATCTAGCGTCGTGCTCACTGGTTGAAATTTAGGCCTGGCTACCCTGCAACTGCATCTTACTAAATCAGGATGAAAGCCTTCAACGCATATCTTTGCATTCTGCTAGCGTCTGGAGTTAAGGCCTGGGGCCCAGGTAAGATACTATTTTGCCGTAACATGCTTCATTAGTACCCTGCTTACAATATCGGGTTACACATGCATTGCAAGTAGGGGCATTGTCCATGAAACGCCTTGGTTGCCAGTCAACACGCTTGAACATAAAGCCCGTGATTAAGCTGGAGGACGACGGTGACTCGCAAGATGAAGTCCAAAAGAGCGGCCGGAACTTGTACTTGAACCGAAACTCTGCAGATGAAGCCAATAAGCTTCGCTACGATCTCATAAAAGGCGAGGACGAAAACTACAATGTCCTTGTGCTACCCTACCTATTTACTCCAAAAAATCAGGGCATATCCGCGCAGGTCGAGTCATGGTGTCGTCGCAATAAGTGCACATTCGTCTGCGCAGATTATCACGGCGTGTCTGCAGCTGGTGAATGGTTCAATGAAGGCACAGTGACGCGCTGGAAACAAGATACTATTGAATTGCTTGAAAAAACTGTCACGGGTAAGACCATCATAGTTGGCGCTGCAGTGGGCGCATGGGTGATGTTGCGGGTGGCGCAGGAACGTCCTGACTTGATAGCTGCAATGGTCGGAGTGAGCTGCGACCCAGATTTTACTGAAGAACTCCTTTGGGCGAATCTTAGCGAAGAAGACAAAAGTGTCATCATGGATAAGGGGGCTCATGACATCAAGTGGGGCGACAACACATACAGGATCACGCGTAATTTGATTGTAGACGGTCGCAAGAACTTGGTTTTGGGCGGTGGTCCCGATTCGCTGGACATTAGCTGCCCGCTGCGCTTACTCCATGGCACGATGGACGAAGAAGTGCCGATCAGCATTCCGTTGCGCCTTTCGGAGTCCATTGCCTCGAACGATGTGGACGTGCTGTTGTTGAAAGGCATGCGACACTTCATCGACACGGAAAAGGAGTACGATGCACTGCACCGAACTCTAGACGACGCGAAGGACGCCGCCGGCAACTACGAGATTGATCTGAATTCTCCTGGATCTGGATGAGGTTAGCACTCATGAATATCAACTAGAAGTGCACGCGAAAAGGAGGACAAAATAATACAAGAATGAAAATGCTCGATATATTATGCAAGAGGACACTCAGCCCTTCCAATTCGGAGTGGAGGTTTAAAACCAGTGACTAATTTCTCAGTGATAATGACTGCCACACGAAGTATTGGCCGCGGTGAAGGTAGAAGGTGCTATAATATATAATACACGTAAGAAGGTTAGAGGAAAGGACAGCACGCACCCAGCACCCAGCCCCGCCGTTTCCTGTTTTATTCGTAGCGGCGTAGCGTTGCTTTACTTCAAACGTTACGTAACTCATAATGGTTATATAACAAGAACAGTAAATTGGGAGATCTTATACAGGTAAATCAGTATTCGATCTTGCAATGAGCTATTCAATAGACTCAGCACGGACATCTCGGTATATAATTTATATATATACTTCAGAGGCGAAATCCCAAAAAGCGAAACACTATGGTCTGATATATATCGATACGCACGCGCTTCGTAATTCATGGAGTGCGCTTCCCTCGGCGAAATAGCACTAAATGCGCCACTTTTTGCGTTTAAAAAAAAAGGCAGGGTACAAGGGCAGTACGCAGTACCACGTGCCATATCGCCCCAGCCACAGCAGTGCTCAGTGCTAATGCTAAGTGCACATGCGAATTGTCACAAGTGCGCTTCTTATAACAGAATGAACAACAAATGAGCACCATTTTATAGTAGCTCGAAGTCAAAGTTCTTATTTGTACATTGAACTCCTGCTGCTTACTGCATAAGCTATTCATGTACAAAAACTGCCGACATGTCCGCGTTGGGTTATCGGCATCCTGCCTTCTGCAATAACTTCGACAATTCACTATTCAGCCCTTCATGTGCCAAGTCCACGTACCAAGAGGCTCCCCTTAAAAGTCAGTCATCAAAATATTCGAACATGGCCCGCTAAGCTGTTAATTCGTTGCTTCCTGTCGGCTCCTTCGAACCCGCGTCACCGCTCCGCCCCACCACGCACACGAAACGCCGAGACCAAAGATGAGCCACTCGCTGTGAAAGCTTTCCAATCAGGATACTGTTAAGCGATCAATGCAGTCTTTGAGTTAGACCAGATACCGTTATGAACACAATAGAAGGTAGCCCATCTTCCTTGTATTTTCCACACAGTCGTCCACTTTCCACTTTCACCACTGAAGTGCACCCTCCATGACAACCCCATCAAGGCAGCACGATGACTAACACTCGGTGGTCGTGACATACTTCAGGGATACATATTATTCATGCACCCTGTTGTGCCCTGCTCTTTTTCCTTGATGGCGTCTTCTCTGCCGAGCTCAAGGCCACCGAAGACGATATCAAGCTGGCTAGCTTACTCCTCAATAGCCAACAAAAACTTTCAACACGGTGTCAATCATGATGCTTTGCTACGCTGCCAGCTGGTAATTTGTCACTAGCTTAAAGTTGGAAGCAGCTCGCAGCATTGTGCAAACTTCTTTGTCCAAGGGGCACTAGGTTCCAGATCGAGCGCGTCGAACTTGCGGAACATTTAGACATCGACCCTCTTTTGTAAGCCATGCTACAGAGTATATTTCAGCTATTCGCGGATGCCTGCTCGCACGTTCTTGGTTTGTATTGATTGCATCCTAGGTCATCCAATTTTCACGTCGAGCGCGTTGGTCTTGCTGCGCACACCAACAAAGGAGGTGGAGGTTGAGCAGGAGAAGGACGAGGATGATGATGACGGGTTGAGATATTGGTTAACATAATAACGCATATCTTCTGCAGAATGCTAAGCCTTTGCGCTGACTATTGCATATTTCGAAATTTCTAAATTCTAGAAGAGAAGTGCAACTGAACAACTGAACCATCAGCAAGGTCAGAGGTTTCGACCTCAGACGAGTGGGCTTGGGGCTGGACGGGAATATGGTGAAAGTAAAACGCAGCAGTCTAGACAGAGAATAAAGCGAAGACACCCGCGCTAGAGCGTTGTCTATCCATAGTTATGCCCCATTTATTCTCAATCTATAACTTAAACGCTAGTCCACTGCGCAGTCAGGTCGCCCAAAGCCTGTGCCGGTGTAGCTTCTTGATAAATACATTTTTCTGTTTTCACGGTGTGCTCCATCTGTACTGTTACTGTACTGGTTACGTACTGTAAGGGGTCTCAGGATGATTTCTTGTATCCCAAAAACGACTCTGTTACCATGAAGTAGGGTAGCAGGGAAGCATTTTGCGCTATTTTTCGGCTTTGGTAACAGCGGCCTAGCTGAGTTATGGCAGTTCAAAGTTAAGGTACCCCGGATTTCTCATGTAAAATCGCCTTTTAGGATTTTCCCTCTTCATACTTCACATACTCCGGACTCCGGACCACATATTTAAATTTAAATTTTGCATTCTGAGCTTTAGATGTTACGGAGGTATGATGACTAGATTTCGAACTATAATTTTTTATGTGGGATATCTCCTGTATTTTGGACCGAGAGGCGTATTTTGGGCGCAAACGTAACTAGCGCCAGCGCGGAAATTCGTTTTGGATGTACATCTGCCGTTTTTCGTGATTCAGTGAGAAAACGCCCGCGACTAAAAGAGAATGAGACAAAGCCTGAGTCAGTGAGCTGAGCCACTAACGATCAATATGCGATGGCTTGTGCCGTTTGGTAATATACTTCTTAGAGGTAAAGTACATTCAACCTTGGCAGGAATTACAGAGGTGCGCAAGTCGATCATAAGTTCTTCAGCGATTACACACGACGATATTGGCGTCGGCGCCCTCGATAAGGGCCATCATGTGTTTGCTGTTCTCGCGGCCGTGCGATACTGAGGGGTAGACGACGAGGTAGTCCGCAAGGTTCTCGTCTACTGCTTCAATCACCAAGTCATGCATGTGCATCTACATGCAAGCACATGCGTCCCCGCCGCAGTCCCGAAGAAGGATTGAGACGCAAATTTGGTCAACGAGAAGAGGCAAAAATAGTCTCAGTGAAACAAATAAAATGTACACAAGAAGAGCAAAAAAATGCCTAATTCAATACTCCCAACATTTGAGCAAATTGCTAAGAGAAGCGCATACTCAAACGTGGTATGTTGACGAGAAATATGGAACGTACCCCAGCTTTCTGAGGTACAGCGACGAACTTCGAGCCGTTTCGCACCAAGCCGTCTGCTGCGAGCCGGTCGCCGAAATACTTCTCGAACTTGGCCAAGTCATCCTGTAGCAATTGCAGGAAAATGATAGGAAGGAGAATTGTGACGATGTTGTCAAGTTGTCAACCCTAAAAATTACCCCTTGTATGATGCTATCAGGCGATCAAGGTTCTGTAATGTATTACGACGCATTCAGCTGTTTGGTTCCAAAGTTCAGAAAATTAAAACGGTTATAGCACCTTCAAAGTTCGCGACACCTTCTCTTGATAGCCATGCAGGACAATGAGCTTATCGCCGTTTCCTGGCTTCATGAGATCCAGGGCCAGGTCGTAGGGCACGACGTGCTCCAAATCTTTGATGGCTGCCATGAAGATGCGGGGCCGCCCCAAAATGGGGCTCTTGGCTTTGATGATGATGTTGGGCAAGTGGAACTGACCCGACGCAAGCAGCGTTAAGCTGCCTACTTTCTTGGCACTTCGAGTCCCGCCGCCTTTGCGCCCAGTCAAGCCAGTGACCATGTAGCTCACTTTCTCGCTTTGCTCCAAGTATGGCCGCCGCTTCACCATATCGTTGACCTAATTCAAGATGCAAACACAATAATCACGTGATACTCGTTCGACAGTGTCATACTTCTACCAATGGGATAAATGGTGGTTCAGAGAAGAGAGAAATTGGATATGGTAAAATTGAATAGATTCTAGTATGTACCCTCTATACCTTCGTGAGCAAAAAGTCCTTTGTTTTGACGCCATTTTTGTTCATCCACATGAGCTTGTATCTTCCCTTGTTTGACCTTGCCATGAGATCCACGTCAAATCGCTGTTTACGCGCTTCAGGTTTAAGTTTAGCGTTCAACTGTGGGTCGTTCTTGGTGGAGTCGTACGCGTGCAGAGCAATCAAGCCATCCTTTGAGCTGGTTAACTCCTGCAGACACACCTGTGAGGCGAATGCAAGACCTGGTATGAATAGAGCGAATTTCCAATAAGAGGAGAGCAAAGCTCATGCAATAAGCTACGACAGCTACAGCAAACTACCTCGTATGCAACATCGGATTGCGGAGACCCATCGACGCAGCACATGAAGTTGTTAAACGACTCATCCGTCACCTGCCGCATCAATAATGAAACCCGCTCACGCGCCTGCGCCACCACATCGGCTAAACTCATCTTGCCTTCCTTTTCCCGGTGAATATTATGAAGCTCGGCGTGCAGTCCCTGCAGAAGTCCGAATCCATGCGCGCCCGTGGCTTTGAGGCTGTGGTACTTGGCGTCCATTCGCATAAGGTCCTCGGGTGACTCGATTTGATAGGCCGCCAGTAAGGCGCCGACTTCTGCCAATGCTCCGCCAGCCTCGCCAGCAGCCTGGGCATCATTCTCTTGAGTTCCTTCTGGTTCAGCATCAACAGATATCTTCTTGGTGCTCGCGCCAGCTCCCATCTGACTTCAAAGTAGGTGAGCCCACGAAGTGAAGAACGGCTCGTTGGATGTCGGGCGTCGGGTGTCGGATTTGTTGGGGTTGGAGAAGTTGTGATGAGTTTTTGTCACGCGAGAACCAATGGCCGCTGCTGGTTGACAAGAATTCATACGAAGAACAATGCGCACAAAGGGGCCCATCTTCTGATCTCGTACTCATCTTGGACCTCGTTGCTCCTGGGTTTTCGCCCAAACAAACGGCATTCTTTAGCACTAGCCCTAGTGTATCTAGATCCATGTCTAAACTCGTCTACAGACAGAGACATCCAGTCGCACTGGGGTCTGCGGTGGGAGGTGATCTTCTGGACCACCTTAGGGACTTCGTACTTTGCCCCCCCTCTGCGGTTGGGAGTACTGACCGTTCATTTCCAAAAAATGGGCGAATGCCGGGAGGTGCTGGGCGGCGGACCAGCACCTCCTTCGAAGCTATAAACGCTTCGAGTGCAACCGGG
>Ga0307979_1001630_pt1 | contig 15914 bp, 5 predicted proteins | sample OrgLakmetage1058_FD_201833 | JGI IMG/M metagenome (GOLD analysis project Ga0307979, IMG submission 201833) | Saline water microbial communities from Organic Lake, Antarctica - #1058 | ecosystem: Environmental > Aquatic > Non-marine Saline and Alkaline > Saline | place: Antarctica: Organic Lake...
TTACGCAAAAGGACACTCAGCCCAGTCAGACTTGTTCTGAAGGTTACATTTTTCTGTTGCTCTTTGCCACAGTGGTGTTTCTTTGTATTTCTGGGGAGTATTAACTAGACTAGACTAAATACCCCGTACTTTCAGGCATTAGAAACCGCACCTATCTGCCGCTCCGAGTAATTTGAGACAACTAGAAAGGAGTTTATATTCAAATGCACGTGAGCTCCGTTCTCTCTGTCTCCCCTTGGGTTTCCTATTTACTCATCACCGCTGTCGTCGTCGTCGTCATCTTCATCGTCACTGTCATCTGACCCCATGGCATTGGCGGCTTCCAAGGACCTTGCCTTGGCATCTGCACTCAGCTGCGCTTGCACTTCTCCCAAAGTGAGGTACTCTGTCTCTCCGCTCTCGTAAAGGACTGAAAAATATGGATGCTTATACGACACCACACGAGCAGTGATCCACTTTTGCCCCTCGCGCCTTCCTCGCAGCTCTGTGCGTCCCAATTCGACGCCGAAAATCACGCCCGCGGTAAGCTCCTTTCCGGACCGAGCTTCCTCCTCGATGGTGGCGTTCTGAAGAGCATACAAGTCATCTGCAGCGCTACCAACGGAGCCACCGAGGGCAAGGGAGTTGGCGACAGAGCTGCCTGAGTAGACGGAATCATTGTCATCGTCGTCTTCATAGTCGTCAAATGGTTCTTCTTTCGACTCAGTAGAGCCTCCGAGGATGCTCAGAAGCGCGCCAACCTTCCCTCCTGACGCTGCCTTGCTCTGTACCAGGGCTCTCTTCTCAGGATCTTGCAGTGCATGCAACACCACATCCTTCAATTCGCTGATCTCCAGCAGCTGCCGTTCCCGCTCTTCTCGCTCTCGTTCTCGCTCCACCTCCATTGCTTGCAGCCGAGCGGCTAAGCCGTACTCCGCCGTCAAGCTGGAAGTAGGGTTCTCGTGCGGAATGCTGGCCAGAGGCGGCTTCTCTCCAGCGCCCACTTTCGAACGCAAGCTGTCGAGGTGAGTGAGCAACTGAGCCCGGTGACCCATGCGCCGCACTCCCATGTCCTTCAGGCTCTTGTCGTTGATCACGGCATAAGGGCTGGTGAGAGCTTGCAAGCTTTCGAAGCCAGCGTCTCTCAGGAGGGTTTCAATTTCTTCGGTCGCCGTGTGGTCGAGCGCCACGTCAAAGAGAAGCCATTCACGGAGAGACTGGAAGTCGTTGGCTCCGCCAGTGCGGCCCGAAGATTGCGCTTTCGCGGCCACCCATTGCTTCATGTTGTCCTTGGGCATTTTGGAGGACGAGCTCTTGCCGCCGTTTTGCTTTTCGGAGGCCTTTTGCTTGGTCCAAGCTTCCAAATTGTCCATTCGCTCGTCCATTGCTTCAAGGTCCACCATCTCAGTCGCTTCAATCCCATCGTAGTCGTTCATGCCACCAATCTCTTCGTCGTCGTCGTATGCTTCGTCGTCGGCGAATGGTTCCTCGTCGAAATGCGACACACCTGACGCGACCGTTCCGGAGGAGGCCACTGAGCCGCCGTCTGAGACGAGCCGTTTTTTCACCCCACCATTGCCCTGCCCTCCTGCTGCTGCACCCCCTCCGAGCCCCATCCAGTCCATGAGCCCTGCTTTGGGCTGGGTCCCTGCGGTCTCTGACCCTTGCTGAAGGCCCTTGTTCGCGCGCTTCTGCTTGCGGCCACGATCAGCCACTGAGAGCGCGAGGGAGGAGGTGTCGTCATCGTCATTCGCGGCCTCGCTCAGGGCCTCACTGGTCGCCATGGGGTTCATGAGGTCATCGTCGAAGCCATCGCCACCGGCGGACTCGTCCGAGTATTCCGACTCGTTTTCGGACTCAGTTTCTGGTTCCTCGTCCGAGTTTTCGGACTCCTCTCCCATGATGGTGGCAGTCAGCCAGGAGCCTACCATTCCCATCAAGCCCGTGTTAACAACTTCTTTCCCCACTGCGACGTCCTTGGTCTTATCCGACAGCTTCCCGGGCGCCACGTCACCGCCCGCCACCTTGATATCGCCCGTCTCCACTGCTGCCAGAAGGTCACTCATGAGCTCCGTCGGGTTTTTGGCGTGGGTGTTGCTGGGTTCGGAGAATATTTTGAAGTTCACGACAACATTGGGCGACTCGAGGCTGATGATTTGAATGCGGCTTGGCTTCACACCACCCATGGTGTCCGACAGCTCCTTCTTGAACTGCACTTCCCACTGCTTACGCATGTCGGTGCCCTCCGCGCCGATCTTACGGAACGGCAAGTCAATCGTGAGCTTTGCGACCTTGTAGGAGCGAGGCACCGATCCGTTGAACAAGGCCACCACTCTCGCGTTGGGCTTCAAGGCATCCCGCAGCATCAGACCATCGAGCGGCACCTCCACCATTGAGTCCGCAGGCACTAGCGCATTGGCCTCCACCCCTTCTTGCTTTGCGGTGTAGTAGGCCTTGCAGGCCTCTTCCAGTGACCATCGCGCGGGCTTGTCAGCGCTCAGCCGCCACGGCAACTGCACCGTGAACCCGCCCAGGTCTACATGCAAGGCCGCGCTGCCGTCGTCGACTGAGAAAGTTTGGTTCGGGCCCAAGTCCGGCGCGTGCTTATTGGCGTTCACCAGCATCGATGGGTCTCCACGGGCATTGGCTTCGGTGTGCGCAGCCGGCGTGGCTTGCGAAGTGGCCGTTTGAGTGGCAGTTAAAGCCTCCAGGCTGGTGGCCATGTTGGCCTCGCTCTTGAGGGCCGCCTTCTTGCAGAGCGCGGTGCGAGAGTCAATCCAGCGGCGCACTTCCAGCGGAATTTCTTTGTCCATTTCCCGCTTGGGGAAGTAGTGGCGCACCAGCTGAGCGAGGAAGGTCCAGTGAGTGATGCTCTCGTCCCGCAAGGCCGCGTCCAAAAACTTGGGCGGCTGAAAGAAGGCTTCCGAGTTGCGAGTGTCCATCCACACGTCAGGCACCAGGAGGTCTGCGTACTCTTCAGGGGCCTGCTTGGTGTATTCCTCGAGCTGAAGCGAGAAGGTCTTGCGCGCCACGTAGCACTGCTTGAGGTCTGACACCATTCTTGCTTGCGCGGCCTCCGACAACTTCGCCACAGATCGCGCTCCGTCGCCATCGATGAACTTGACTTCGTTTTTCTCCCGGCTGTTCCGCACCAACAGGATGCCAGCATCGTCCACGCTGTAGATCATTTCGCCGGTGGCAGCCATGGCGGTCACCTTCCCTTGGTGGCCCACATACCCGTCCTCGTGACCCTGCGCGAGGCCGCCGCTCTGCACCGAAGGTTCGCGCCAGGCCACCACTGACATGTCATGCGAGGCGGACCACAGCCATCCCCCCGCAGGCACTAGGGCGCTCACGGGGGAGGCGTGCACGTTGTGAGTCCACAGAGGCTTGAAGGCAGACACCTCGCGCTTGGTGCCAGATGCCTCGTCCGCCCATACCAGCTCAAACACCTTAATCTGGCCGGAAGAGGTGCCAGCAAAGCAAAGCTCCCATGAATTGCCGAACCGGTTCGGGCACACCACGGAGGTGACTGCTTGGCCGGTCGGAGCCGCCATGGGATTGAAAGTGGACAGCAGCGAGCTATCCTTCTCCTCGCTCACCGCCGCCGTCGCACTCACTTCCCAAGTGTGAGTGAACAAGAAAGCGTTGTCAGTCTGAAGCACGAACGCAGCCACCTGCCCATCGGAGGTGCCTGCCAGCAGTTGAGTGACCACATCCTTCTCGCTGAATTTGTTCATGTCCAGAATCGGCTTAAACGTGCTGATGCAGAAGATGCCGGTCCCAAACGACGGCACCACCACACCCATGTCGATGTTCGACGCAAGCGACGTGGATTGCAGCGTTTCTTCGGACCTCGCGCGCCAAAATCGCACCGTGGAGTCGCCCCCGCAGCTCAGCAAGTAGCCGTCGTACATGAGAAGGTCGTAAACGGGGCCCTCGTGACCTCGCATTTGCAGCAAAAGCGCGAACTTGCCACTGTGCTTCACTTTGCGGTTCTTGCCTCGAGTGTCTTCTTGCCAGCTCCGAATGGCCCAATCATCGTGGCCCGAAAAGAAGCGCTTGGCATCGGCGGTGCACGCTAAGCTCAACACGTTGGCAGACTGCTTGGCACCCCAGCTCAGGGCGTAAAGCGGGGCAGAGGCGGGTGCCGAGGCCTTCTTCATGCGCCACGCGTGAATCTTGGAGCTCGAGGCCGTGAACAGGAAGTCGCCGGTCTCGCTGACGGCCACCTTGACGATGGGATCCCGCACTCGGAACTTGGAGTGGAGCTGCATGGTCTCCAGCTTCCAAGTGCGCATCAAGTGGCGCTCTCGCTCTTCGGTCACGTGTCGCAACAACTGACGGCACAGACCCAAGTACTTGAAGTTGCGCTTTTGTTTTACTTCCAATTTGAACTTGTCTACCACTGCATCGATTTCGATCGCCAGCCGCCGATTCTGCAAGGCCGCGCTCTCGTACTCTTCCCGTAAGCTTCGGAGCAAGAGGTCAATTTCCTTGTCTGCAGCTGCGGTGTAGCCCTGGAACTGAATCTGAACCCGCAACCGGTACATTTCGTGGAGGCAGCTCTTGAGGAGCCGCTGTTCGAAGACCCGAGGGAGCAAGAGCCGCAGCACTGAGAGGTCCTTCACTCCGCTGCTTGACTCGTGGTTGGCCCCGCCAGCTTGCTCGCGCAGCTTCACGATGTGACCCGCGATGCCATACTTGAGCTGAAGGATTCGGTTGCGGGCGAGGACGCGGCGCTGGAAGTACTCTTTGTCCTCCCCGAAAGAGTCGCCGAAAATCACCAAGTAGTGAAGCGCGACCAGCGTTTTCTTGAACTTGACGGTATACGGCAAGTCCTCGGTGGGTCCAACGATGTCGGCAGCAGCGAATCCCATCACCAGGAGCGCCTTCTTGATGTAGCGGTCCACCTCCAGGTGCGACGAGGTGGAGTCTACGCCCAGAGGCTTCTTGAGGCTACGCACGAACGACGGGAAGTCCCGCATCGGCATCTCACCGGAGGCAAAGGGGTCACGCTCTTGCCAATTGCGACGAAAGTCATCCACGGCCTCCATCGCTACGCCGTTCACATCCGTGGCGTGAATGGTGAACTTGTACACCACTACGAGCACGCAGACCGAGTAAATGACGTACTTGATCACGATCAAATAGCTCAACAAGTAAATGGGCACAAACCACTTGAGGTTGCTGGAAACGTGCTCAGTGGTTTGTTGCATCAAGCCGGAAAAGTCGGCTCCCGTCCCAATGTAGTACAAGAGCTGCATCGCAGGCACAATTTCGCGGAAGTTGCTGTGCTCCGCGTTGTAAAACTTACTCGTTAAGAGACTGGCGTCGGTGTCAATTTCAAACGATTCGCTGTACTCTCCAAAGAGGCTGACCCCTACGATGGCGTAAGCGAGGGTGATGGCCGCCGTGAGCGCTGCCATAGCGAGGAGCGTTGACATTGACTTCCGCACCACTAGGAGCACGGTGTGGGTGGTGCGAAGGTATCGGATGACGCGGAAGATGCGCAGGCTGATGCAACCCGCTAAGAAGGCGTGCATCTCGTGCCCCAGGGTCTTCCAAACCGGGTTACCGGGCTGCATGTCAAACACGTCGAGAAACCCGTAAATGAGCACGACGATGGTAACGATGGTGTCGCACTTATCGTACCACACTAGAGTGACGCCGCCGAGCCCGAACACCCATGCGCGAAGAGCCCACTCCCCGAAGTACGAAATGGCAAAGACGAAGTCTACGATACGTACCCAATCCGGCGCGTCATCGAAGGTCCCCACGGTGCCCCAGTACAAGAAGCGAATCGAGATGGACAGCACCGTGAACGCAATCACCACCTCCGAGTAGCGCTTGCTCTTGGCCAAATGGTAAACTTGGAGCCGCAAACCGCCGCTCGGGCGCACTGGCTCCGCCAACGGCTCGATGTACCGTAGTTTCGTGCTGTAAATTTGCCAAAACGCCACTTTGAGGGAAGAAATGCGCGAGGCCCCGGCGGTCGAGTTGAGGAACATGAAGGCGCCATACATGGCCCCTACGATCATCTGGATGGTCACGTACGAGATCATGATCAAAATAATGAAGAAGGCAGCGTAGGCCTTGTTGGAGTTCACGATGGGGTTGGCATCGGGGTCCCATCCGTCCACCGCTGAAAAGTAAATGCGCTCCCACCCGTCTAGGCTGAAGATCGTCAGCATGCAGTACAGGGCGTTGGGGAAATTGTCGAAATTGAAGAAGGCAGGTCGCCACTCGCGAGACACTAATTCGCCGGTCTTGGTGTCGTAGTAGCTCCCGCTGCATCCCTCAGGGAAGGAAAGAGTGGCAGTTGTGATGTTGGCGTCTCGGTGAGCGCCTTCGGGAAAGCTTGGGTCCGAGCACGCACTGAAGTAGCCTCCGAAGAACTGCATGCCAATCAGCGCGAAGAGCACCCAAGCGCCAATGGTCACCAGCAGCACGTTCATCATCGCGCCGGCGCTTTCGTTCAAGGCCACCTGAGCGCGCCACAGCGGCTTCACCTTGTTCAAGAGGCGAACGGGTTGCAGCATTGGAATCACGCGCAAGATGGAGAGAAGCTCGGCTGCTTTGCTGTCCTGACCCGCAGCGGATTGGATGACGGCGGCGACGGCGCTGATGGTGGCAATGGCGTTGATGCGGTTCATGTGGCTGCGGAGGTAGGCGTCGGGCGCCACCCAAAGGCCGAGGTAAACGCTGCGCACCGCGAACTCGAAGAAGAAGGTGAGGGCAGTGAAGGTGTTGAGGGCATTCACAGTGGCCATGGTGGATGTTGAGTGCACCGTGCCGCCCGACTCCTCTTCGGCGAAAAAGCAAATGCATACGCAGCGGACAAGGACCACGATCAGAATGAAGGCTTCAAAAAGCGCCGATTCGGACAGATCGCGGCAGATGATGCGCACAGCCGACTGCGGTGCAAATACACCGTAAGATTTCGGCGACTCGATGAGGCCTTTCACGAGACCCACACTGTCTGCGAGGTTTGCGCTGGCGTCTTCCTTCACATTAACCAGAGCTCCGGTGACCATGCGGCCAGATGCCCGATAACTCATGTCTCGCCACTTCCGGAAGGCGATGGCACGCCAGGCGCGCATGACGCTGCGGTCGAAGAGGTAGCAGGCCTGCATGGTGGTGCGCGCCATTTTCTTCATGTAGTTGAGGGCGTCAGACTCGATCCGTTGGAAGAGAGTCGCCGCCACGGTCGCCAGGAGGAAGTATTTGGCCAAAATTTGCCACGCAAGATAGAACACAAACACCGTGTTGGTTTGCATCGTGTACGCGACTTGCTTGAAAATGGTGAAGCCGGTAGCGCCGGTGGTCATCGAGAACACGGCCATGAAGGCGTTGTTGAACGAGTTGAAGTTGAACCGCTCGAGCTCTCCGTCGAAGATGGGATTGCCTCCAAATAACTGCAGGCCCACCAACGTGAAGATGAAGTTGAAGAAGAGGAGCAAGAAGAACACGTTCGCAATGAAGTACCCGCTGTCGGATAAAATCTCCACCATCCGAATGAGATCGATCGATGGCGTGGGGTTGCTCAATTTGACCACTTTGGAGAGGGAGGCGATTCTCGCGACACGCGCGAGCCGAAACACGCGAACCACGCGGAGGGCTTTGGTGCCACTCAGCACTGACGCCACCACTAGGTCCAAGATCGAGAACAGCACCAACACGAAGTCTAAAATGTTGAACTTGTCGTTGAAGTACCCAATAGGGCCAAGCACGCAAATCTTGAGGACAAATTCCGCCACAAAAATGAGCACGAAGGTGAGGTTCAGTGCTGCGAGGACTCGTTTCATTTCAGGATCTGCGTCGTAGCCGTCGAGGGCCAGAACTAAAACCACCAAAAAGATGACCAGGTAAATGAATTGCGCGAAGACTCCGAACGGCGCCGAGACCCAGTGCCGTAGGTCCTTGCAAAACGGCAGGAAAGTCGGCGTGTAAGGGGGCAGGTTCGGCTCGTTTTCTTCCGCCAGCGCTGCTGTGTGCTCCTTGCCTGACAAAAAGTCGTTCACTGCTTTCAAGTCCTCTTGGTACGCTTCCTCGAAGGACTCCAACAAAAGCTCAAAGTCGGTGCGAACGGCCGCTGGGTCGTCTTCGTTACCTGCTTGGTCTGCTTCTCGCTTCCGCTCGTTCTCTTCTTCCCGCACCGTGGTTTGCAGGCTCGCCATCATCGCTCCCGGAAACAGGTTCACCAGCGCGAAGGTGGCGACAAAGAAGAGGGCAAAGAACGGCACCCACATTATCGGATAGACGCCGTCCTGCACGTACCACATCGCTTGCATCCACTGGTCCCGCAGCATCACGCGAAAGCACGCCACAATCGAGTTCCAAATGTCGTCGAATAGAACGGTATCGTCATCCCTGCGCACAGGCACGTACAACAAATATTTTACATTCTACTTCGGAAGAAAAAAAAAGGAAGGGGACATAAGAAATAAAGATCGAAAACATTCACACTCTATGCTACGGCCCGTGAGACCGTCGCACGAAAAAATGGGAGTTAAAGCTCTGAGCGCAAGGCGTGTTTGATTACTCACGGGTTGTGGTCGTATCTGGCGCAGATTTCCGTCTCTGAACAGCCGCTGCGAGTGTCGCCCTCCGCAACTGGCCCGCCGTAGCAAATGTTCTCGAGGGAAGTAAAGCGCCCCGTTACCGTTGCCTCGTTGAACACGCCAGTCTGAGCAAGCGAAGATTTAAAAAAAAATATATATATATATAAGAAGTGACTTAGGTCTCTTTCCTAGGACTAGCTCCAAATTGAGGCTAGTTGTAAGATGACTTACATCGATGTCCATGCAACGATACTCCAAGGTATTGGCCCAGTACACGTAAGAGAAAGACGCGCAGACGAAAATCAGCATGAGCTGCACATTTAAAATGCTCAGCGTGTGCTCCATAGATTTGATAATCGTACTAATCAACGTTTTCATGCCCTGCGAAAAAGAAAAGGGGAACGAAGCATGAATACACGCACCGATGTGGGTTCAGGATGAATATACATCAGGAAAGCAAGAAAATTATGCACGCATAAAGTGCGAACCGGAATGAAGGAAAGAGTTCGAAGGGGTCTTAGGAGTCGCAGCAGCCGTAAAGTTGAAGTGTTGACGGTTGATCCCGAGGACTTCAGAACCAAGACCTGAAGGTTCCGAACACAAGTCACATGAGACGTTGAAAAAGAAGAGAGAAGGTAACGCTGTGTCTTGAGTACCAGAATGCCCGAAAGGATACTCTCAAGCACGATGATGAAGTCCATGCGGTTCCAGTTGTCCTCAAAGTACTCTGTGGCTCCCAAGCCCGCAATCTTGAGTGCCGCCTCAACGATAAAGATGGCCTGGTCATGTGTGGGCGTGGGTATCGCAGGTGACTCAATAGCACACACGAACGTTACATGGGGAGAGGTAGGGAAAAAGCACGCACCGAGCAGAGGGTGTCGAGTAAAGCCGCCTCGTTCTCAGGGCTTTCGCCTGGTTTCGAAATCGAGAGGATCACCTGCCCCCAAAAGACACGAGTGAGTCGGTGACTTAAGAAACAACATCTCGCGAACCTACGCACCGAGTTGACGAGAATGGTTGCGATGATAAAGCCCTCAAAGCGTGGCGTGCGCACGAATTTGCGGAGATCTCCATCTCCACTCGACATCTCGTTCACCGGACGAGAGCCTCGATGCGACTCAAAGCGGCTTCGTAGTCCTGAACTGCGATTTCAAGACTGTTGAGCGCAGAGGAAGCAAATTAGATGGAAAGGTCAAACCCCTCCGATGGAAAAAACACAAAAAGGCCTCAGGAATAGAGTGAGTTTCAGTCGCAACTCGACGATGCCTCACCAGCACCAGCAATGTTAAGTTGTCTCGCCCTTCGCAACGTCCGGGCAGCTAAGTAACAGCAGCTCTTTGATACAAATCTAACCAATCAGCAATGACCAAAATACATTAATGGATGAAATAATATAATATTCGGAAGAGATATTTGAGAAAATCTTTTGCTATACTTCTGTACTACATACTACTGTACAACAGGGGGTTCCATTTCCAGTGGGTTTCCGGCTATCCGCTATCGGCTGTTGGCTATCGGTTGTTGGCTGTCGGCTGTTGGCTGTCGGCTGTCGGTTTTCGGAAGGTGTAACAAACCCAATCTGATTTATACTTCATTCCCAAGTGAAATGAAAGTCGAGGGTGACATCAATAGGAGAATCAAGAGCAGTTACAACTGCGTAGACGAGGACCATTGCGACTATTGCGACTTCGACTTGGTGTGGTTGAAATCCCAGGGGACTGAACAACGGTGTGCTCTATTCAATGCAGAAACAAACGCAGAAACGACTTAAGTCTCTGCGTTTGAAATAATTTCCGGCACAATTTACAGTTTAAAGGAGGCTGGTAGTGATGTGTTTCCTGCTCTCTACACAGTACCGATTTTGCGATCTTGACTTGTGCAACGCACGCGCATACAATTCAGCCAGGGTTGCGATTCCCGTTTCCGCTGACTTCCCGTGCGAGGTTGAAAAAATTCACTTTACGTAGTATTTCCACGGTATTTCCACGGTATTTCCGCTGGATGTCCGCGGGATTTCCGTGCAGTAGTTATAATGGCACTGCCAAATCCCTGTCGTGGAAATCCCGTCTAAGAGGTGAAAATTTCCCTGTCCACGGAAACCATGATCTGAAATTCGGTCCGCGGCATTGCCCCATATGCCATTTAACCTGCGACTTTGCGTTGGTTCGAGTTCGAGAATTCCTACAGAAGAGGTTCCAAGGTAAGAATTCAATTTCTCTCTACGTGAAAAAATTAAAAAAACACTTAAATCTAAAGTCTAACGTGAAATCGTGCCACTTTGGACCGCTACCGCCACTTCCATGGCCACTCGGGCATGTGCGCCTGAATAGCTTCGTAGTTACAGTTCACGCTGCTTTGCTTTTCATCTCTACCTGCTAGCCTTCTAACACCGGCCCTTCGGGGCCTGTCTGAATTCTTAAAACTTAAAATCTAAAATTTGAAATAATATGAAGTCCGGAAGAGAACTAATTTTTGCGCGCTTCGTTCTGCGTCTGAAAGTCGCACCATAAACCAATAACACAACAGGGAAGTTGGGGGAAATCACAAAACAATTGACCCCTTAACTGAGGACTGAGGGTGACTGCCAAGTCCGGGATCCCATTGTTTGACTGCCAATGCTAAGTGCAACTTTACCTTTCAGGCTTTTCCCACCTCGTCTCCCTCGTCTCAATGTTCCAATAGTACGTCTTTCCAGTGTTCGCCAGCGCTGCACGCCACACACCCCCTTCCTCTTCAGCTTCGGCGCCCTCGATAGCCGCTGCGTCTCTCGCTTCTCCGCTCAGCGCTGCATTCACGTCGCTTGCTGGGTCCTCCAGGACACTTTTGACCCCTTTCCAGGAGGGCACCTCTCCCCAGTCGATGCGTCCCTCGCGCACTGCCTGGTCCTCGGTCGCAGCTAAAAGTAATTTAGCACGCTGGAGATATGCGGCCAGCTCCATGCAGTGCTCTACGGTCATGTTCTTTGACCCGAGCCATACATTGCGCCACACCGCAGCGCCCAAATGATCAGCCTGGGCATCCTCATCCGCCGCTACTGTAGAGCCAGCGCTTGCAGACTCTGATGCAGTTGCCTTCGTCATCGCCTGATCGAGTTGAAGCAGCAGCGGCACCGAATACTTCTGAACATCGCCCAAGCTTGAGTTAACCATGAGCTCAGAAATTCCGCCAGTGGCACGTATCCTGTACCAAAAAACAGCTCGAGTCAAAATTGTAGGGTCAAGAGAGCAGGAATGGTCGTGGAATACTCACCGATGGGTCGTGTCTTCCCAGAGTCGATCAAAGACAGCTTCCTGGAGTTCTTTCTCGCCATCGCCCACTGTGTCGAGCCGACGGTGTACCAACCAAACGTGCGTCATCAGCAGTGCGTGTTTCGGCCTATGATTCCGAAAAAATGGTGGCATCCGCTCCGCTTAGGGTTCTTATGAAACTTCAAAACAAAAATTTCTAGTAGGTAATATACACACGCACGAAGCCAACATCCTGCTGTGTGAGTAGTGTAACCAAACCTGAATTCGTCAGGAACCCGTCCGCGAGTCGGAGACAGCCACGCTTTCCGTGAAGCCTGATTTGCGCACGACTGAAATATAGCATCAGCGTTTCGAATGCGCGTAGTTTCTTCGCTGTAGTAACCCATCAGTTTGAGAAGCTGATTCAATACACAAAGTTACAATCAGATATTTGCATTACTTCGTAGAGCCACAGCATTGAAAAAAGGCTCTGTACGCACCCAATTATACTTCGGTGGGGCAGTGCTGAGCCCACGAGCAGAGGCGAGGCCTGGTAAAGGAGCTGATAGACTTCGCAACATCCTTCGAGTAGCTATGAGAAGCAATTCTCGAGGCCTTCGTGCGTGGTCGGAGACTATAGGCTACTTCGCACTTCAGCCACTCTTTCTGAACGCAGCTCTTGTTCGTACTATTGTTGTGGTGCTGACGTGCTGACGTGCCGTGAACTCCTGTGATGAGTGATGAGTGATGAGTGATGAGGAGCTCGTTTTGCTGACGTGTAGAATCACCCAATCCTCGACGCCGAAAAAGCCTACATTTTTCACATTTCACATTTTACTGTAATGTTTTCACATTTTTGTCTTTCACTTACTACGTACAGATAGAGCAATCTGCAGTACAGATACCTTACACTCGTCTAATGCACAATTCCCTTCTTCTTCGTCTACTTCTCATCGATCTCGCTGCTTGCCGCTCCCAAGGAACCTACCGAAGTGGCAATGGAGGTAATTTCAAGCTCCAGAATCCAGAATCCATAAGTCCCTTTTCTTTTGCAAGCTAGGTTGGGATTCCCGCGGGAAATTCCGCGAAATTACCGCGACGGGGATTTGGCAGTACATTTATGACTACGGCACGGAAATACCGCGGAAATACCGCGGGAATGCCACATGCCACGTAAAGTTTCGTAAAGTGAAATTTCTGGCCATCGCGCGGGAATTCCGCGGATACGGGAATCGTAACCCTGCTTTAAAGGCAACAACCAATAAATGATAATTGAAATGAGAGTGCAAAGTTGTGGTCTTCCTTTTTTTCTGTGCGTCTTGTGTTGTTTTGTATAGTATTGAAGTAGAAGTAGAAGTATCCAACTCTGGGGCTTCCGAAGGCTCCCGGCTTCCATTGTCTCATCAGAAAAATTAAATTTCAGTGGCCCAGTCTCAATTCTACTCTGGTATAGTTAATGCTGGTACTCTTCCAAATTGAGAGCTAGAACTCGGCAGTCACATAGGCATAAAGGCACAATAAAGAAAAGAACGCGGAAAGGAAAGGGACAAGGGAGTCAAAAAATTTGGCTGGGAACAGGGTTGAGATTCCCGTTTCCGCGGAATTCCCGCGCGATGCCTAAAAATTTCACTTCACGTGGGATTTCCGCGGGAATTCCGCGGGTTTTCTGCGGTATTTCCGTGCCGTGGAAATCAAAAAAGCACTGCTAAATTCCCGTCGCGGAAATCACGTCTGGTTGGTAAAAATTTCCCTTTCCGCGGGTCCGCGGAATTTCCCGCGGGAAACCGAACCTAGGCTGGGAATGACGCAGGAGCCAACTCATTATTACGTAAATTCACGCAAATTGACGTAAATTTTATTTCTTAAAAACGCCATTTAAGGCCCATTTAGCACTACGTCCAGAGGAGATTACGTTAAAAAAAAAGCAAATAAACGCAAATTACGATTTTAAGTAAAAACCGCCATTCCCAGCCAAGGTCAAAATATCGGCGATAAAGTGTGCGTTTTTTCTGGAGATCAACAGGTGCTTGTCCCTATGAACATTGAAGGCAACGGCTTGTGTGGTCTTAGAGTGGTTTGCGGAAAGGATGCACAAATCCGGTATTGAAATTTGCGAGTCAATCGACACGGAAAGAACGGAGAAGAATCCATTGCCAGTTGAGAAGACGACGAGAAAGTCCTTCGTCTTATTGGGGGGCATTAATCTAGTTTCATTGGCCGAACGCCATCCACCTCAGACCATACGCGCCACGTCTTATTACTGTCATTTACGACAATCCCCAAGTCCTTGAGCTCCATGTATAGTGCGTCAGCGGTTGCAAAGTCTTTGGCTCGCCGTTTCTCCTCGCGCCGTTGAAGCAGCGCCTCGATGAAGTCAGAATCGACCGACTCGGCGCCCTCAACGCAAACCCAATCCTGTTTCATCGCTGCTCTCGCCCAGTGCCCGTCGCCTTTGGCTGCGCTTAAGCTAGCTGGGACTCCTTCTTGTAGCCACCATCGAGACATGGAGTCATCTATTTTGATGCCCTTCCTTTGGAGAGCGCTGCGAATCGAGTCGGCCTTGTCGTAGTCCAGATTACGCCTAGATTTAAAGATAAAAGGATAGAAACTAAGTTGAGGAGGCTGTAAGGAGGGGTCGTAATCTTCACGCTCACTTGAGTTTTTCACGCTCGTTGATGTATCCCTGGATAAGGTTGGACGCTTCGGCACTCAGCACGAAGTCATCATCGTCACAGCGCTGCCAACGACCACTCACGGAAGTTGCCCTGTGGATTGCTCCTTGATCGTTGGCTTCAGGACCTGACCTCTTTTGATCGTCCTGCCGGCCCACTCTCTGCTTTTCTTGACGATCACTAAGCCCTCCTGATGGGCTGGCTCGCTTCGCGCGATCTTGGACATCCTTTCGAACAAAGAGGCTCTGGCCCTGTATTGGATGATTACGCATTGTTCGAATGGCATTTTCGGCAGCGTCTGCTGTCTCAAACTGAACTATGCCGAACCCCTTTGAATCTCCGCTAGGGAACTGAGACACAGACGCGTACGCAACCTCCCCTGCAACTCGGAAGTGATCTTTTAGGTCTTGCCAAGTAAGTGTCAACGGGATGTTGCTCACGAAGACGCGCGTGCGGTCATGAGTTTCACTTGGAAGTCCAGATTCAACCTATTACGCGGCAAGAAGTTGAATCTGTTTCACCTCAAGAAGCGCCATGATGTCAAAAGATTGATTGTTCCTGGCTTACAAGTAATCACTCACCGGCTGTTGACGAGAAGTCGTGCGTCTTCCAACTCCAGCCTCGGCCCTGCCTGTCTTGCATCGAAAGCACGAACTGCGGGAAGCGAAATTATTTATCTTGCAATTCGGGCACAGCCAGTCGCCAGGTCTTATTGAATCGCTGATGCTGGAGAAGATTCTGGTTCCCAGCCTCTGTTGCAGCGTGAATGCGTTAAATGGAAATGATCGAGCAGACGACAACATGTGCGAAGCTAAGACTATGAAGCGCACTTGAAAGGTCATAATGCGAGAAAACAGCCTTATTCTATTAGTTGGCTAACTTCTTAGCTACAGTGAATTGCTCTAGCTTAGTTGATTAGCTCATATGGCTCTTCGCTCTTGAGCTTAGCTCGTAGCTCGTAGACTCGTAGCCTACTTCGCTACTTCCTACTACAGACCTACTATCTGTAGTACTACTGTAGTAGTACAGCTGTACGCCACTTAGCTGTAATTAGGGAAATCGTAGATTTTTCTCGGTGTCGCCGTGAAAATAAGCAGAGCTTAAAGTTTTTTTGCGTTCAGCTTACGTATTTCAAAGGAGGCACTGAGAAGGAATTGGTTTTAGCCTTATCGGCTATATTCATTCATCCTCGTACCTCTGGCACTCTATAGACTTTTCTACTCCGAACTTTGATGGCTGAAGCACAACTCAAGAGCGAAAGGCGTATTCTGCTTCTTTTTTTAATAGTACTTTTCGCCGCCTAATCATTTCCACGAGTGAGTCTCTATGGTAGTTTGATCATAATTGTTATCGGCAGCTAGTCTAGTCTAATTAATAATCCCCAAAAAACAAAGAAAGGCAAGTACACAGCACTCACAGAGGCACATGAAGAATGCACTTGAGCTGCATATGCGCTAGCAAATTCGCTCCAG
>Ga0307979_1001633_pt1 | contig 15891 bp, 23 predicted proteins | sample OrgLakmetage1058_FD_201833 | JGI IMG/M metagenome (GOLD analysis project Ga0307979, IMG submission 201833) | Saline water microbial communities from Organic Lake, Antarctica - #1058 | ecosystem: Environmental > Aquatic > Non-marine Saline and Alkaline > Saline | place: Antarctica: Organic Lake...
CTTCCTGCCCTCTACACACTATCCTCTTTACGATTTTGACTTGCGCGCAACGCACGCGCGTACACTTCTGCCCGCAGCATTGGCTTCTGTGTCATTTGGGTTTGTATTAGTTCGAGTTCGAGTTCAGCGCATCGCTGAGTTGCTGCGCGGCCCTTTGATTCCGGCTCCTCGGGGGCCGGGGCTTGCGCGAAAAATTAATTGCTGAACCTGATCTCGGTAATATCAGCTCATGATCGGTACTTTCGCTTCATTGTTCGGCAGATTCGGCAGAAGATGGAAACTAAAAAAAAGTAGATGATAGAAAATCTTGTCAACTGCTGTGAACGTGAAAAAACTATTTCGCAAGCGTGCCGCTGGCTTCAAATAACTCGCCCTTCGGACTAGCTTGGTTGCCTGATGAGCTTTAGAAGTTCCCCTAAGAAGCCTGATGCGCCCAGTCCTTCACAGTATCGGCAGCACCTTGCCACCACTACGCCTGAGGCGGCACGGCACTCGGAGATTTCAAGCAATGAGCCCCCCCTGAGCTCGGCTCTGGGCCGCATAAAAAGAGAATCTGCCGAAAAGAAGTTTACAAAGAATGATCGAGTCTATGTGTCGGCTATCGCTAATGGCGGAGCAGAATCTGATCTATACCTTGCTCACTTAAACGCGATCCTGAAGCAAGTCACATATCGGATGAACATGTACAAGCTGTCGGCGGACTACTATGACGCGAAGGTGATAGCATATATTGTTGCAGTTTCTATTCGCGCAGTTTCTATCGCCGGTTCTTTCCGCATTTTCAACCCTCTATGAAGTTGCAACCGAAATAAAGTTGCACTGCCTGTTGGACTTAATTCCGGACTGAGTTGTCGGCGTTAATGAACATTGTCGCGTGTAGCTCGCCCTTCCAGACAAACATGCCGATGTGTTCGTCTACGCCATGCAGCACCCTGCTCTGTCTACCTCCCGGAGCATATTCTTCTTTCTTAACGGCACTGAAGAATGTTTCCAATTGACCTAATCAACGTACTGAACTCCTCGTTGTGTTTTTTCCCTCTCCTTCTTTCAACATCTGCACTGCCACTCTAGGATATCTCTAAGTACCAAAATCCGGTTGAATTTGCGACGGCATTGGCGTCTATCCTGCAGTTTTCGATCGCATTTCTTCCTTCAGTCAGCATGCGTACCAAAGCTGCAATGATGTCAGGAGCACTGGGTTTGTTTGTCTCATCGTGGAACTCATTGAAAAATTCTGAGAAACTCAATGTAAAAGGCCAGCTCTTCAAGGGCGCGGAAGCAAAGTACTCGATCAATTGTTCTATTGATAATTATTTTTGATATCTTAGACGACACATCGAAAATACTATTGGAGACATGCTTTGTATGTGGTCGGCTCATATGATAAATTATTGCTCAAATTATCAGATATAAGGACTTGGCGCGTGACATCGTACGGTGCATAGTGAAGCGGAAAGCAAGTTACGCCGATCCCAATGGACCCCCCCCCGAAGATTCAATGGATGCTCTTTTAGAATTTCGTCGGGTAAAACAAGCATTCTGTGTATTTGCTTTTCTTTGTTGTTTTTTACTTGTGTACCCTCCTTCGTTTGCTCACTCAAAATTCTCTCTAGTTCTAAGTTTGCTTCTGGTGTCTTCGTTATTAAGGAATTCAAGGAAAAGTATGAAATAGTGCAAGAAATGCAGCAGTCCATGAACTTCTTTCCTCCGAAGAAGTTGGTAACCATGTGGCTCAATTCGGGCATTTTGACTGGTGAAAAGCCGCAAAGAATGCGTCGGCGTCGTCTCATGCCTGAAACTGGCCTGCCACCAGAACCAGGAGAAGGCTACGAGGTTGTTGCTGACGATGACTTCAATAGTGACAATGAGGTAAGAATCTAGTGCTGTTGATACAGGAGGTCTGGTACTAACGTCGCTGAAATTCACCAAGAAAGAACACGGAGTGAGAGTTCGTGCACATGCTGTGATGTTATATTTGAGGCGTAATGAAATCTTGCCCGTAAGTTTTGAATGCAACTTTTACGAATTTCTAAGATTGAGCAATGAGTTCGCATAATGACGTCCTTTAATTCTTTTATCCGCGAAAATCTCCAGGAGTGGGATTATGAGGACATGCCAACGCAAAATCAAGGCAAAGAGCGAAGAGCACGGCGCAAGGCAAAACGCATCGCAAATCGGAAAAAGAAGAAAGAAGAGCGCCTTGCCGCCATTAAGGTCCGTTGTACTATGAATACATCCTAGCAATGGTCCTTCAGAAGGGCAATTTTGGGCCGATATAGACAAAGTTTAGTAGGGATGTCTCTGACAAATGATGATCGCTCTTCGCTTACAGGCGAAGCGCGAAGAGACAGCAAAGAAGATCCAGGATCTCAAATTAAAGGCAAAGGATCCTACTACTCGCGCCAAGATCGAAAAGGAGCTCAAATTAGCCGCGGATGAAGAGGTAATGCAATTACTATTCACAAAGTTTGGTCACCTTTAAAAAAAATGAATTAACCTAGGCTATGAAGAAACAATTTTGCAAATGACTTGCCTTATTGATACTTGGACTTCATTGACGGAGAAAGGAGACGAGAATAAAGTACGCCTGAGCTGTTTGCAACCACTCAAAAGCTTTCATTGTGTTTTTGGATATTCCCCGTGAAATTTCTACTTACCTCATCAGGCCAAAATTGAAGCCGAGCAAGCTGCATCGGAAGCCTCTGACGCTGCTGAAGACGCTGAAGACGAAAGAGGAGACCCTGCTGAAGATTTCATTGGCGAGGTGACCCTGTGATCTTATTAGGACAAGAAAGGGAACGTTGTTATGCATGAGGATGTTGCGTACAGATAGATGTAGTCGCCGAAATCCAATGTGATTGCTATCGTCTTCGTTGTCTCTTTGCACTGATTTCTATTCATTTGAGCGCAAAGCCAACGTTACTACTCTCACCTTTTTGTTAATTTTTGCGTACACCATTTCTGAACAGGACGAATGCGCACCTGATGAGCCATCAGCGATTGAAAATGCCAAAGAAATTTACACTGCAAACAATAGGCGTGGGTCCAAAGTAGTCTTCGGAAACATTGAGAAAGCACAGAACCTCCAAAAAGAAGTGCTAGACAAGAAGCAAAAGGCTCTGGAGGCCATTGAAGCAAAGAAGAAAGCGGAAGAACTCAAAGCAAGGAAAATTGTTGAAGAGAAGAAGCGTGAAGCAGAGATCAAGGCGATGACAGCTATTGAAGACAAAAAGCGGAAGGCATTAGAAGCTATTGAAAAGAAAAAAGCGGAGGTTGAGCTCAAAGCAATGAAAGCTATCGAGGAAACACAGCGCCAAGCCTTAGAAGAAGTTGAAGAAATACAGCGCCAGGCTATGGAGTCGCAGTTTGCAGACGAATTATCCGCAGCAAAAGAAGAGCGCGAGTAGGAACAACATCTCCTTTCACTAGTTTTAGTCAATCATGACCAAAATTCTCTGCCCCGTTAATTTTGTTCGTACATTTTTCTTTCTCTTCCAGCATCTCGTGCGTGCCCCTCTTCTACGTGTATCTTTTGATGCCACCCGTTTGTTTTCTACTTAGTACCTCTTTGTTGAAACTTATCGTCTTTACCATCTTGCAGGGCGGAATACAAACAGCAAGAAGCCGCTTGGGTTGCAGCTGATAACGATGAACCATACAAAGGCCAAACTATGGCCGAGTGCGACAAAAAATACGAAGACATGAAAGAAGAGCACGCAGCGAGGTTAGCCGAAGCACGTGCGGCGCAAGCTGCAGACTACGAAGCAAAACTGGAGGAACTGAAGGAAGAGCAAAAAGAAAAGTTAGAAGAAATGCGTGCCACACAAGCTGAGGCGCTTGAATCGAAACTCACTGAAATGAAAGAGGAACAAGAGGCAAAGATTGAAGACATTAGGACAGCTCCATTGGCTGCAGAGGGGTCTGAGAAATCGAGCAAAGCAGCAGTTGACAAGAAGCAAAAGGCGAGAGAAGCTGCGGAAGAAAGAAAACGAGTAAATTTGGAGAAGAAAACCGCTCGAGACCTCGATAAAGCAAAAGAGAAGCGCAAGTAAGGAGTCTCTTATCTTTGCCTATTGTACATCTTTCGGCTCGATGTTTATTATACGTGATTTTTATTTCAGATTCGACTTCTCCTTCATTCGTTTCTCCTTTTATTTTGGGTTGTAATTCTTGTAACTTCAAAATTCTTTCAATGCCACCGTCATTATTTTCAAACCAAGACTTGTAGACGACTCTTAATCGAATGTGATCAATTTCATCCTTTGCCAGAGCGGCATACAAAAAGCAAGAAGCCAAATGGGCAAAAACAAATAACCCGGAACCCTACGATGGCCAAAATTTGGAAACATACGATAAGGAAATCATTGAATTAGAAGAAAGTCAAGCCAAGCTAGAAGACGATCGTGAGAAAGACTTGGCCGTGAAACAAGTGATCGAAAACTCCACCAAATCTTCGCTCGAAGAAAAGCGCATGGCTTTTGAGTCCAAATTTTCGCAAGACTTGAAAACATCCAAGAAAGAGCGCGCGTAAGTGTATACTTTGCACCCTTCTCGACAAGTCTTCTTCTTCTCAAACCGTCTTTTTTTTTTTCTCCAGCTGCACATTCATATCTGCGTCTGTAAATTTTGCTGTTCCAAACGACACTTCATTCGTATTGTTCGACTTTGCTCGCTTTTAGGGCGGAATACAAAATGCATGAAGCCGCATGGGTTGCAGCTGGGAATACGGAGAAGTACAATGGCCAAAATCTGGAAGCTTATGACGAGAAGATAAAGGAATTGGAATCGGGGCGCCTCAAGTATGAAAAAGCGCTCAATGTGCTTGAGTACACCATGGATCACACTGACCTTTTGTCAGACCCTCTGGATGACCCACTTCTGCTCCACGTGGAGGTTTGGAAGTACTTGGCTATGTTAATAGCGATCCATATGTTAAGACTGCATTGGCTGCAGGAATTGATAGGAATAAATCACCTCAAAGATCATAACATGAAATGCAAACATTAAACAGTGCAAACATTGCAACTGGTAACAGTTTATAAGTGAATGCAAGTGCTCGACAACATGGATATTGATTGTTGTGCGTTCTTTTAATGTTGACGACAGGTGCTAGACAGTGACAGCGAAGATGAATGTGTCGAAGACGACAAGATTTGCGAAGAAGACTTCATCATCAACGCGCGTTTCCTCATCAACAAAACATACCACCGCCAAAACATGTACTAGTGTACACACCCCTACATTTCTTTCATCCAAACTTTTCTCGTTATATTATGTTGACGTCTATTCGGCTGCTTCCATTGCTTTATAGTATACTTTCCTTCGCTCATTCTATATTGTGTGATTGCATGGGCAGGTATGTGACTTCATCGCAATATTCAGATGCTCGAGATCAAGAACTTTACATTCCAATGATGTTCTTAACGGCACTTGCAACATGCCTCTCACTTGCCATTACATCGCCGCTCGCTAGCAAAAGCCCTGGAAAGGTGTTGGACGAACTTCTTCCTGAGAATACACCCATTTTACAATACTTTGTATATTTTTTTCTGTACTCTATTCAAACACTCCCTCATGCGAATCTGGTCGATAAGATGATTTCTAATTTGTCCTACTTATGCTTGCAATTGCCGTTCGACATTTCTTTCAGCTTGCGTTATTGTCCTCGGTACTTGGTTTTGTTGGCATGCGATTGTCAACGTTGCGGCAGAGGGTGCGTTACGATAATTGATAGCCGAGTATATTTCAGGAAATTATGATGATTGCTGTTCTCTAGAAAATACTGTGCACCATACCAGAGTAATAGTATATGACTGACAAAGAAGTTTTCGAAGTCGCAACACATAAATATCGTTGCTTAATTCTACCTTATGGCCCAATTGTCAGGAAAATTACATGGGCTATGCAGAACTCTTTCGGTCTGCGGCAGGCGAATACCGCCGAATGGCCACGAGATTAGAACAGAAGGTTCGAAATCGTAGCTCCGTGCGAGTGATTTTGCGCTTGGCGCTGACCACACTCATGACACGTCCCTCTTCTCGCTTTTTACTTGTTTATTTCCTTGACCCCCCTATTTTTCAAACCTTCTTCTCATATTTAAGCCAAGCATACTCCATTAACTTCATTCGCTTTTTTTAAAAGTCGTTTTTTTTGTTGTGCGTCAGTTGCGATCATTTCGATCGTTGCCGCCAAAATCAATCGAACGCCGAAGAGCGATGCGAGCTTGGAAGCCTTTTTTCACAGAAATGTCGGAGCAAATCAAAAACGCGCAAATCAGCGCGAATGCACCTGTTCTCGAAGATTTGGTAAGATGTAGTGCGTATATTTGGTTCACGGCTCATTCTTGCATCTGTGGAGTAATGCTCTATCATTTTTGACGAATGATATATTTCAATCATAGAATAGTTCTTTTTCTTTTCCATCGTGGCTTATTTGCATGCTCTTTGTGCGTTGAATCAATAACGATTCATTTCAACTATCGTCAGATCGTGAAATGGCAAAATGAGGACAAATTAAGTCGAAACTTCGTAGACCAGCCAGAACTACCAAGCAGAACACTTACGGCCGAGGAATTGAATGAAGCCTTCTGCCTCGTAAATTTGGGTCGTGCCAAAGCCCTCAAAGGCAATTTAGTGAACAAAATGTTGTCCATCGAAAGAGCCAACCGAGCTGATGACAAGAGAGAATCAAAGATGAATAATGAAAATGGAGGAGCAACTGACGATGTAGATGCATTGGAACAGCAGCCAAAATATGAACTTTCTGTCGATGGGTTCAGCAGTAAAGAAACTATCTCACACAAAAATAGCCAACACGCCATGACTTCGAGGAGCATATTGTTCGCGGCTACGCAAGCCTCAAATGTTTCCGATGAAGGTGCTTCTGTGAGAGACGACCAAAGACATGGAGATTTCATCAAAAGTAGTGAAGTAGTTCCTTCAACAAAAGTCAGTCAACGTAAAATTACTTCCAGGGGTAAGTTGTTCGCGGCTGCGCAAGCTTCGAACGTTTCTGATGAAGGTGCTCCTGCTGTGAAAAGTTACCAACAACAAGGAGACCTCGTCGATTTAGAGCAAGGGCAATGGAAGACTGTATGATGAGGGCTTTCAATGAGAGACGTCGACGACGAAAAGAATGCGAAATGGTAAACGGCATCGGAGAAACCACATACCAGAGTCAACGAAGCCACCAATGGTCGCAAGAGCCGCCAAATCCATTTCATTTATTACATATGCTATAGAGATGGCTCAAACCGTATATATGGAAAAATGACCTACGGTATATACACGTATATACGTATATACACGTATATACTACAGTAGTATATATCCACATACTCAATGGCAGTGTGAATTAGACGAAAGTGAGTGAACAGGAAGATGTAGTTCTCATGGCCAACGCAGAGCGTGGCTTGTCCAAAAGCTCACCAATTAGTAAACGCATCATCAACGACATTTTAGTTGAAGAATTCGTGCTGCCAAATGTTATTTTTAAGCCCGACTGAGTCTCCGTCCACATGTTGCACAGCCATTGTCTGCGTCCAAATTGAGGTCTGCAAACAATGTTGTTCTTATAGTCATCAGAACGAACCAAAGGAAGCGTGACCCGTCTGAATATGCTGCATAGCTCCTCAATGCAAACGACTTACTCCGCGAGTTGAACAATCGTCGTGCGCTGAGTTTGTGTCGAGTGTGCGTCAAGCTGCCATTCAAGTATACTTCAATTCACGTTAGCTGCGTTGAGGTGTTGATCTGAAAGTATGTTCCTCCTAGCTGGGCACGATGTCGATTGCGATTCTTTTGAGCCTCGAGAGTTTGTTCTACCATATATTGGTCGCATCAGAAGTGTTTAAAGGACTTGACGGCGGCTAAGCTTGCGCCAGACACCGTGCACACCGTGCTCGCCAATGAGAAACCTTCCATACGGGACCCGCATAGATGGAAAAGTGACCTATTGCGGCATATACAGTATATACTTGTATCCTGGTGCCCCATATATGTGGGTTGATCCATCCCTACATATGCGCATTTCTTTTGTATTGGGATACACAACAGATTTCGATTTCGAAGTATACGTATATTCGATATGGAAGTGCGCTTTCCCGAAGATAAGCTATTGGGAGACTTTAATACGGGCAGAAGTGGTTACTAGTAATTAGAAGCGCGGTCTTTCGATTGATTTGCGCATACCTTACTAATTACTACTTTATGTACTCTAGGTACTAGGTACTTAAAATTCGGATGCATATCGATTTGGGACTGGTAACAAACTCTTGTTTGGTTCGGATTCGGCAATAAATATTTCGCGATGCTAGTATAAGAAATACGCAAGCACTTGAGAATTGTGCTTATTGCAAGTAGCGGGTCTAGATTTATTTCCGGATAACTTGGCTTGCCCCGCGCCCACTTGGCTCTTGGTGTTCTTGTTGGTCTTTTCGCTCTAATTACTTCTTCTTCCCCTTCGCAGCAAGCCCTTCCAACAACAATGCACTCAAATCCTCCGCCTGAAAGAAAACGACGAGGGTGCGAGATGAATGTAAATGATCAATATGCACGCTCAACTCTTCGTATCAACTCGAGCACGAACATCGTTCAAGAGAGTAAGAAAAGAGGCTGTTTGTATGAAATGAACGAACTATAGACTGCTGCACTACTGTTCACCTGTTTTTTCTTCTTGGGAGGTGCTCCTTCCGCCGCAGCCCCACTAGGCTTCGCTTTTGCAGCAGCATCCGCTGCTTTCTTAGCTTCAAGCGCGTCTAATTCTGCTTTCGCCTTCAATATTAGAGAGGGAGTGCATTTCCGACGCATTAGGGCAAGTTTATGCGATCGTGGCTAATGTTGGAAGAATTGATACACGTTCATCTGCTATGGTCGGTTAAAAAGTGCTCACCTCGGCCGGAAATGTCTCAGCGGGATGTTTTATATCATAATGCGTTTTATACAATTTCACGTTGGGTACCTATAGACAGCGGAAATGGCGTGACAAAACTGAGACGAAACAAAGATAAAGCATCTAGACTCTAGCCAAAGCGCAAGAAAGTTAGCAGCAAATCAACGTTTGTACGCTAATTTACCGTTGTCATGCACAAAGGGCATTTGTAAATCATAGCAACGTCAGCGGCACCTCGCTGAGTGCCATTGGAGGCCTGCGTGGCGAAAAAACATTCAAACAAAAAGTGGATTGAGTTTGCTCGTCGAATGAGAACCAGATCTATGGCAAGATGGTAAGGTAACAATGCTAACAGTACGGGGGTGGGGGTATAATGGCTAGGCTTTAATGTCGCGCATGGCTAGTTCACCAACCACGCGTAAAGGCACCAGCGATCGCACCTTTGAGGCCATTTTGGCAGCACTCTTCTGTTGGGCGACCTCTTTGGCATGTCCGCGAACCATGAGGAATCGATTACCCTACACTACACTAAACCATGCATGGTGTGGTAAAAATATATTAGCAGAAGTCAACCCTACTGCGAAGGCAGTGAAGCACTCTTGATTAACGCGTAATCTATTTGTGATTTCGTTATTCACGGCGAGACTTCTAGTCAAAAGAAACAAGATGACAAATCATTGTGTTCCTGGCGTTCTTACCGTTGTTAACTTGTAGGCAGGATTTCGATAATAATAAACAAGTGCTGGCAGACATGCTTTAGAGCTTATGATAAACACACCTTTGCCTGTTCTTCGAAGTCTGTGGAGCAGTGAGTAGCAGTGTAGAGCTAGCTATAAGAGCTTAGGCCAAGCTTAATAGCGCAGTGTACAGTACATGCCACGTACGCGCGTATGCGCGTATGGAACACCCTGTAATTTCATCTCGGCCAATCAACAATCAGCAATCAGGGCCATGTGGCCACGAGCCAAGAGAGTGAAACTCGAGCTGTCCAAACTCATTCCTTTTTATCAATCTACAATCGCCTTAAAATCTGATACGAGCAACGAGCACTTACCTAAATGGATGGAAAGCCAATGAAGCATTAGCCATATTAAATATTATCTCCTCGGCCTGTTTTAAAATCAGATTTCGAATTTCGAAGATAGCGCCGCTGGCGTCGGATTAAAGGGTTATAGTAAATAGTACAAGTACAGAACTGTTTACTGCGAAGAATTTACTTCCAAATGGGCAACGGACATGCAGGAGACGCCTCCTGCTTAGTGGAGTACCGCCACGCGAAATACTGCATTGGAGTACCCTTCATTGAACCGCAGTAATTTCATATAAACCACGATGCCGACATGGGCGTCGCTTGCACCTGGAGATCAACCTCCCTTGCATCAGAGCCGCTGTTGCGTAGCCCGCTCGGTGTACTTGAGAGATATCAAATGCCACACCCCCAGGCCAAGGCCAGCTAACCCGAGCAACTGTGTACCCATTTGCTTGCTCTGCCAGAGGCCAAGAGGGAGACAAAGGGAAGAGAAATGAAAACACGCAGCGGAATCAACAGAAGTAGAAGCACGTCTAGTCGAAAAGACAAAGAAATAAACTTCACGAAAGCACTCCAGGGGTATGGTAAATGATGTCTTGCGTACCAGGACGAGCGCTGCTAAATTGAGTGGCAAAATCGCCATCAAGGTTTCTCGTTTGAGGGCAAAGAAAGACGCGCGAGCGTGCGCTAGGCTCCTCGAGGCTCCACTACCACCGCCGCCGCCGTGTCGCCACAGGAAGCTCAAACCCGCCGCATGAGTCGGCAGCACGCAGAGCAAAAGCCCCAGTTCCCAGAGAGGCCCGGTCAACAAGGAGGGCGCTGTCCACACACTCACCGCGCGCCAGGCGTTGTCTTTGGCCGCTAGAGTGGAGGCTAGACCTGAGTGGAGGGGCATACGCATGCGAGAGGGGAAATGAACTCAGATGGCTTCAGAACAAGAGAGGAGGACATTCCGGCTGAGCCACGCTTGCTCTGACGGTTATATTATTTATGTTATTTTTATTGTTGACGTGAGGAGCGTGTCTAATAATTTTGGGAGGACTCAGGTCCTAGCTTAAACAAGACCACACTAAACTGGTATAGATACAAGACTAAAAAGAAGTCAGGACGAGATTCGTACCTGGCGGCAAATCTTTGTGAGCCAGAGCCGCAGCACGCGCAGCTGCTACACTAGCGGGCGTGAGCAGAAAGGGAGCGCCCCGCATGAAGATCGTACACAGGGTGCGGCCAGCGAGGCGCGCCTAATGTAGTGCGCGCGTACGTATTTTTCATACAAGGACGAGAAAAAAATCGGACCAAAACGAGGAAGACCAGGTGCCGTAAGAATATGAGAACACCAAGTTTGAAAATACATCCTTTCAGCAATTGTGCATGAAATTTTCTGAAGGCTCCATTTTCGATGATGTGCACTTATTTTTATCAACTTGTGTCCGTTAGCTTGTCCTTAATGTAGATAAAAAGTACATACTAGGGTGCACATGTAATAGTACCTGGCACGCGACCATTGGCGGCGCATAGCGGTTGCCATTTGACAAACCGTGCAAGAACCCGTGGTCGTCCCGTAAAAGCAGCAGGAGCAGGGTCAGCGGCAAACTTGTCGCTAGGGACCTCAGACCACCACCACTGCCACCACTAGAAGAAAAGGAGTCCATCGTAGGCGATAACGCAGATGAAGAAGACGGCGATGAAGAGGACGATGAGGCACAGTAAGACGCCAGAAGCCATCCAACAACGCACGCTCCGTTGCCCACCAAGACAGAAGCATCGTGAAATTCCATCGCGACATTCTTGATTGGTGTTCGTGTCCCACGCAAATTGCTTCCTCCTCCCCCGTAGGCTGATGCACTACTCTGAGCAATGTACGGATTCACCGCAGCAGCTGCTGCTGCTGCTGCTGTTGAGACTCCTGCACTGCCACTGCTGCCGTGCAATGTAGCAGTTCCTTGAGCAGCAGTGGTCGCGATAAATACGGAAGCAGCCACGGCCGTATACGCGACGGCGCCGAGCTGCGCAAGCGCTAATCTTGAAGCCGCAAAGAAGGCCTGCACAGAGCGACAGAGCAAGAGGTGTGCGTTCATGTATGAGGAGTGTTAGTTGACGAGTGCGCCTCCGCTAAACTCTCTCTCTCTCTTTCTCTCTTTCTCCCTTGTCATTGTGCTTGTTCGCAGTCGCGCGCTCTCTCGCTCTCTCTCTATGACCGTCTCAAGCGTGCGTGCCAAACCGTCACTCAAGCCCCTGATGAACGCCAAGGCTACCAAAAGACCTATCCGAATCAACGCCCATATTTCCCTAATATGTAACCCCCCTTCAATAAAAATAATTCCCTTCTCACCATAGCTGCAGCGTGCCCCTGCGGCACCAATGTTAGCGGAGTCGCCAATTCCAGCACCACCGAAGCTGCTACTAGCAGCGCTAGTGCACCCGCAAAAAGGGGACCAGCAAAGGCACAGGCTGCCATTGCTACTGCGTTGTTCTTGGAATTCATGCTGCTGCTGCCACTGCTGCCACTGACGAGAAGGCCACTGACGAGAAGGCCAGTAGAAGCGCCCAGCGCAGCCATCTAGGAAATAAAAAAGAAGAAGGTTTGAGAGTTGAGAGATAAAGTGAGTACAATAAGAAGGAAAGAATGTGGGCACTATAATTCAACAATCCACCACAAAAAAGTGCTTATTGTCCTCAATACCCCCCCTCCTCTCCCGCGCATTCGCACTCTACCCAATCCAACAATCCGCATCTCACCTGCGCCACCACCAGTGCTTCTAGGGATTGCGGAATCGCATCAATCACGTCCGACGCCCAAATTCCAAGCAGAGCACCCAACAAACTGCTCCATATCACAACGCCCCACGCCGAGGATGACGACGACGATGATGATGAGAGCCTGATCTTGTTCCTACCTCCAGTCGAAGATGAAGACGACGAGAAGCCGCCGCCTAAGCCAGGCAGAGCTCCGAGAAGAGCAGCGGCGACTAGAATTGCTGCGATTGCGAGCGCCCATCGTCCGTGGCTTAAAAGAGATCCTTCTTGTGCGAAGTCGCTCGTGTTGCGGTTGCTGTTGTTGATTATTATCAATCCGGTTGATTTCAAACGGTTCGCCAAGGAAATATACGGCAAATGAGAATACATCACGGGCAACAGAATGACGCGACAATAGTATATCACTCTGGTAGGAATACTGTTACCAGTACTTTATCATGACTGGTAGGAAAGGTGGATTCACTTCATAAAGGGCTTGTTACTGAATTTCGCTCGCATTCCACATTCGAGTTGTGTCAAATTAAATGCCGGTCTCTCTCGTAAGTACCTTGGGTCTAGCGCAAAGACAAGGCTTGCTGCTAGCAAAGCGATGAAGGTTGCGCGGCGAAGGCGCATGCGATGAGGAAAATGACGTGCTAACAAAATCACCTGTTGTCAATGAAAGAAACAAAGAAATTGAAAAGGAAAACGTAAACAGAACCAATATCAGGCAAAACACCAACAAAAACGATAAGGATAGAACACCAAAAAAGGCGGTAGGCAAGACAAGAAGGATACATGTTTCAGGACTGAGTTGACACGTTGTCGGTACCGCTAATAATGTTGCGAGTGCCACTTCTAAGCATTGTTCTCGCAAGCTCACAACAACTGCTTCACTACTCCCATCTGGAGCCACCACAACTGCACTGCTGCTGCCGTAACCAAAGGTCTCATCTAATAGTGGAGCTAGCACAGTCGTTCTCGCGTTCCTGATTGCGGCCACCCCAACTATCCACAGCAGAAAGCCTGTTTGTGCACTCAAAGGGTTAGTATCTTGGCCATTACTGCTATTGCTAATGCTCATGCCACCACTACCACCGCTGCTCATCGAACTGCCGCCGCTACTAGCATGGGCTAAGGATGATCGCGGCGGGATGATAGGCGGGTGTACCCAGGGCAAAGCCACCGCGAACAGAAGGAAGCAGGCTAAGGAAATGGCTGCTGATGGTGCCAGAGGTGTGAAGTGGCAGAGCGTGAGCAGCTTGCTTGCTCCCAGACATAGTGCCGCCCCTACGCTCCATTTGGGCGCCGCTCCCTGTATTGTCATCGAATTAGTGTACACGAAGGAAAAGAAGTTCTATAGACACAACAAACATGAGCACAAATACTATAGTACCTGTAGTACGTACATTAAAAACAAAAGCAGTATTGAAGTCTAAAAGACAAGAGAGAGCGAGGGAGAGCATGTTGTGAAAACAATAACGAAGCCTTTTAGTGTGTATTCACACACCTGAGCGTAGAAATGCAGGCGGTACGCTGCCAGTACATGTGCACTGGCGGTGGCCAGCACCAGTAAGGGAGGGTAAGCGGCTTGGTCGCGCGCTGAGAGTTGACCGAGGAGGCCTTCCACCTGTTGCACATGCAGATATATATGCGTGTGATTATACCAAGGAAAAAATGACGCAAACGAGCAAGTGCTGCTACTTAAGTACTACAGTAGTAGATGAACGATATCAAGACGAGAAAACAGGCCAATCGCAAGACAAACATTAGAGGATGTATACGCGTAAGTATGCCCTTCAATTCGCACATCCACAAACCTCAAAACAAAGTACTTGCAACTACTAAATAAGCATCCAATGTACTACTACAGATGTAGTACATCATTTGCATACTATTTGCATACCAGCAAGAGCCCAACGTTGTGTAAAGTGAGCGCAGCCCCCAACAAAGAAGGAGGCACGTCACGCCCCCATGCCAGCGCCGGCAAGAGAAGAGCCAGTAAGGCGAGGCCGAGCAGCGACGCCAAGAGTCGAGGCAGAGAAGCGCCTTGGAGAGTACGGTGGTTTTAAGCAGAGAAAGTGCTTATATGAGATACACATAAATATACACGAACAGGGACGCACCCCCACATTCACAAAAACGGCATGAAAACAGAATTTATCAAACACGAGAGCTGAGAAAGATGAAGCGACAAATATATCGAGGAACAATATGCATTCATTGAATTTCTATAGATGACAAGCGCCTATCTTGGAAAGAATATAGTTGTGTGAGGATTACACACGCCCTTACCCGTTCCATTTCCCCACTCGTCGCTGGCTCCTCCTAGCAGAGGCAACCACGGTAGGCGCGGCAGCACTGTGGCCGAATCTTCGCTCAGAAAGCCCAAAGTCGAAGAAGTCCACCACCACAGCGCGCCGCCAGCAACCGCGGTGGCCACCAAATACCTGTTTTCGTTCATTGAATAGAGTTCAGAGTTAGAGTTAGAAGTAGTCTTAATTACGGTGAGATTCTTGTCGTCGTCCTGAGCACACATCAACGAAATACTCTTCGTACAACACAAAAATCACTCGCTCCTTTTCTTAATCTCTGACTCTCACCACGCCAGTTCTCGCGACAAGAAAAACTCCGTAAGAGCGAGGTTCGCCGCGATCGCCATCGGGCGCAGCAGCCACGGTAGACCCACCTTCGCGTTGGACGATAATTCATAGTGAGAAAATGAAAAGAAAACAAGGGAGACTGATTGCGATTGATTATAATGTACTTGTTTACGGTACTCTTACGGTACTCGTTAGTGTAATTAGGAAATGCCGCGTATGAGCTTTCTAGGAAACGAATATGCTCCTAACGTCATACGCGCAATTCAAAACGAAGTGAAATCCTAACCCTACATGAGTGATAAAAAAGGTTGCCTCAAGAAAAAGGAGAGAAGAACCACAGTGCTTCATAGTACTCTTCTCACCAGATGGCTGAACAGCAGGGCTGCAAGGGAGGTCAGGATTTGCATACCCCCTGCCGACCACTCGTCGCCTCCCAAGTACGCGCGACGCACCGCGCACCCGCTCAGCACCAACCAAAAGCACAGGGCTAAACCCAACGAGCCTGCGTTTGCGCATGTAGTACGAGTGGTGGCAAAATTGGAAGTGCATGAGAAGGACTCGGAGAAAGCGAGCGAGAATAGACGACGAGGTCATTGGGCAAGGAGGAACACAGGAATACGCGTGCGGGTATGA
>Ga0307979_1001637_pt1 | contig 15871 bp, 15 predicted proteins | sample OrgLakmetage1058_FD_201833 | JGI IMG/M metagenome (GOLD analysis project Ga0307979, IMG submission 201833) | Saline water microbial communities from Organic Lake, Antarctica - #1058 | ecosystem: Environmental > Aquatic > Non-marine Saline and Alkaline > Saline | place: Antarctica: Organic Lake...
TGCTGCTAAGAGTAGCAGTGGGAAAGGCAGTGCATCGTCTTCTTCTCACGCAGAAAAGGCCATCGCCAAGGCTTCTGCAAAAGCATTGGAATCGGCAGCAAACACGGCTGAGCAAGGCGGCAGTAAAAGCGCTGGTCTTGGCAGCAGCAGCAGCAGCAGCGGCGGTGGTAGCGGCGGCAGCAGCAGCAGCCACGACCACAGTAGCAGTCATCACCACCACAGCAGCAGCGGCTCTAACAATGGCGCAGACACAGGGCTGCACGGGAACGAAGACAGCTATTTGGTGGCGCTCGACGCGTATGTGGCAGCGCGTGTGGGCATGATCGGGCGTGGGATTGGGTAATGACTTTATTCAAGGGCCGCATTTTGTTTCAATTTTCCGCTTGCTTCTTTCGAAGGCGTCGTTTCTTGTCGCTTTCTTTTCATGTGCCCCAGTTGCCTGCTACTGCGGAGCGTCCTTTATTGCCCTTGATTGTGATTATTTTCTTTGTTGTTGTTGTTGTTGTTATCCTTATTCTTTCTTTTCCTGCGCCATGTTTGCTTTCATCGTTCGCGCCTCGTCGTGAGCAGGTACGACCTTCAATTGTTGCGCGTCACCCTGCAGTCCTTCTCGCCTTCAGCAGCGGCCGCACTCGCGACAGCCCTCGAGTGTTTGCGGTGCTGGTGCCTTGAAGCGCCCTGGGTGATCCTGCCAACGAGGTAAATGTGAACGAATATAGGAGTACTTGCAGAGCAGTAAGTTGGTGAAGGATAGTTGGATAGATGTAACGGTAAGAAGTGCGAATTGATAGGTCCGACTGGAACTTGGTTTGCGAGTTAGCTATTGATCGGAGTTTAGTCTAGCTTTTTGAGAGAAAAAGTCGAAAAGGGTTGCTGTACTTTCTAAAAGGGTTGAACGAATGCTGGCATTTGTACTTTCTCGTCCTCTCTTCTTCCTTCCTTCCTTCCTCTCTTGGTCCTTTTGCTCTCATTTCAATCCTATGCGCGTGCTATGCCTCCCAGTGACACGACCCCCGAAGAAGCGGAGTCATGCCGAGCCTTGTCTGACGTCTTGTCCTCGGCTGCCCTCATCAGCGGCGCCTTCGTTGCCCCGCACGGAGACAATGCTGGTACGAGTGCTGCTGCTGCTGCTGCTGGCGCTAGTGCTGCTGGTAGCGCTTCAGGTAACAGGAGTACAGCCGCTGCAGGAGCTCAAGCTCCGTCCTCGTCGTCGTCGTCGTCGTCTTTGGTAGAGTTGATTTCAGGCTTGCCTCCAGCCACGGCCAAAGTCGCTTGTTTGGCTTCGCAACTCTTGGAAAGCATGCACCGCCAAGTCGGGCACTACCCCCTCGGCCACAACAACAGCAGCAGCAGCAGCAGCAGTAGCGGCGGCAGTGGCGGTGCAGGTGGCAGCAGCGGCTACGGCTCGCTCCGGAGAAAAGCAGCGCACGCGCTGGTGTCGTCACGCGTGAACGAACGAAGCGCTCTGCAAGCGTTTAGCTTCTCCTCTGCTGCACGTAAAAACACTGGAGGAGAAAGAAGAGTGCCTGCGGCGGCGGGCACAGGCGAGGGCGGCGGTGGCGGTGACGGTGACGACATCGGAGGAAGTTTGAAAGCTCAGCGGCAGCTCTGCCGGTAAAAAGAGAAATGGTTCTACATGTGCGCCGCTTCCGGTTGTCTTGCTGTGTAACTTGCATCACATGTGCCCATTCGTCGAAACTCGCCAGCGCAGGTGTCTCTCTACGACGAATTCAAACTTTCGATTTCTTGTGTTGGTCATATTTTCCTGCGTACTATATAGGTACGTGCTGGTGAACCAATCCACTCTGGTCACCCTCGTGGAGTTTACGCAACCTCACGGTAATATCAACACGTCAAAATGCCACTTAGCGAATTGTGCAAATCTCTTTGATTGGGCGCAACTTTCGATTCTTTGTCGTATTCTTTTTTAAATTGGTGTATTCAACGTGCACAAATAGTTCCGACATCTTCTTCCTCTGCCTCTCTCTCACACATTTTCATTATCTTTCCCAACTCTTCGCCTCCATTATTTTAATTCATTGTATGCTTTACGCTACGCTACTCTAGGCGCCGATGACCGGCTTGTCGTGATTACGAGAGACGGCCTCAACAAGCGCTCCTTCGTGGCAGCCTGCCTCGACCTTGTCAACCCTCGGTACCCGCAAATTGCTGCTCACATGTACCAACCATCAGCAGCGGTTGCTTCTGCTGCTTCCTCTTCTTCTTCCTCTTCTACCAGCAGCTCCACTAAGGGTGCCTTGGTGCACGATTCTTTTGGTATTACATTAGTGGCCCAAACGGTGCAGCTGGTGACGTCACCCATTGCACGTTCTAGCATGGGCGCATCATCATCTGCTGGTGATAAGCAGCAAGGGTACTATCTTGACGGTGGTGGTGGAGATGGTGAATCGAAAAGCGAAGCCACCACTTCTGCTAGTGCTGGCGCTGCTACTGCCACTGCTGATGAGAAGGAGGCGGGGGCTGCTTGGTTGAACCCTGCGGATGCGTTACCGTTCGTGGCGGATCCTCTGCTCATGCGGTTAGCTGCTCAGCCACACCTTTTGCCTCGCACCGGATTACTCGCCCCTAACGATCATCTGCTGCAGAGCCAAGGCAAGATCGGAGCAGGCGAAGACGAAAACAGGGCTGGTGTGTCGGGCACAGTAGCTACAACAGATGGAGGCAGCAGCAGCAGCACCAGCAATAGTACTGATTCTGGGCGTTATTCCTTAGTAGCGCTAGAAGCCACAGAGGCATCTTTGCTCGAGGAGTTGCTTCCTTTGCCCAAACCCACCAAAAGCGGCAGCTTAGGAGGAGACTCGAGTAGTTCGAGCTCTAGCGCGGCACTCAGCAGCAGCAGCAGTGGCGGCGGTGGAGATGCTGTGGCGAAGAACGAAAGTAAAGACGAGATTTTGCGTCGCCGTGGTAACACTATAAGTGCAGCGCAAGCCCGCGCCGAAGGTCGCGCCGCTGCAAGCGCTTTTGCTCCCGCGGTGCCGCCGTCCCGCGCCTTTTTGTTGCCGCCTCCTGACCTCCTCACGGCGAATGACCAAAGTACCACCCGTGGCAGTGGCACTTCAAGCACCACCACCACCACCACCACCACCAGCAGCAGCAGCAGCAGCAGCGGCGGCAGCACTAAGAGTGGCGACGGTGGTGCTGCGTCGTACAAGAGTCGTTTGTTCATGAATTCCGTGCTGGGCGCAACTGCAGCCGACGCCCCGGACCGCCTCACGTATCTCGACGGCGGCGGCGGTGCCAGCGCAGGTGCGCGTTTTGAGAAAGGGTGGTGCTTGTTGCAGTTTTAGGATACAAAAAGAAAATTCTGTAGGCGACTAGTATTTATCGTATGAATATCTATTTTGGACAAAACAATTGATCCTTCGTTGTTTTCTCCAATTGGTCACTTTTTTTTATGTTTCACCAAATAGTTTTCTCACATGATGCATCCCATTTGATTTTTCTCTGCTTTCCTCTGATTTTCATCGAATTGGCACTTGCGCACATGTGTACTCCAGAGGGCCTCGAGCGAGGCCTCGAAGCGTTAGACGCGCTGCCGGAGAGAGACACGCATATAGTGTGGCTCCTCTTTGCGCGCGACCGTAAATACGACGAGCCTACCGCGAGCGCTGCGAACAACAACAGCAGCAGCAGTTACAGTGCAGGTAGCACTCGCGCGAATCTGGCGAAAGGCTCGCACCCCCCATTGCCTCCGATTGAAGTCATCGGCCGAGACGGCGCGTGGTGGGCTACCTCCCAATCCTTTGCCGACGCTGCTGCTGCTGCTGCTGCCTCGGCGGGTCTGTCTGAGGATTCCACGGGCAACGGTTCTGGCGGCGGTGTTGGCGGTGGAGACAGCGCAGTGCACCATGCTACTTCATCATCTTCGCCTTCCAGCAAGACGAAAAAAGGGAAGACATCTTACTCGGTTTCAGAAGCCGCAGCCGCTCGAGCTGCAGGAGCCGCGTGGGCGCAAGCAGAACTACCACCCGACTGGCACGTGTTCTTAGCAGGGGCTGCCGAAGAGCCGTTGAACAATAACAGCGGTGGCAACAGCGGTAACAGCGGTAACAGTGGAGGCGAATTGAGCGAGCGAGAAGGAATGCTAGGCGTCGCGCGAAGTGGCGTGGGGTTGGGACAAGCGATGGATCCCTCGAGGCACTTAGGTAATGAGATGGCATGACGCAATTCAAAAGAGAGGAAGTGGAAAGAAAGAAAGAAATGTAGTGTGATTCTTCACTATGTGCTGGTATAACATGCACACACGATCAAAAAAGAAAAAGAAGATTGAAATGTTGGTGCATGGTACATTTTCCCTCTGTACTCATTGAAGAACGCAAGCCTTGAACTCTTTGGATTGGCTGTTTTTGTACATCGGTCCTCATGTTGGATACTTTTGTCACGTTGTGTTGAGCTCCAACGCGTTCATTCTCTCCTCCCTGTATCGATATCTTGGCGGCCGTGTTGGCGTGTTCACCTGTGCAAATATTGCTGTCAAACAGGGCGGTTCAGCGGGGGCGTGGATTTGGCCATGGCAACTACATTAGAGCAGCCACTGCTGTACTGGGCCGACGCCAGAGACGAAGTGGTGTTTTTGGACACCACTCGCCCACTCGCTCTGAGGCCCATCGGAAGTGGTCCAGAGGAGCGCATCGCCATCAAGAACAGCCGTGGGCTCTCCACTTCTAGCGGTAGCAGCAGCAGCAGCAGCCACGGTAGTGGTCGTGGTAGTGGTAGTGGTAGTGGTAGTGGTAGCAATGGCAGTCGCAACGTATCCGCGGTGCCGAATTTTACCGTCCAAAAGGCCCTCCTCCCTGTAATGGACGCCTTCTTGGGCCACCGCCGGTCGGGTAAGCCGCTCAAAGCGACTGCGCAAGTGTTCAGCCATTTGGCGCATCCCGCGGTGACTGCTCTCGTGTCGGACCTCAGCGGCGGCGATCACACTGGCAGCGGCAGCAGCAAGAGCAGCAGCAGCAGTGGCAGTGGTGTTGGTGGTGGTAGTGGTGGTCTTAGTGGTGGTAGTGGGGGTGCCAGTGGTAGTAGCAGTAGCCTAGCCAAGGTGGGCGACCTAGAGCGCGGGTCAGAGAATCCTATGATGAACCCCAGCCACCACCACAAGAGCCACCGCAGCCGCGGCAACAGTGGCAACACAATGGACGAGCACGAGTCCACGGACGAGCAGAAGCCTACTGCAGGCGGCGAAGTCGGAGGTCGGGTGGTGGTGTTGTGGAACGAATGCAGCGCGCAGTTTGAGCCGCACGACAAGCAATGGGCTCTCTACGGGCTCGGAGGTGAGAGAGAGATTGTGTGTGCACTGTCTTTTTTTGCCTTATGGCCTCTTAACCGCTGTAGTCTGCCTTTTCATGTGTTCATGTGCTGCGTCTCAGTATCTATACTTTTGACCCCCCTCCCTTAATGGCATGCTTTGAGAGAAAAAAACACACACAAACGCACTTGCATTACTCTGCTTTGGTGCTTTTCAATGCATCTGCATGTGCGCTTATAATGCTTATAACAGGGCCTAGCGGACCAATGGGCGAGCGAGGCCAAGACAATAACACCGACGCGCAACCTCATGCCGTCGGCCTTTACATCATCATTGACCCGCTCTCCGACGGCCTGTACCGTACACGCCTCTATGCGGGTGGGAGCCACAGCAGCAGTTCAGGCAAAGACAGTAATGCTGGTTTGTCTTCGATGGGGAAGAGCGCGTATGCCTTCGGCACCAACTGCTCCTTGCTCGGGTAAATATATGAAGTGATAAAAAGGGCTACAGGATTGATTATTATAGGAGATTTATTGAGATTGTCGACTTCTAATGTAGACCTTTCTCTCTCGCAAGCCATATAATCTCACTCAACACTTGTTTTCCAGTACCATCTCCATAGCGCATGAGTGAACATGTTTCTTTCTGAATGTGCGTGCACAAATTTAGACGCCTTCATCAATTTCTTCGGTGTTCACTGCATTTGCCTACTCCGTATACCTGTGTAGACCTTTGTCGCACGGCATAGTGGTGCCTCTGCGCCTCCTGGGCCCCTTGGTCCGCGCCACTTCCGTCAACGCTTGCCGGGCATTGGCCAATCACCAACAAGTGCAGCGCTCGGCCAAGTTGGCACCATATTCCGTTCCTCCTCCTGCACCTTCGGCCAAAAAGAGCACCAGCAGCAGCCGCCTTGGCAGCGGGCCGTCGGGTAGTCTGCCGTCGGGTAGTTTGCCGTCGGGCCAGGCCAATGACGCGCTCTCATTGGTGCACTGGACTTGCCCTTACGAAGCCCGCGCCCTCGCGATGGCTAACCTCGTCCAATTCAAAGCACGACCGCCGCCTTCTGCCTCTGCAGGCGCGATTTCTGACCCGACCGACACCACCACCACCAACGCCGCTACCACAGGAAGAGCAGGAGCGCCAGGAGGAGCAGCAGGAGGAGCAGCAGGAGCATCGAAGCCACGTGCAGACGTGCTCGCTGCGCATTTGCAGGCCACCTTAGCGCCCCAGGACCCTCGCGCGGCGGCAGCGGCAGCGGCGCAGGCCGAAATGGCGGCGCAGAGCGCTGCAGAGCCGCTCTTCCCGGCAGGAGGAGCGCGCACCAAGCGGGCGATGTCGATCGCTGGAGGAAGCTCCATCTACGGCAAGCCCCCCGCAATGCCAACGACGAATAGAGTATAGTGGAGCGCCCATCTGCACTCCCATTTGCGGCAAACAGAAGAAAGGGAAATGCAAATGCCAATTGAAGGCATGCGATGCCAATCAGGAGGAGGATATGAGGGTTTTTCTAATCCACTTGTGACTTGTTTTATGTGTCCTAATGCCTCTGCCCCGGCATTGCGGTATTGGAATTTGAATGAAATATTTGATAGTACCAACTCCAAGGGACCTAGATGCTGGACGCTAGACAAATAGCGCACTCCCTAAATTCAGGCCTCGGCACTTGCCTGATTAAGACTTACTCAACTAAATCAAGAAAAAAAATGAGGAAAACAGGCACCACGCCTCGAGTCTAGGGCTGAAACTGCCTATGCGAAAGCGCTTCGGTTGGCTCGATCCATCAGATCACACGCTAGCATTAAAAGTTTGAGTGGCAAATTATTCAGCCGACGTGTGCCAACTCGGACAATTTTGCAGCGATGAGAACAGACGGAATAAATACCATCAGCACGAGTAACGGGCGGCCTCCTGCTAAGAGTGGCGTTAATCGAAGAGTTCCACTTTCATCTGTTGAGCCAGCACCTGCTTCTGCAGCTACCGGTATGGAATTTTTGCTCTCGTAAATCCGTGAATTTAGAACGTCGCGTTGCTTCCAGGCCATAATTGCTGGCAAAATGCCGAAGAGGACTGAGATGCCAAAACTACCTGCAATGTCGAGGGCGCCAAAGAAAATTGTTGGGTTCACTAGAGCGAACGCTAGAGGAGGCAGCAAGACAAGTCCGTAGGTTGACAAGCCTCGATTCTCATTAGTACTATCGACTGATGCAGATTCATCTGCACTGAAAAATGAATCTTCAATGAAATCACGCAGGCCCACCACAAAGCCTAGTGAAACAAAAGTGTTTATGAATGAGGTCTTTTTTAGTGAAAGTATAACAGTATCATAGATTTGAATGAGAGATAGATGAGGGACCCTAGGCTTTGATAGGTCCTCACCGATGAAGGATGTCACCACAGCCAATTCACTGAACACCGACACCACAACGCCGAGAGAAGCATCGTTCCCCAACGCCTGCAATGGGTCAAACACGACCCCATCTTCAACGGCGGCTTTGATGTCTGCAGCAGCTGCTTCGGCATCAATGTTCCCCAAAATCACTGCATTCCACAGCAAAAACATGACGAGAGGCACTGCTGTGCCACCAACAATAGCCAACCTCACCTTTCCATGACCAATGTAATGTGAGGAATTTCATACACGTATTAATTGTTGCACGCATGATCCCTCAAGTAAAGTGACTACTTTGATTGAACGTGTATTGCTTGCTCTTGCCTTGCGGCGGTCTCCTTCGAGGCTAGCACAGATCGATGGCACGACGTTGTGGTACACTAGAGCTACAAACATGGTTGGCACCTACACGAAAGAGGGAGTGGTTAGCTGTTAATCAAATGTCGATTCGCTACTGCAGTAAGAAAGTGCAATAATACGCAAAAAAAAAATGAAGACGCACCGCAGGTGCTACTAGGCTCCAGTTCGACCTCGATAGATTGCTCACATCCACGCCCGGCACTGCTAGAGAAATCAGAATCGCGAACGACACCAAAACACCCACAACGAAGAAGCCATTCGCAGACTCCACCACCTTTTTTCATGGCAATAGTTTTATTTATTTGGGGGGGGGGGGTACAATTGAGTCACGGTATCGTATAGCTAGCGTGTGAAGATCGCAATGCATGGAAAGTTGATAGAGTAAAATAATGACAACTAATTTCTGACCTCTTCAGACCCAAACGCAAGCAAACCTCCGAACAAAGCAGTGAACGCCACTGGCCCTGCAGCAGCCATTACTTGCGCATTGTCTTGGGCCTGCAAACTGCCAAAAAGAGGGGCTAGCGCAGCGCCACCCTGCGCAATGTACGCTACGAGCAGGCAATAGTGTATGAAAAGGTACGCAGCAGAGGCTAAATTGGCTCCCAATGTGCCGAGGTAAGTTTTCGCCATTCTCAGCACCCCAATTGAGGTGCGACCCTCTAAGAACATGGCATTCATATTGACTTCAGCAATGAGCAGCCCTGAGGCTACCATGTACATCCAGCACAAAACTAAGACAGCCGAGGATGGCACAGCCCCCGAATTCAATGAAACTGCGGGGAGGGCTAGGATACCAGCTCCTACGGTGGTGCCGCACACCAATGTGACAGCTGCAGCGACTGAGCCTTCTTTCCTCACTGGCAGTCCACTTTCTGCGCTGTCTTTGTCGTCCTCAGGATATTGTACATTATTGAAGAAGCATGCACTAGTGCTAGGAGCAGCTTGCTTCTCGTTAGTTTCAAGAGAACTTGAAGTTTCGCTAAACAAGTGACTTCGATGAATGCGCCGTCGAACAGATACCTTGCGATGCAAAGAGAGGGAAGAGCTAAAACGCAAACAAACTCCGAGTAGGACAAAAGCAGCTACGCGAGAGCTGCTAGAAGAGCACATCAGGAGTTGCAACTACAGCTGGCTGACTAATTTTTCTAGTATTCGAACAACTTGAGAGTATACGACGCTAAATCAGTAGCGAAATGAGTGCCTGAAGCAGGTTGGTCGACTACGTTTGAACTCTAGGCGTTAAGTCGTTTAGGCGCAACTTAAAGAGGGAGGCAGCTGCTCCTAAGAAGGCAAAACTGCAGGCAATGACGAATAGATATGAGATCAGATGATCAGATGATGATGATGATGATGATGTCATGTTGTCATGTTGCGTCGCTGTTCTTGCATAAGCTGCTAGTTGCTGCAAATATCATGTTAGGGAACTTCAGGACATTGTGCAATTGTGTTCACTTTTACTTTCGCACGGCCATGGAGCCAAGTGACGTAAACACCTATACATTCAAAGAAGCTTCCTCTTGCTTCTAGAGAACTGCATTGCCATGACGCACACTTATCCTGGGGCGTTTTGATTATGCCATTATGCCAACATTATGCTATACTATTTACATTCACAGGAGAAATGATTTTATCACATTAGAGTAAAAGGGGTTCATGAAAGAATGCTCCAAACATCGCTGGAGGTTTCTCGATGCCGGAGATGCCGCAGGCATCATTGTTGAATCTTAGTCATTGGGTCGTTGGGTCGTTGAATCCCTTTGGGCATCATCGCTTGCACTAGCGAGTTGTGCAGCAATCATGTACGTAACCTGCTGGCCTCTTAAAAGCTTTGAGAACACCACGCGATGATTTTTATTCTTACATTTGTTTCTTCCTTGGCGCTGCAGTTTTCGTTTCGCCGTGTAGCTCGAATCGCTCGAACATTGCCTTCGCCTCCATTGCACCTCCGCAAATACGATCAATGAGTTACTGCCGCGGCTCTTCCTTTGAGGCAAGGCCCTTGGCTGGACTGAAAACCAAGCGGCCACCAATCCCTGCAGCGAAGGCAAAAGCAAAGGCAGCACCTGTGGTGCCGCATATTCCCCCCGAGAACTTCATCAACGAGGACGTCTGGAATGCTGCCTTTGGCGGAGACATGTGAGTTTGTAGACCTCTCACAACTGACTAGGAATGTAGAAGTCTGAGAGGCATTGGAAGAGAAAGAGATAGCTATCTATAAATCGAACTATCCTCACGGTGATGGGGATTTATAACTGCCTGACGCTACTCGTTGTCTCTTTTACTAGTTTTGTGATAGCTTACCCGTCTATCGTGAGGTGGCGGTGCGGTGGTACCACATCAAACACCATCACAAATTTCAGGAAAAACGTATAGTTCTGATTATGGTATCAACAATTGCCCTATTCGCCGTTAATATTCAATCAAGGTTTTGTTGTTAGCTCACTTTCAATCTCTCTGTGTCACACTGACTTCTTTGTGTCACAGGGAACGGTTGCAGTACCTCTTGACTGACGGTCTCAATCCATCACTTCGCCCAGATCTTGCTGCGCTATTCTTTGCAGACCCACATGAATCTCTTGCCAACGCTTCTGACAATGCAAGCGCTGGGAAACGTCGGGTAAATACTCAATCATCCAATTTTGTATACAGTAGTAGTATACCTTTTCATTGTTGTTGTGCTTTTGATTGACTTCACACACTTGGCGCGAGCGAGCATTAAATATCTTTCCACTTGACAGCCACCTTTTTGATGCGATCGTATTAATTGGCAAACTGTGACGACTTTGCGATGATTCGTTGTGTACTTCCTATGTATTAGGCTGCTCAGTTGCTTGCGCGTCGAGGCCGACCTTTCGATGGCGCGACTCCTCTGTTTGCGGCCGCTGCTGGCGGGCATTGCAACGTGCTCACGTATTTGATCGATCGAGGGGCTAGCCCACAGCAGGTGCGTGTCTCTCACGTGCATATATGCTGCCTCCATACTACTGCGTAAAATGAGCACTATTTACATAGTAGCTGCATATTTTGATTCTCGCAGATTACTCCTATGAAAAAATAGTATTAATTTCGACTGTGCATTTGTTAAAAATGCGTTCATCACTTTTCATACACATGTCTGTTGTGCTCTCTCTCTCTCTTTCTCTCTCTCATGTGTGCCCACGCTAGCCACGGCACGACGGCGCAACACCTTTCTTCGTTGCGTGCTTAATGAACCACTTGCCAGCTGCTCAATTGCTCGCTCGTGCCGTTGGCCCTCGTGAGTGCTCTCCTCTTTCCGCAACGTACACAGTTCATGATGCTACATTTCCATGATTTTTCTTCTGTGTTTTTCAATCGCTTTGAGTCGAATTCAACAGAAGTTTGATTTTTTTTTCATTGTTGCCTGTTTATCTCTGTGTGCATATGCACAGAAACAGCCTTGACCACGCCGACGATGGATGCTTGCACTCCCTTGCTCGCCGCTGCTTACCGAGGGCATTTACACGTGTGTGTCTTCTTGGTGCGCTGTCTATCAATGCCTGGTTTCAAATGAAATACTTACTCTTGTTTCTCCTTCGTCGCTCTCAAATAAAGTACCTGTGATCTCATGGTCTCTTGTGATCTCCTCTTGTTCAAAATTCTAACCCTACTGTAAGGTTGATTTGGCTCGATCGACGCTCTCCCGATCTGACTCGTTTGAAAAGCTCCTCCGTGCTCGCTCCGTGAATGGCAGCAGAGCTATTGATACGGCTCGGAGGTGAGGACGAAGCAGAAGTGGTAGTATTTCGGAGTAGAGAGAAATGGGGAGGCGATATGGAAAAGTACATTTTCCCGTCTTGCGTAAGCTCAACTTTTAAATGCTTCTAATAACTTCATGTTTGTGTGCGTGTGTTTGGCATCATTGCCTAATGTGCTTTATCTGAAAATGATGAATGTATAGGAGAGGCCACGAGAAGATTGCTGCTTTCCTGGAATGGAACCTTGAAGTGCCAGGAGTAAGGAACCATTACCAATCAACGGACAAAACGGCCTCGAGCAGCAGCAGCCGCGGCACTTGTGGCCTCCAGGTTGGCGGCATCAACATGCATCACACATTTTGTCGCAAACAGATGTTCAAAGTAGTAGGACTCAGTGAAAAGAGTAAAAAGTGTGGCGTGAGCTTGCTTTCCTTTCTCTAAAACAGTAAAGTTATTCGTTCGGGTGACCACACAAGAAATGGTGCAATCTTCGTCTTCATCTTACCGTTGAGCTTCTCGACTACTTTCTTCCTGTAACCACTCAAACAGGCCAAGGTGGGAAACGCAGGAAAATGGGCACACGAGTTGGATGCAGCCAGTAACGAAGCGGTAAATCGAAGTTATAGTTGTCGTACGTTGTAGGGTTTCAAATATGCATCATTACAGGAGTGTGTGGTTGTTAAGCTGAGAACTCCTGCTACTTTCATGTAACCTCTTGCCTTGTGGTTCTTCCTCCTTCGTTTACTCATTGTGTTCATTGCATGCTTTCATTGACTGCTGGATCATTACATCTGCACCACTACGCGATTTAACGAACTTCCTGAAGGTGTGTCCCACGGACTATTGCTTTGACTTGTACACGAACAAGAAGCTGCCTGTGCACCATCGCCACGAAGCGTCTGCTGGTTTCAGCAACGCAGGTCCAAGGCCAAAACCTCGAACTCCGGGAGGTTGCTGCACCACTTTAAACGTCTTTGAAGGTATATATTGAGCAGAATACGGCAGTATACAAATATTCAAGCTTTCAACGCCATTTTAACGTTATTGTCCGAAGAGACTTTGTTGCCCTATCGTGATATCTCTTACTTCGTACAGTACTCCTTCTATTCAACCACCATAAATCGTCTACTGCACATCCCCTTTTTCAAATGCAGTTCTCAGCGAAGACCCGAAAAGTAGCGGAGAGTTTAAGCAACACGGGGTGCAGTCCTCTCGAAGTAACTTGAAAGCAGCGAAATGCAGCATAAGCATGAATAATAGCATGGCATCATCTGGAGGTGCAGGAGCTAATTATGCTCTCAAACAAGCCAAGAAAGAAGAACAAGAGGTACAATCACTTGCATTTTTTTTTGGCTTCTTTGCAATTTCTCTTCGTCTTATATTTTTTTTGCTATGATTCCTTTATCTTCTTCTAATTTTTGTCATCGCTATTCCTAAATTCGTCCAAAATCCTAACTTGCAAACATACGCGCCATGCGAAGGCTCACGTTCAAATGGTTGCGGGTCGTTTTACGTCGGCGGCTGAAAAGTTCACGAAAGCATTCGACATTTACGTGTCACAAGCGGGTGACTCGTTTTTGATACCTGAAGAAAGTGCCGTTTTGGGCGAGAGCTACAGCAGCCATTCAAGTAGTAGAAAGAATAACACAGCCACAATGGAAGCATTTGGCGATCCTTCTGCTGATGATGATATCAAAGGCAGCGCTGGTCCACTTCTGTCTCCGTCTTCAGTTGGCGCATTCAGGCGCTGGGAAGATCACACACCAAGTGAAGGAGCAGCAGAAGGAAAAATAAAAGAGCATTATCCTGCCTCAAATGACGACTCCATTCCTAGCAACCGACTCCAAAGCAGCCGTAGTGGGTCTTTCCTTGAGCCTTCACCGACATCACTACCGTTGCCGACGGGAAAAGCCACGATCACGAAAAGCCGTAGTTTTACCGCTGACTCAGCGCTGCGCCGTTCTAAAGCCCTCTCGTCGCTTTCGTCAGTCTCTGTAGACATGGGCCGTTCTGCGGTGCGTGCTAAATGACACTTTCAGATACTGTACTATATTTTTTTGTCCTTAATTCCATCCCTCTATTCTACTTAACTTCAACCCTGCTTAAATTACACTTTTTCTCCAATTTTATCCTTCATTTTTTTCTCCAATGCTTGTTCTTCCTACTTTTTTTACTATGTTTTTACGGTGTTCTCATGATTGAAAAATAAATAGGTCAAGCTGAGCGCGTACGACCTGGAAATTCAGGCTGCTCATGCCAAAGCTAATAGTCAAGCTGCCCGAGAGAGTGCAGCCGCAGGAGCGAGGCTTTGCCGTAAAATGGCGATTCATTGTCGCCGAGCTGGGGGTCTAGCAGAAGGTGAAAAGCAGCAACGGATCGACTGCAGTGGTCTAGAAGAATTACTGGTGGCTAATGCCCACTTGTGATTTATTTTACTTTTAGGAGGCTAACTGAGACTAAGATCGAGAAGCCCCCTCTATATGTCTTTTTTTAATCCGTTTATTTATGAAAAAATCCAGTGCAAGTGATAAGACTCCCAAATTTAGCCCAATGCAGCAACTATCACCGGATAGTTCTACTTAAATTATACTGCAGGTCCAATTTACTAACCCGATAACTCTGAAATAAACAAATGTTTACCCAAGAGTGCTACATTGGAAATAAAACAACAAAACCCCTCTATCTCTATCCTTAGTATTGAATAACAATTCCGAGTGCACTCCCGCCGACTTGATCGGAGGGAAATGTTGACGGAGGGAAGACGCCAGATAGAGCCTTCTGGAGCGCGCAGATACATGCCACAAGTTTAAATATACAGATCACCTCTGAGAGCGTTCTATTTCTGCCCTTGTCTTTCTTTACACCGGGGGAGTATAATTTTATCTTATCTTATCTTATCTCATCTCCACACCCAAGAAAGGCGGGATGGGCCAGAATCCAGTACATACATCCCCAGTTCTTTAATTTTTTTTGCCGAGAATCATAAGGCACATCTTTCCTGCTTCATCGCATCCCTGCTTCATCGATACCTCAATCATTATCCTCGCGAATGTTGTCAATAGCATTGCCGTAGTTATTTACATCTCGTCGCCGTGTTTGCCCGAACGGGTGCCGCATGGCGTCATTTCAAAGAGCAACTCGCGGCCTGCTGAGACGACAATCGAAGCCAAATTCGCGCAATCTGCTGACCACGGGTGCCGGTACGCCTGCGATATAAGTTGCACGAGAGAGAGAGAGAGAGAGATGCCAGCTTGAGTAGAACGATATCAAAGAAACAAAAGTAAGGCTAGATTATCTCAAGCATACACAAACGCACGTAGTACCCAAATATAATTCCTTATGAGTGTCTAATGTGCAATTTCAATCTTCATTTTAAGTTCTACATGCAACTGTAGTTGCATCCAACGTAATTTCTTCAATCTCTAATATAATACACAAACACACCTGGTCGGCGTTGTAGCGCAGCATGAGGAGTGCCCAGGCTTTATCTACGGTGGCGCGGCTGCACCCATCGGCAGTGGTGCCAAACAACTCGTACCTGTATTGATTTTTAAAAAGAAAAAAAACGCGCAAGGATCAAGAGGAAAAAAGTGAGAAAAAAATGTTGAAGGCTAGTGAAGTAGATGTCAATATAACGGAGACCATCAATTATGGAAAAGAGCATGTTATTGTAGCTTTGTTTGTCGAACAAGAACAAGGCAAAGAACTAGAAAAAGAAAAAAGATGAATCAATCAATTTCACGTGTTATCGTACCAAGTCGACCAGTGCAGACCCCCGAGCGCTTCCTCCTCTGTAGCGGCGGCCGACAGGCCCAGCCCCGCCTCGGAATGCCCCGGTAACGCAATGCCTGGCACCCGAGCATCTCCAACTCCTCCTGCTGCTTCTTTGTTTTCGCCCTTGTTTTGCCCCAGCACCAGCGCGTGCTTTACCACGGAGGATGCGGAAGAGCCGTGGTCTGCACCGGAGGCGGAAAGTGCGGCGTCGTGCTTGCTCTGCGACCAGCCGTGATTAAGTCCCTGGTTACATTCCCTCCTAATCTCTCTCAGCAATTCTCACACCTCTATTTGTCTGTGATTGTTCCGCCCCTGCAGCACTCACGGTACTTCAGCACCGCGGGCAAGGTAAGCAGCCTTGAG
>Ga0307979_1001642_pt1 | contig 15840 bp, 12 predicted proteins | sample OrgLakmetage1058_FD_201833 | JGI IMG/M metagenome (GOLD analysis project Ga0307979, IMG submission 201833) | Saline water microbial communities from Organic Lake, Antarctica - #1058 | ecosystem: Environmental > Aquatic > Non-marine Saline and Alkaline > Saline | place: Antarctica: Organic Lake...
TTTTCCTATCGCATTAATCGTTCTCAAAGCAAGGAAACTATTTTCAACAATTTAATAAGGAGAATGGTTACCACTAAAAATATTACTCACGCTCAATTAATATGTAGCTAAATAGTGACCTCTATCAATTTTTTTATCAAATGACATAATATAAAGATTATCAGTATGGTATGAAAAATGCATTTTTTTAATTAAACTATTGATTTTCAAATTCATAACTTATAAACATACAAACCTATTAAACTGCACTCATAGCTGTTTTCCGACATTTATTAACAGGATAAAAACATATCCCTGTGCAGTTAGCTACCCTGTGCCATTTATTTTAAATCGTTTAAAGATAAGCATTATTATTTGTAAATCAAGTGCTTTCATGCACTGTCCTTCTGATTATTTCATCCTGAAGGTCGCTTCCCAGGTTATTAAAGTAATCGCTGTAGCCGGCCACACGTACAATCAGATCCCGGTGTTTCTCAGGATGTTTTTGGGCATCGCGCAGGGTGTTGGCATCTACTACGTTAAACTGGATATGATGGCCGTCCATCCGAAAGTAGCCCCTGATCAGGTATCGCAACTTAATTCGATTATCCCTGCTACGGAAAAATTGCGGCGAAAATTTTTGATTGAGCAGGGTGCCCCCCGTCTTCAGATGGTCGATTTTGGCTGCTGATTTCAGCACGGCAGTGGGGCCTTTGGTGTCGGTACCCTGGCAAGGAGAGATCCCCTCGCTAAATGGCTGGTGTGCATTACGGCCCTCGGGTGTGGCGCCGGTCTTCGAGCCAAAATAGATATGACTGGTAGTGGGTAGCATGTTAATCCGGAAACGGCCTCCACGGGCTGTGGGGCGGTTATTTACAGCATCATGAAAAGTGTTAAAAACAAAGACCGCCTGAGCATCGGCATAATCGTCATCGTTGCCGTATTTAGGAGTCTCTTCACGGAGTTTTTTTTGCAGGTCGTCACTTCCGGCAAAATCAAGATCAACAGCGTGCATGAGTTCTTTCATTGTATGATGCTTTTTGTCGAAGATATGATACCTGATAGCTGTCAGGCTGTCAGTAAGGGTGCCGAGTCCCACCCCCTGGATGTAGCTGGTGTTATACCTGGCCCCTCCGGCATTGTAGTCGGTGGCGTTAGCGATGCAGTCATCGATGATCAGCGAGAGAAACGGGACAGGCAGGTGGATCGCAAAGATCTTTTCAATCACATTATTTCCCTTTATTTTCAGGTCGATGAAGTAGTTTAGCTGTTTACGGAAAGCCGTTCTTAGCTCTTGGAAACTCTGAAATGCTTCCGCCCTGCCGGTCTCAATGCCGGTTTTTTTCCCGGTTAGCGGGTCGGTGCCGTTATGCAGTGTTATTTCCAGCACCTTATTAAGGTTGAAGTATCCCGTAAGGATGTAGCTCTCGGTACCGAAAGCGCCGGTCTCCACGCATCCGCTGGCGCCACCGTTGCGGGCGTCTGTGAGCTCTTTGCCTTGTAGCAGCAGTTGCTGTATGATGGCGTCGCTATTGAAAAGGGAAGGCTGTCCGAAGCCGGTTCCTGTTATTTCCAAAGCCCTGTCTACAAAGCGGTCGGGAGACTTTTTGCTTACCTGCACCATGGAGCTGGGCTGCAATAAACGCATCTCCTCAACCACATCAAGCAGGAGGTAGCTGAGTTCATTTACGGCGTCGTTTCCCTCTGGCGTTATCCCGCCAAGGTTGATCAGCGCAAAATCGGTATAAGTATTACTCTCCAGGGCTGTGACGCCTATTTTGGGTGGTGAAGGGTGGTTGTTAAATTTTATCCAAAAAGCCTGTAGCAGTTCTCTTACCTCCTGGTTAGTGATAGTGCCCGCTGAGATCTCTTTTTTGTAGAAGGGATAGAGGTGCTGGTCGAGACGCCCCGGACTGAAGGAATCCCATGGGTTTAACTCGGTGATTACCCCAAGGTGGATAAACCAGTAATTTTGCAGTGCCTCGTGCAGGCTCTCAGGCTTGTGGGCCGGCACGCGGCGGCAAATTCCTGCCATTGTTTCCAATTCTTTTTTCCTTGCGGGATCTGCCGTCTGGCCGGCAAGCTGGCTGAGAGCTTCGCTGTGACGGTGCGCATACATGATAATGGCTTTGGCGGCGATGCGCATCGCTTTTAGCTCTTCGCGTTTTTCATAAGCTTGCGGATCATTGAGAAAGTCAAGAGCTTCCATCTGCTCTTCGGTTTGACGGATGATGCCGAGCATCCCCATCCGGTAGATTTTGTCGCCCGCAACAGTGTGGCCGGGGGCGCGCTGTTCCTGGAACTCTGTAAAGATGCCCGCCTCATAGGCGGTGAGCCACTCCGATGACATGGCTTCAAATATTTTATCGCGATTGGTTTTTCCATTCCAGAAAGGAATAATCTCTTTCTCATAGAGCTGGCGGGTTTCCGAAGACACCCTGAAGGAGACCTTAGGCCGGCTGTGGAGGAGTTGCAGATCCCTTAGGGAGTGTAAAGTGATTTCGGGGTAGGTGGGAGTGGCTTTCGGGGCGGGGCCGCGCTCACCCACAATCAGCTCTCCGTCGTTGATGCAGAGCGCTTTGTTTTCGAGCAGGTAGTAAAAAGCCCTGGCCCGCATTACCGGCACAGACCATCCCCGGGATTTATTACTTTTATAAAAAGCAGTAATCAGCGCTGCACGCTCGCCAGAGATGCTTTCCACAGCATCCAGGCTGTTTTGTCGTAGTTGTGCTATTCTTTGGTTCATGGTTCCTTGTTTACGATTCATTTAATAAAGCACATGTGCCGGCCTGAGAAAACCATTAGGCCGGACAGCGGTATTGTTTTTTATCCCCCGATTTTTACCCGGATATTGCGGGTTTCATAAAAAGACCGGACTTGCTCCAGCGTCTCCCTGGCTGGTTCGGAAAAAGTATGCATCTTGTTTAAAATACCCAGCTTTTGGTATTTATGTTGTGCCGTGCCGTGGCAGGGCAGGATATCCAGCGGCAAGTTTTTTTCAGCAGCCAGCGCCGCAACATTTTCCATATTTTCATCATTATCATTAAATCCGGGAATATACGGAAACCGCAGGCGTAACCGGGCGCCGCTGTTTATCATCGTTTCCATATTTTTCAGGATTCTCTTATTGGAGACTCCTGTATATTGTTTGTGCATCCTGTCATCGGTATGTTTGATATCGAGAAGGATTACGTCAAAGAGCCCGGCAAGCTGCGCCGCTTCCTTTTCCGGGAAATAGCCCGCAGTGTCCAGCGTAAGGTGTAATCCTTCTGATTTCAGCATTTTGGCGGCGTTTTTCAGGAAAGCTATCTGCATAGTGGGCTCGCCACCTGAAAAGGTAATTCCGCCACCAGACTCCTCGTAAAAGGGCTGGTCTTTGGCCGCTTCTTTCAGCAACTGATCGGTAGTGAGCCTGAAAGTACTAAAAACGCTGCTATCTCCGGCATCCTGCAAAAGACGGCTTTCCGGGTTATGGCACCACGGACAGGCCATAGGACATCCCTGCATGAAGAAGGTAGTCCTGATGCCCGGGCCATCATGCACAGCAAAGCGCTTAATATCAAAAAACAATCCATCCATAAAAAAAGCTTAAAAAAGTAAACAGAAAGAAGCAGTGTTAAGGAGGGGACTCATAGCAACCAACACTCGTAAAGGCCTTTGCCGTAGTTATGATAGAGCCGGTGGATTATTATTGGTTGCATAATTCTTGTTTTCAGACACAAATGTAATTATCCATGGCATAAAAAACAAGCGCCGGCAGTAAATGCTTTTAGCTCTTTTCTAATCAATGAGTGATTTATATAAAAGTGTTGTTAATAATAGATTATCAAATAATTAAAGCTATCCGGTTTAATATTACGTTGTATTAGTTTCATTATTTGGTAGTAGTTTAGGATGAAAGTTGGCAGTTGGCAAAAATGCAGTTGGCAAAGTGTTTTCATTTGTACATTCGTTAAAAGAAAGAAAGCCCTCTCCCGAATTATATAACTGCTTTTATTGATGAGAAAATTTTGCCAACTGCCAACTGCTTTTTGCCAACTGAACTGAACCATCTAAATATTTACATTATGTGAATACATTTCATTTGACATTAAAATCTAAAATACTTATTACAAATCATTTAGCTTTTAACATTCACTGATTAGAATAGAGCCATGTTTTTTAGAAAATAACTCAGAAGCTTTAGCATCGACAGAAACTATTTACAGGCAGGGAGATATCTTTTAATGCTTGCTGTCGACTGGTATTTTTGGTGCCGATGACAACATTGCTTTTTGTGTTGTTTTTCAGAAATTTATTGTCCTTTGGTGACTGTTGTGAAAGATAATGTTATGGAACCCCGGCTGGAAGCCGGGTCTGCGAAGTATTTAAACTTCCGGCTTTTAGATCGTGTTTTAACGTTGGCAGAACCTCCTCTTCCGGAAACTGCCAGGTTCATCACCCCGCAGGGTGAAAGGCTGCAATAGCAGAGCGCCGGGCAACGCCCGGTGTTTAAGGCGTAGCCATCAGTGCTATCCCGCCGTCGTCATGATTTTTTTTTAGCAATCCACAGACAGAGACAGGAGGAACCTGCGAAAATCATTTTACTGCCCATGGTTTAAAGGGATTTGTGATGTGGCGCAAAAAGATTCGACCCGCTCCGGGGTCGTTGTTTCTAAAGGGAGCAATTATTTCTATACACATGCGATGCCTCCGGCATCAGAATTGGCAGTCTCAAACGCTTTCTTTCTCCCTTGGGAGAACTTGTCTCTATTTTTTGGGAAGAGCCTGATGCGTGAAACGGGAGTCAGCGATGAGGGGGTAACACAGCAAACTGCCCTGTTCTTATTTGTTTTGTTGTAGTTTTGCACCAAATTTTAAAAACGCAAAATGAACTATATAGAGTGGATAGGTTACGGAGCATCTTTGGGTATCATGATTTCCATGCTGATGACTTCTGTTTTAAAACTGCGCATGATCAACCTGTCAGGCTGCGTCCTTTTTGTGGTATACGGATATGCCATAGGCGCTTACCCGGTGGCTGTGGTGAATTTTTTTATTGCGCTGATTAATATTTTTTATCTTCGTAAGATGTTATCAGCACGCAAGCCTTATTTTTCTGTGATGGAGTTGCCACCGAAGAGCAAGTATGTACAAAAATTTCTTGATTTTTATGAAGATGACATCAAGCAATACATGCCGGAGTTTAGCAAAGAAGCGGTGAAAGATGATGAGTGCTGGCTGCTGATGAGGGATATGAAAGTAGCCGGGATATTGATGGGGGACGATCAAGGCGATCAGACCCTGGAGATTGACCTGGATTACATCCTTCCGGAGTATCGCGATTTTAAAGTGGGGCGATATCTTTATGAGCAAAATAAAGACCTGTTTTTGAAGAAAAACTACCGGTGTTTGTTAGCTCCTCCGGGTAACCGGAAGCACAATAAATATCTGAAAAGGATGGGCTTTGTTTTCCGGGAGGGTTTGTTTCAAAGAAATCTGGAAAAATAAACCGTACCTGTTATGCAGCATGATTGTCCTTTTTGTGCCGATGCTATTAAGGCCACTGTTTTTGCTGAGAGCACCCACTGCCGTGCCATCATAAACATTGCCCCAGTATTGCCGGGCCATGTGCTGGTTATCCCCAAAAAGCACTATCAGCAAGTGCTGGCGCTCCCAAATTGTGTTTATGAAGATATGATGCATTTTATGCGCAAAGTATCACGGGGGCTCCTCAGGGCATACAATGCCGGCGGTATCAACTGGACCCTGCAGGAGGGGGGAGAGGCAGGACAAACTATTATGCATCTTCATTTTCACCTGATCCCCAGAAAGCATGATGATTTGGATGAGCCGGGAGACTGGTATCCCAGGCTGAAAGAGAGCCAGCATATCGACAGTAAGAACCGCCCGAAACTATCAGTTAAAGATATCAAAGATATTGCGCAGTGGCTGAAGGATTATATTAATGGTTGATCAATGACAATGACAATGACAATATGAGCAACTTTACCAACATCTCTCATCACAAAAATCCCTCGTTGTGGATGGTCTATCTTCTTTTTGTCATTGTGGTGGTTTTCAGGTTTGTAATACCTCCTACACATATCCTTACGTGGGATGTTTTGGGATATTATCTCTATCTTCCTGCACATTTTATCTATCATGACTTGCAACTCACGGATTTGTCATGGTTGAAAGCGCTAAATGAAGAGTACCATTTTTCGGGAACGCTCTATCAGCTTGTAAAATCCCCTGAAAAGGGAATGGTAATAAAATACACCGCCGGCATAGCTGTTTTGTTATCTCCGCTGTTTTTTTTGGCAGATATGGTTGCTCCGCTGCTTGGATATCCAGACGACGGCCTTTCAGTGCCTTATCAATATATAATGACTCTCGGCGGGTTGATAGCGGTTTTTATCGGGCTGTGGTATTTGCGTAAAGTACTTCTCCATTTTTTTACGGAAAAGATGACTGCACTACTCCTTTTCCTTATTGTAATGGGCACCAATTACTTTCAGCTGATGACTTTTGACGGGACACTGCTTACCCACAACTTCTTATTCTCCTTCTATGCGCTACTGCTTTGGAACACTATTCGCTGGCATCAGGAATTCCGTTTAATCCATGCGCTGTGGGCATCGGTTTCACCCTGGGATGGATTACTTTGATTAGGCCTTCGGAGGCTATTGCTGTGCTTATTCCGCTTTTGTGGGGGGGTGTATAATATTTCAACTTTGAAGCAAAAACTCCGCCTGTCCGGGAGATATCCCTGGCATGTGATGTTGGCAGCGATTGCAGCCGTTGTTCTTTTTGTGCCTCAGATGCTTTACTGGAATCATGTTACCGGACAACTTTTCTTCTATTCTTATCAAAATGCCGGCGAAGGGCTTGACTTCCTGTCGCCCTACACATGGCAGTTTTTATTTAGTTTCCGGAAAGGGTGGTTTATTTATACTCCCCTTATTTTATTTTCTTTTGCAGGATTCTATTTTCTCTTCAGGAAACAAAAAGCTGTGGCGGTGGCAGCGCTGGTTTTTGTTGTTGCAACGATCTATATATCTTCAAGCTGGACCTGCTGGTGGTATGCCGGGGGAAGTTTTAGCGCCCGCACCATGGTTCCTGTATACACGGTGCTGGCAATACCCATGGGGTATACTTTGCAAGCTATCAACAAAGTGCGGTTAAAAAGATTCTGGTATGCCCTGGCAAGCTTTTTCGTGTTACTTAACCTTTTCCAGACATGGCAGTTTGAGCATAGCATTATCTCTAAAGAGCGCATGACAAGGGATTACTATTTTGAGATATTTGGTGCCACCGAAATCCCCGAAAATAAGGATGAGTTGTTATTGATTGACAGGACCATCAAGGATTTCGATCGTTTTGCCGAAAAATACAACGTGGAAGGAGAAGTGATTTTTGAGGACGGTTATGATCGTCCGGGGCAGGAAGAAAAGGGTTTTCAGCAGTTTAGGGGAGTGCCGGTAGTTAAGCTGGGGAAAGGCAAACGCTTTAGTCCTTCTTTTACCAAACCCTATCAGGAGCTTACTGCTAATAAATGGGCATGGCTGATAGTAGAAGCAAATGTATTTATCCCCAAAGATTATTCCGGGAAACCACCCCTAATTGTGGGGCTGATGAGTCATAAAGGCCAGGCATATAAATACAGGACGGCTTCATCACCAGAAGGTAAGCTTGTGAAAGGAGCGTGGAATACCCTCCGCCTGGAATACCTGACACCAACAATCCGCAATAACAAGGACGAATTTATGACCTATATCTGGCAGCGTAACGATATTCACGTGGCAGCAGATAAACTCACCGTTACACTGTTTACGGCCACCAATAGATAGCTATTTCAATACCTTTTCCTGTACGAGATTCATTTATTTGCCGGCAATGGCTGGTGGGTGGATATTAATTCAATCCCAAATTGAGCGATTCTCGCTCACGATAAAGAAATTGTAAGCATTTCACCTTCCCGCAATTCTGCGGGACAGGCTACCCATTCGGTGAAATACAACAATTTCTAAATCGGGATTAAACCTAAGTAAAGCGTTTTTTCACTTTGTTCAAACCGCTCAACTTAGGTTAATGTTAACCGGACCGTCAGTTTATTAATATTTACTTAATCCCCTTTTAATATTCACTTATTGTTTAGCACCTTCTTTTGCATACATAAATATTTGGAACATGAATCAAAAATCATACAAATTTAATTCTATTATGAAAAAAGTAAACTTTAAATTGCTGGCGATGTTTTTCGCTGCCGTAGTAATGAGTGTATCCATAATATCATGCGATGACGATGATGACGACAACCCTGATCCGGATCCACAACCTGAAGGGAATATCGTCATCAACGAAAACATTTCGGAAAATACTACCTGGACGAGCGACAATGTTTATCAATTGGGTGGTCGTATTACGGTATTGGATGGTGTTACCTTAACCATTGAGCCCGGAACGATTATTAAGGGTGAAGCCGGTGCCGGCCCTAATGCTACTGCGTTGCTCGCAGCCCGCGGAGGTAAGCTTATGGCTGATGGCAAGGCCGATGCGCCCATTATTTTTACTTCTGTAGCCGATGAGATTATGCCAGAGGATATAGCCGCGGGAAACTTCGGAAGTCCGAACCTTGACCCGAATATTGACGGCCTCTGGGGTGGCGTAATTATATTGGGTGATGCCCCTATTTCTGCTTCGAATGAGAGCGGCGATGTCAACGAAATACAGATTGAAGGGATCCCTACTTCTGATGAAAACGGGCTGTATGGCGGGAACAACGAAGCTCACAATGCCGGTGTTATCCGCTATATTTCTATCCGCCATGGCGGCGCTAACATCGGTGCCGGTAACGAAATTAACGGCCTTACGTTAGGTGGTGTTGGTACCGGAACTACAGTTGAGAACATAGAAGTAGTTTCTAACCAGGACGACGGCATCGAATGGTTTGGCGGAACAGTAAATGTAAAAAATGCCTTAGTCTGGAACGTGAATGACGATGCAATTGACGCCGACCAGTCATGGGCCGGAACACTCGATAATTTTATAGTAATTACTCCGGACGACCATAATTTTGAGCTCGATGGCCCTGAGGGCTCCATGGAAGCAGGTTACACTCTGAAAAACGGTATTGTTTATGCTAACAGCGATGACCGCAACTCCGGAAACCTGATTGATATTGATGCCAACACTATCGTACATATGGAAAACATTTTCATCACCAACATCAACGAAGGTCAGGTTGTGGATATTAATCCGTCTGAAGCGCCCGGTGTTACTTTTAACAATGTTGTTTTTGATGTGCCCGCAGAAAACCTGTCAGATTATATTTCAGGAGGTGAAGTGCCGGAAGGTATTGAAGCAGGACAAAACCCGAATGGTGTTGACACCAGCGTATTTGGATGGACCTGGGCCGCACAATACGGAGCATTTTAAGAAGAACAGAATAAAATAGTTTTACAATAGATAGTTTCAGTTTTTTTAGTGAGAGATGCAGGCCTTGACAGATTTTAAGGCCTGTTTCTCCCATTCTCAGGATAAATAGTTTATCATGAAACATATAATAGTTTTTTGCTTTTTGGTATTTATTATGAACAGCGCCTTTTCACAGGAAGGAATTATCCGTGGGTCGGTTTATGACAATGAAACAGGAGAATCGCTGGTGGGCGTAACGGTATTGCTGAAAGGAACGACCACCGGAAGCATAACCGATTTAGACGGGGAATTTTCGATTGAAGCTGATCCGGGAACTTATGACGTGCAGCTGTCATATATCTCTTTTCAGACGATGACCATAGAGGATGTGGAGGTGCAGGCGGGAGAGGTCACCGTGCTTCCTGAGTTGCGCCTTACAGAGAGCAATGTGGAATTGCAGGAGGTAGTGGTGAAGGCCACGGCAATCCGCTCATCCGAATCAGCACTGACCACGGTAAAGCGAAAATCTGCTGCCATTATGGATGGAATTTCGGCCGAAAAAATCAAGCTGATTGGCGACGCCACAGCGGTAGAAGCGGTAAAGCGTGTTACAGGAGTATCAATAGAAGATGGGAAATATGTTTATGTAAGAGGGCTGGGCGACCGGTACTCCAAAACCATGTTAAACAATGTAGATATTCCGGGCTTAGACCCCGACCGTAATACGCTTCAAATGGATATTTTTCCTTCGGGATTGATATCGAATATGGTGGTGAGCAAAAACTTTTCTGCTGAAATGCCGGCAGACTTTACCGGTGGCTTGCTGAATATTGAAACAAAAGCGTTTCCGGAAAAAAAGATACTGAATGTTTCTTTCAGCACTTCATATAATCCGCAAAGCAATCTGAATGAAGATTTCTTGTTTTATGACGGTGGCGGCACCGATTTTTTGGGCTTTGATGATGGTACCCGTGCTCTTCCTGCGAGCGCACAATCCAACAATATACCCACGCCCGTCAGCGGAGCAAGCCCCGATGAGGTTAAGTCGTTTGTTACGGATTTCAGTCCTGAATTGGCGGCCAAACCCCAGACTTCTTTTACGGACATCAGCGCAGGTTTCTCTATAGGAGATCAAATTTCACTGTCAAAAAATAATGAGAATCCAAAGTCAGCCCCGAAGTTGGGTTATATCTTTTCTTTATCCTATAAAAATGGGTATCAGTTTTATGATGATGTGGCTTATGGCGAATACCAGCGTTTTATTGATCCTCAGAAGTATGAAATGAGGTATGCTACCATTCAAAACGGGCAAATGGGAGAAAACAACGTGCTTGTTGGTGCTTTAGGAGGGTTGGCCTATAATAACAACCTGACCAAACTCAGGCTTACGGCTATGCATCTGCAAAACGGCGTAAGCAAAGCCGGCGCCTTCTCTATTGATAATGATGGTGCTGCCGTGGGACAATCAGGCTATTTTGCCGATTCGGACAATCTGCAATACAACCAGCGCTCCTTATCTAATGTCATGCTGCATGGAACACATCTTTTTGCAGAATCTGACTGGGAAGTAGATTGGCGTGTTTCACCAACATATTCCTCTTCAGAAGACCCGGATATCAGAAAAACGGCGTTTACGGTAACTCGTTTAGATACTACATTTAATGCCGGCGCCGGCGGGAACCCATCACGCATCTGGCGGTCGCTCAATGAAATTAATACGACGGCCAAAATTGATGCAACGAAAAAATATCAGTGGCTTGATGAAGATGCGGTATTTAAAGCCGGACTCAGTCATAATTTCAAATACCGCGATTATGAAATTCTGTTTTTCGATATGCAATTCTTTGGGAATCAAAACTGGAATAACCCTGACCAAAGTATGGTTTTAAACGAAGAGAATATTTATCCGAACAGCCCCAACAGCATTTATTATCAGTCAGGTAACAGCAATCCGAATCCTAATGCGTATGAATCTAATGTGCAGAATTTCGGGTTTTATGTTTCCAATGAATTTAAACCGTTGCCCGGCCTCAAAGCCATTTTAGGCTTGCGCGCAGAAAATTACGTGCAGCGACATACCGGAAGGGATCAAAACTATGCCAGCGGTAATACGGCTTCCGGTATCAACCTCGACAATGAAAAAGTTTTAGCGTCGTTTGATATTTTCCCATCGGCAAACTTTATTTATGCACTTAATGAAAAGCAAAACCTCAGAGCGACTTATTCACGCACAATAGCGAGGCCCTCTTTTAAGGAGCTTTCCTTTGCTCAAATTGCCGACCCAATCACCAACCGGATTTTTAATGGTAGTCTTTTTACTTATTCCGATTGGGATGGGGAGCTGGAATCCACTTACGTTGATAATATTGATTTGCGGTGGGAATTGTTTTTAGACAACGGCCAGATGTATTCTGTCAGCGCGTTTTATAAAGCTTTTGATAAACCGATTGAACTGGTCCGGATACCGGAGCAACAAACCAGTACGGAATATCAGACCAGAAATGTGGGCGATGGCCAGGTGTATGGCCTGGAAATGGAATTCAGAAAAGATCTTGATTTTATTGCCCCCGCCTGGAAGAAGCTGAATATCAGTGCCAATTTTACCTTAGTAGAATCGATTATCGATATGGCTGAAACCGAATTCAATTCCCGCAAATCCTATAAAAAAGAAGAGGAAAACATTTCTGACACACGTCAGATGGCCGGACAGTCGCCTTATGTAATTAACGGGGGAATTACTTATACCCATCGCGAAGCCGGATGGGCTGCCGGGGCGTTTTACAATGTAAAAGGCTCAACACTCGCTGTGGTGGGGATGGGGTTATTCCCTGATGTATATGACGAACCTTTTCACAGCCTGAACCTTAGCCTGAACAAGTCCGTAGGCAAAGACCAAAATACCACAATTGATTTTAAGGTCTCCAACATCCTCAACCAGAAAACAGAGAGTGTTTATAAATCATACCAGGCAACGGATCAGGTTTATAATCTTTTAAATCCGGGAACAACGTTTAGCCTGGGAATAAGTCATGATTTTTAATCCATTTTAAGTTAAATTTGCTTTATGAAATATCAACTGTTGAAATCAATAATATTTATCGCATTACTATTGCCTTTAGGTGCAGCGGGGCAATCGCAAAACCAGCTTGAGGAGAAAGACGGATATTTTTATAAGAATGGGATGCTATACACCGGGCAGCATAAGGAGTTTTACGATAACGGCAATCTGCGGGTGCAGATGAAAATAGTAAACGGCCTCAAGGATGGACAAGTAATACTCTATCATGAGAACGGGGAAAAGCATGAACAGCAGACGTATGTGGAAGGGTTGAAAAGCGGAGAGTGGAAAACCTGGAACGACAGCGGGGTGCAAACAGGCCTGGCCTTCTACAACCGCAACAAAAAAGATAGTACCTGGATAATATGGGATGATAAGGGGCAGAAACGCTTTGAGCTTCATTATGATGACGGAAAAAAGACAGGCCTGTGGAAGATGTGGGACGAGAAAGGCAACCTGATTAACGAAAGAGCCTACGAATAGTGTAATTTACATCTGGTTATCCGTATTTTTTGTTTTTATTACTTGCTTTAAGATGCTTTTGATATTAACTTTGTTGTACTTTCCAAATTAATCTTACCTTAACATTAAGGGTTAGTGGCCACCCGCTCTTTGGGGTTTGGAGCGGGTGGTTTTTTTTGCCTTTCCTGCCATAATCGTAATGCCGGATATAAGCCACTACTGTTTCCTTCCATGCTATCGGGCCAGCAGGGTGTGGGAGCGCCAGCATTTTTGATTAATAGCTGTTAATATCCTTACACTATTCTGTTAATAAATTTCCTCGTTGATGGTGGCATAATAAAGTAAGGGATATTATCTTTACGCGAAACATGTGTTATTATGATCCGGTATACCTCACAAAATCAGTTAAGCCTGGCCAGCTTTCAGCACCCTTTCGGGCACGAGCTGGATCAGGAGAACCGCTGGGTGCTGCTGGCAGAGCAGGTGCCGTGGGATGACCTTGCTGCTGCATACAGCAGGAAGCTGAAATCCAATAAAGGCCGCCTCTCTGTTGATATCCGGAAAGTGATTGCCGCCCTGATTATAAAACATAAGATGAACCTCGACGAGCGTGGCACTATCCTTATGATACAGGAGAATGTTTATATGCAGTATTTTTGCGGATTACAACAGTTCACCACCAAACGTATTTTTGACCCCAGCCTGTTTGGCGATATCCGGAAAAGATTTGGCAGGGAGGAGTATGAAGAGTTCATCCGGCTGGTTAATGACAGTACCGCCAAAATGAAACCCATTAGGAAAAGAAAGACTAAAACAGATTCTGATGCCGCAAGCCAGCATTCTTACGGGAATATCATAGCATGGATGCCACGCTGGATCAGGAAGCGGTAGCTGCAACGCTTCCTTGCTGCAGGAAAGGAGGTGGAAAAAGAACATAACCTTATTCCGGCAGGTGGCCAATGGTATGTACTTCATCATCCCTGTCCGGAATGATATTAATCCCTGAAATGAGATAATAAAGGCCGGAAACATCTTCCGGCCTTCAGGCTTTAGTATGGATTGTCGTAATATTCCTGTTTGGACCCCCACAGATCCGGGTATCCCTCAGTATCTACGTTTGACCCTTTAGTATTGCGTCCATAGACCACTATCTGCCATTTTCTGTTTTTCACTTCCCCGGGCACGTTGGAGTGTACCAGCTGAAAATCGTTGGTAACAATATCGTTGGCATAAAAAACAAATTTGCTGTCGCGGTGCCGGTCGGTTTCATAATAGTGCCATATTTCGTACGGATAGGCATTAGGTTCGTTGTAGCTTCGTGCCACAGTATTGGGCGGCCCGTATTTAAGAAAAATTTCTCCGCGGTCCTCTTCATAGCCCTCTTTTACGATGGTTTTGAATTCTTTTTGCACCGTTTTAATTTTCTCTTTGTACTGCTGCCAGGCATTTTCGGTATTCGCCGGGTGACGCTGGAGCCAAAAGCGGTATAAGAAAGCCTGCAAAGTGCTCAGGTCATGACTATTGAGGTCGCCATAAATAAACTGCTTCTCCGAAGCAGTAGCCACAGGATTCAGCGCTTTGATGTAGTCCTTCAGCACTTGCTTATCTTTTATAGATGATGCAAAACTCTTTTCTACATCCTCGTCAGTAAGTGCCAGGGGATCTGCCTGAATAGAAGGGTTACTGCGCTGAAAGAACGTATTTTTCGATGCCAGCAGTTCATTTTGTTTATTAAACACTTCCATCACCAACTGATAGTTCCCTGAGGGGAGCTCTTCGATGTTGAACTTATGAAAGAAAATATTTACCGGCCTGGTCTCCATTCTTCTTATCCTAACGTAGTTTTCCATAGGCTGCTGCGTATAGGCAGGCTGGAGGTAATATTTAAGTAAAAACATGCCGTTCTTACTTAAAACCTCTTCGGTATTATAGAGTTCGCTGTAAAACATGATCTCCTTTTTGTTTTCAGGATAAAAGTCAGCAGGATAAGGCACCAGATCATATCCGTTTTTGGTAAGGATATTTTCCTGTGATGTTTTTTTGTAGCTATCGATCATCTGCATGTCAGAAAACGCTATTTTATCTTCCTGATAGTTAACTGTTACAGGCTCTGAAGCCACATAAGGCTCCCTGTCAGTATTCTGATCGGCAATTTTAATGGTGAAGTCATAATCCCCGCTGGGGAGCATAAACCTTTTTTGATCCAGTAGCCGTTCCGGTATATTTGCTACGGTGTCGTCAACAAGCGGGCTTTGCAGCAAATACTTGTCGAAGGCGGTAACCTTTTCCCCCTGCTTAAACATCAGCGTAACCTGCACGGCCCCGCGATATTTACCATTATCAACCTGTTCATATTTGATGCTGTTAGGATTGACAGAGATATAGGTTTCTACAAAAGCACCCTCTTCTTCAGAAAAAAAAGTGGCATAAGAGAGGTGGGCCTGCAGCCCCTGCGCATTGGCAAAGCTCACTATAAGCATTATGGCCGCTAAAAAAGTAGTTATTTTTTTCATAATAGATAATCTTATTTCCATACAAAAATACAAAGATGTAAATTAGAAAGCAATCGGATCTTTTACGGAAAAGCATTTAGGGGTTTTACCGTAGTTAGTGTTTGTCAATAAAGTGAGCACTTTCATCGGGCGCTGCCCGGGGGTGAGTTATTGCAGGCATATGCAAGTAGCTCTTTCTTTTATCGGTGTATTAGCCATTCCGCAATAAAATAACCGCGAAGCGGTTGAATGTGAATAGCGCCGGGTGAAACCCGGTGTTCCCGGATTGTCTGCCAGAAAACAACCCTGAAAGGGTTGAACTCATAGTGTGCCAGGCACGTAGTAAAGCTAACGGGTGCGTGAAGCGGATTCACAAGTCCCCAGGGAGCCCTGATGACGGGAATCCCATAGCTGAAGGCAAGGGTGTCCTGAGCGATCAGGAATCTGAAG
>Ga0307979_1001643_pt1 | contig 15839 bp, 16 predicted proteins | sample OrgLakmetage1058_FD_201833 | JGI IMG/M metagenome (GOLD analysis project Ga0307979, IMG submission 201833) | Saline water microbial communities from Organic Lake, Antarctica - #1058 | ecosystem: Environmental > Aquatic > Non-marine Saline and Alkaline > Saline | place: Antarctica: Organic Lake...
GGTCTTCTGTGTCGTCAACAGAATCTTCGTTGTCGTTCAACTGGTGCAATACACCGGGGGAAGATAGTGGTTTTAGTGAGATGACTTGGAGTCAAATGAAGTGCAACGAGGAAGTAATACCCAACTGGATATTAAAAAAACAGTTATTGAAAATACATGTAGTCACCTAACCAATATAGTACCTGAGCTAGCAAAGCTTCGGCGGCGCCCCGCAACCGATCCGCCGTGGAAAGCGCCGACTCGCCCGACGAATGCAACTGCAACGTAAGCACAGTAAAACACACACACGAGTTAATACGAGGGGCAACACGAGCGTACATCTTACCACAGGAATGAAAAGAATGTGTTGGCAGTTGAAGACTGCGAAACGAAACGAAATTTCCAAAGTTGGTCGAACCAATGCACGACACAATCGTCAAACGCACCGACGGCAGGTCGCCCGGTTGGGTGTTGGGGCCGTTGCCCACTACGAGGGAGGATCCACTCAGTAGGTGAGCAGTGGGCAGGTTGGCGGTGGCTGCGCGCGCTTCTTTGGCCCGCACCAATTGCAGCGAGGCGCGGCTCGGGCCGGCAAGCCGACGGGCCGCTTGTTCGTCGGCGAGCACTTCCGACGGCACGCGACCCTGCGAGATTAATAGAACAAAAATGAAACCAAAATCTCAGTTTCCAATCTGAATTGCGCCAAAATAGACACGTATTCATAGCTGTGCGCCCATGCTACAAAACTTAGGCAAAAAAAACACGAATTTCTATGCGATTGCAGCGTTTGTTGCCAACCTGAAGCAAAGCATGCGCGAAAGCGAGAAGCTCTTCGAGGGAGCGCAACGGCAACGGAGGCGGGTGTTGCCCTTGGAACAGATCGGTGCACATTTCGCTGCCATCGTAACTGCAATGGTGACAAACGGAAGCACAGGAATAGAAAGGACGAAAAAAATAAATAAAAATATCGATTACCTTAAGATATGTTACGAAATCGAACGGTTCATGCGATTGTTTGCATATCCTCTTCAAGATACTGCTTAATACTAATAAATGGTATGAGACTTCAACTCTTACACAGTAGTTTCTGGCGTGTGCTTTTCAGTAACTGCTAGAGCTGCCGAGCCAATTTCGCCACCATCAGCAGTCAACGCTTTAGCTAGCTCCTTGCCATTCGTGTTGTCGTTAACTTGAAGGAGCTCGCGAGTGGTGCCGTCAGGTGAGGTTTGGCCTTCGTCTTGAGCTGAATTGGCACTCAGCCGAGCCATGTGCTGCTGGTAGGCTGCACTGCTGGTTGGATGGTGCTCCTTGGGCTTCAGCAGCTGCAACAAACAGATGTGGTAATAGAAATGGGTGTAGTGCATGAGGGGCCAAGGTCCAGCAGGGCAAGCATATTTACATAAAAGTATCAAAATATCAAAAGGAATGTCATCCTTCGATTACCAACTACAATGGAGAAACCAAACGCATACTATTTTTAATCAAACGGCTCAGCACAATGCCCCCTGCAACCAAGCACGTACCGTGTGGCTGCTGGTAGCACTTAGCGTTGGCGCCGAAACGCCGTGGTTCCCACGCAGCCCCCCGTCAGTAGGGGGCTCGGAGTGCGGCTGGGGCGGCAATGGCTCTACGGTTTGCAGCGCAGCAGCCCGCGCGTGGTTCGTCGATTTACGGTAAAGGCTTTTGTCAGTGGGCGGCTGCGCGCATGCTGCAGCACGGGCCGCTACTTCTGCAGCAGCGCGGTCGGCTGCCTGTTGCTGCAGCTTTTTGTCGGCTTCTGAGCGAGCAATGAACAGTCCGAAGGCCATCCCCACGAAGAGCACAAAGAGAGCCACGAAAAGGGCAAGCTCTACTGGCGCAAAAGTATAGCTTATCAGTGGCATGCCCCAATGAGTGTATCCAAGGTCATCGGGGATGAGACCTGCAAGTTCTTCCTCGGCAGCGGCAGCTGCAGACTCGATGTCTTTCAGGTTGCGGCGCTGCCAGAAAGTTTGACGACGAAGCGCCACAAGCGCGCTGTCTTTTTCAAGCAGAGAGCGAATCACAGGCCGCTTGATGAGCTCTAATGCTCGGCTGCTTCCCTCCGCGCTGTTCACCACGATCGTCAGTACAATCAAACATCGTCGCATTTCGTTGAATGTCACCCACGCCATTTTGGCAGTTGAAAGTGTTCGAGAGTGTGCACCCCGATGAGGGGGGTCCTCGCTTCTTTGCTGATTCGCTGACCCAAGTAAAAAATACTGTAGCCCAACTTCTTGCTGGTCGGTCAATCAATGAGTTCAAAATCTGTACCCATCATGAAACTCGGGCCCAACCCTAACAACAACCACGACCACAGCCCGGAGCTAACGGCGGCAAAAGCGAGATGAAAGCGTTTTTGCGTACACTCTAGAATTTGATTAAATCCACCCAGTCTGTAGTGTCGATGGGCTTCCATTCGAATTGTATTCGTCGATTGACAGCAACCGTATCCAAGTTCAAGACAGTTCCATTATTCCCAGCCTCACCCACCTTTAAAATCACGTGCGCTTGCTACGTCACAACAAGGCGCCTAGCTTCCGCACCTTTAAATGTCGAAAACATCGCAATTTTTTCACGAGAAAGACTTAATGTTGAAGAGTATCGTCGGTTGATAAAGGACAATAAGAATAATTGGGAAATTGCCCTTGCTGCACTCAAGGACATGCTGTCGGTGCATGGTGCCGCAGCTGCTGGCAGCTCTGCGTTTAATGGTGCCATCAATGCATGTGCTCGAGGAAATCAGAGTACTAGAGCAATATCTTTACTTCGCGAGATGAAGGAAAACGGTCTTTCCCCAAGTTACGTAAGCTATAGTACCACTTTGACAGCATGCAATCGAGATAAAAACTGGAAATCAGCTCTGCGTCTCCTGGATGAAATGGAAAGTGAGGGATTTGCTCCTGTTACAGCAACATGCAACCTAGTTATAAGCGCTTGTCTTGCTGGGAATCAACGAGAGAAAGCTCTTGCACTATTTGAGTCGATGGTTGACCGTGGGCTTAAGCCTGATGTGCACACGTTCGAGCTTGTCATTGGCTGTCTTGCAAAATGTGGGCAGTGGAGAATGGCCTTAAAATTGCTCGAAAGGATGGAAATGGAAGAAGGCTTGAAACCGAATATCAAAATAATCACAACGATCATTGACGCGCTGGAGAAGGCTGATCATTGGCAAGAAGCACTGAGTCTCATTAATACTATAGAAGCACACAAACTTCAACCAACTGTATCTACCTTGAATACCATAGTTCGCATCGCCATACGATGTAGCGAAAGGCAAAAGGTACTTGACATTGTGGACACCTTAGATATGCGCTATAATTTGGCTCCAAGTGTTGTAGCCTATAATGCTATTTTCAGTGCGTGCAGGGACATGGGTGAATGGCAAGTGCCGCTTAAGCTTCTTAAGACCATGGATGAGAAGGGCCTCAAACCTAATGTCGGGATCATTACAACCGTAATCGAAGCGCTTTCCAGGGACGGTCAATGCGAAAAGGCTTTCGATTTGCTAAATTCCATGAAAGAGCGCGGTCTAGAGCCAAACCGCCTGACATATAATGCTACAGTTTTGGCGTGCGTCACTGGTGGACAACCTGACAAAGCAATGGAGGTGCTGAAGTTAACGTCAACGAAATATGATGATGCCACGATATATTCGTACGAAACATTGATTAGAATTTTGGAACAGGAAGCAATGTGGTCAAGCTTACTCGGAGTACTTTTGTTGATGCGTAGCAAAGGATTGAGCCCTGACACTGGTGCGCTGAACGCAGGCATCCGTGCATGTTATCATACGCGCCAGTGGGAGCAGGTGCTTGTGCATTTGAAATGTCTGCATAGCCTAGAAATGGCACTAGAAGACAGCAGTACAAAAGCAGCGTTAAGCAGTTGTGCACTTTCCGGGAAATGGAACGAATCGTTGCCATTGCTGCGATCCTTAAAAGTTTTCGGTACCCCAGCTCCTAGCGCAGCACGCTTCAGCATGGTGATCGACGTTCTCGAGAATGCAGGGCTGCACCAGGAGGCAGTCGGTGTCATGATGGAAGCGCGCTCACTTGGCTTCTATGCGAAAGCATGGAGAGCGCGCGACGAAGTTGACCTCCATGGGTGCTCTGCGGCAGAGGCCCGGGCAGTTCTTCGGTGTGTTCTCGAGGACCTAAGAATGGGGTCTACGGCTCCGCGCTTCCTCACGTTGGTCACAGGAAGAGGCAACAAGAGCAAAGGTGCTCCAGTGCTTACTACTGTAGTTTCCAAGTTTCTATCTGCCTATGGCCTTACTGCCAAGAATATTACCGGGGGCGGGGGCTGCTTACTGACGAAAGAAAGTCTAGGAGCCTGGCTGTTCAGTCAAAAAAGCCTTATTTGACTCAGTGTAGCGCCGCTGGTGACTTTTTTTGCTTCAGTCCAAGTGCCGTCTTATCGGCACACATACATTTCTCTATGCCGTGTGCCATTCACTACGTAAATATGAAATCCCTGAGCGAAATCGAATGACCTTAACTCCAAACGGGCCTGTACAAGTACACAAGTGTACTTACATAAACAACGAACTTCGTACTTCTGTCCGCAGCATTGGCCCCTGTGTAATTTGGGTTTGTATTAGTTCGAGTTCAAGTGCTGATGTATTGAATACAACAGGGCAAATAACGGTAATAGAAATCACCCGATTCTTCTCAAATACTTCTTATCTCCCATTTCCTAGGGGTTGCAGGTGTCGTAAATGATGCATATGTTCGCATATCGATCTATGACAAGTAAAAAAACGTCGAAATAGTGCCCTTTCTTGAATAAAACAAGGACAATAGCAGAAGCATTTATTTCGATTTCCCTTTGTTTCCCTTTTTGTTCCCTTTCTTAGTTCCTTTCTTTTGGTCACTGCGCTGGGTCCCAGGCTCGGTGGTGCTCGTACTTTGACTTCCTTGAACTTCAACTAGATCTCCAGGGGCGCCTCCAGTAAGCCGTGTGGTGCTACTGGAAACATCCGTGCTATCAGCATTTACCAACTCGGCAGCGCCATTGGCCTGACCTGCTTCCCAGGGTTTGGGTGGTGATCCTGCAGCTGCTACACTCACGGAGGATGCTGGAAGTACATCACCAGATGCTGGCGCATCACCGCCTTCGCCACTTGGAGATGCGACGCTGCTAGTGCCAGAGGCATTGCCGTTTGCTTGGTTAGGCTGATAGGAGCTGATTGCGTCGCGAGACAGGTCGTCGCGAATGCCCGGCGGCCGCTCGCCGCGTTCCACCATGGCAACCACCTCAGACATGGGCAGTTGGGGTAATGACGAGGGACTAGTTGTTTCAGATGACGACGTTTCCAACAGCGAGCTGGTTTCTTCGCCGCCAACTGCGTTTGCCGTGACCGAAGCATCATCCACAACCTTAGCAGACTCTCCGACAGTGGTAGAGGCCTCGTCTAGAGCATCGTCGGTGGTAGATTCAGAAGCCTTGGTAGCCCCACCTGCGTCTGAAGTGGTGTTGCTGCGGGGCTTGAAAAAGGCATCCAACTTCGCCTGAGTTACTAAATTAGCGGGGTCTGGGCGACAGTCGACTACATTCGAAGATGCCGAAGACGACGACGATTCACATTGGGTGGCAGAGGCAGGTGCCTCAGCAGAGACCTTTGACGCATTATTTGAGACCACCACCTCAGAAGCCTCGGCGGGCAAGGCCACTGGAGCGGAAGCAGTTTCACGTGCTTCGTCAGCAGGAGGCGCAGCAGCAGTAGCAGACGGAGAAGCTGAAACTTCGGGAGCAGCGTCGGCCGGAGTTGTCAACGCATCTGCATTGTCATCAGCGGGGGTTTGAAGCAGTTTCTTACGGAGAGCTTCGAGAGCCGCTACTGTCGCTGCCAAACGGCACTCCTTCGCTGGCGAGTTGTTGCTGTCAACGGCTGCTTCTGAGCCCTGGCTGCCGCCATCAGCTGTTGCATGGTCCTTTGCTGCCGCAGTAGCTTCAGAGGATGCAGTAGAAGCGGTTGTGGTGGCCGAAACGGCGTCAGATGCCACAGTAGATGCAGTAGGAGTGGGCGCTTCTGTGGGCTTGGTGTACTCCAGCGTCGCACCTTTGGCCGTAAAACCTACGTATTCGAGCAACGCCTGCGCGCCCGCCAGCTTTTTCAACGTCTTGGTGTAAACCTGTTTTGATTCATTCCGAGAGAAGAACAAAAATAATTCACGTCAAAAAGGTTAAGCAGAGGGAGCAAAATAGACAGAGAGAGAGAGAGAGAGAAAAAAATAAAAGAGAAAGGTCGGTGTTGAATCGCGAAGAAGTTGAGGTATTTCCTTCTCTCTTTAGGGTTCACAGGTTTTGCTCACCTGATTAGCAGTGCTGATTCGCCGCACGCGCGGGTCTTTGGGCTTCTTCAACAGGTTGGAGGTGTACATGAGCAAAGTGTCGATTCCCGCTACCACACTTGCTGTCGCAGCAGCTTTTGCTTCTTTCCTTGGCGGGTGGTCTTCACTGGTCGTAGTAGCAGCGTCTGGTGCACTCGTGCTACTGGTGTCGCCCGTACCGTCACTCGTACTGGCTGATTGGGCAAGGGCAGCTTCCATGGCCTTGGTCGCAAACTCAGCCACTGCTTCTTGAGGGGTGGGCACAGGTGGCGCCGTTGGCAAAGGCTCAGCTGCTTCGGCATTCAACCCAGTGCCGTCACTGTCGTCGTTGCTGTTGTTGTTGCTCCCACCGCCGCGCAACGCCAAAGCAGCGACTTGCGCTTGAAGGCTGGCGAGCTCGTTGGCCATAGTCCCTACACGGGTAGCCAGCGCATCCGCCGTGCTTTCAGCTGCCGCAGCTCGCTGCGTGGCAACAGCAGCTGTGGCTTCAGCAGAAGCACAGCGAGATTCCTGGGCCGCTGCTGCAGTAGCCGCATGCGCTTCGATTGCTCCAGCAACTAACTGCAAGCGGTGCTCCAAGGGTAAGTCCCAACGAGCAGCAGCGGCCACAACAACAGCAGCTGCCGTTGCTTTATGGTTGGTTGCCTGAGCGCCAGCCGCATCCAGAGCCAGAGATACCTCTAAAGAGTTATCAGTTGGTGGAGTCATTTCAGCCAGGAGATTAGCGATGCTGTTCTGGTCCAGCGGTTTTGGTGGAGGTGGTACCAAACGGGCATCATTGATAAGCTTTGCAAGCTCTTCTGCACCCACTACAAGCGATGAGCTGGCATCCAAATGGCTGCCCAGTTTTTGCTGCTGATCTCCTCCTTGTGTGGCGTGTTCTGGGTCAGGCGGTGCCGTGAGAGCCAAAACCAGTCTTTCTAATCCAGCCTCGGCGCCGCCAAAACAGTCATGACCGAGCGCGAGCAGCGCCAAGGGCTTTACTGCTTGATCTAAGACAAGTGCCTCAGCAGCTTCTGCACGGCCCACGTATACCCCCGGCACAGCTACCACTGGTTCGGCTCCACTCTCCTCGCTGATACCGTCGTGGCTGGCTTCAGGTGCAGCATAGTTCTCTGGTGGTCCAGCATGCGGCAATCTTGCCGAGAGCGCATTCCAGAGCGCGGCTACAGCGGTGTGATCAGCTGTCTGATCACACGTCGAGTCCACAGTGCTAGGCCCATCCAAGTCGTCTGCAGCCAATCCCCGTAACAAAAACCCAGACACGGCGCCCGCCGCGCAGAGCGAGGCAGCTGCGAGCCGGGGCACTGTGGATGGTGAAGGAGGCTCGGGCTCAGACCAGCCCTGCAATGGAGAAGGCGCCCCCACCCCACTAGCGTTGCCAAAGCGGTTATCTACACCGCCTGTTCCAGAATTAAGGGAAGCCGTGACTTCGTCACCACTACCGTCTTCAGAGGCAGCGCGAACGGCGGCTTGAATCTCGCCAGGAGTCAGACCCTTCTCTTCCAGAAACGCAAGCCGCTGCGACAGCGGGTTCTCTTTCACTTTGGGGTGTTTAAGGAAGGAAACCCCCGACGCGATTTGATCCGCTCGTAACTCAGAGTCGGCCATACCTTACGTGGGCACCTGGCTCAGACCTCACAATCACCTAGAGTCTGCCTACTACAAGGATATCGAGTAATATCTTTACAATCGCCACGGAAATTGCATCGCTTTAGTGCTGCCTTCTTCGCCTAGAGTCTGTGTTAAGGATTGTACGAGACACTGCCGGAAACCTCGCTCGAGCTAGAGCTGTTGAAGGCTCTTCAATCAATGTGTGTAAAATCAAGGAAGCGTCTAGGAAGGGCAAGATAAGCCTGAAAGCCTGTCCAGCTGTCCCGAGTCTAGAGTCCCCTCAGAGTAGTAGTCGAGCTCCACCAGGCGAGTGGACGACGAGAGATGGAACTCGACAACTCGACGGAACGACGGAAGACCGATTTCTGCGTGAACTGGAAAAATCGGAAAAAATGGGAAGCTATTATTATTACGGAAGAAGCCAAGAAGCTAAGAAGCGAACAATAGGGGAGAAGTAAGAAAGACTGCGATTTAATGGCAGGAAGTGCACTTCATTGAGCATCGGGATTTGACATTGCATGCTCTATTTGATACTTAGAGATCATCAACTTAATCCTAATCAAAATCTGAGTCCCCTAGCTAGTCATACTACAAAGATCCTCTACTTAAATAATGTCAGCTGCTCAAGAAGATGAAATTCGTCAGCTCACTGCAGAACTCGAAGCGGCCACAGCTGCACGCCACGAGGCAGAATCGAGAGCAGAAAGCTTACAGGCAGCATTATTTGAGAGCCACATCAAGGCGCGCGCTGCAATAGAGCAGTGCAGAAAAGATGCGCTCGAAGTGGCAGTAGAAGAGGTGAGTGTATACGTGGCGTGAGATGTTGTGAACGAGTGCTTGGCATTGACTTCGACTAATGTGTTCAAGGCCTCGTTTTGAAGGCTTAGTAAGGCACACGAACCTTGAACTAGTACTTCTCAACATGATCGGAGATTTTGCTCTTAAAGTACCTGTACTCATTGAATGGAATAGGATCTAAATTTCACTGATTGCATAATTTTTCTGATATGCGTTTTGCAGGCCTGCAAGGAGCACTTTGAATCCATGGCTGCGCTTGACAAATTGATGCGTCGCTCGGTGTCACAAATCTCTGCCGACAGAGCGTTACTCCTGACGGTGCGCTCGTCCCTGCATGAACTGCGGGATCTCGCAGATGCCCACGCGAACTTAGTAGCTGGTGCAGCTCATAAAGAAGCAAACACCCGCAACTTACCGGAAAATAGTTCTTCTTCAGCTGCGACGTCTGCAGGCGCTTTGCGAGATACCACGTCATCATCATCTTCATCAGCCGCGGCCGCAGCCGCAGTCGCTGCCGCTGCCGCATCTGCAGCCGCTGACCTCGCTGAGCGTGTGCGGGTCACTATGCACTCTAACGAGATGGCTCTCTTTTTGGACGACGGCCCTGCTCCGGAAGCACCAGCGCCTTCACCGCAAATGTCTGAGCCACCAGCGTCAGGACCTAGCTGTAGCACCTTACTCCGAAGGGGCTCGCAGCCACCGAAGGACATTATTTTACAATCAGCCGAAGAGAACGTGAAGCCTTCTCTTGTGGCACCTGTTATAGAGGCGCCGTTACATTCGCCGCCAGACCATTTCACTCAATCATTCGCCCATTCCGCTCAAGAAAGTACAACTGTGCACGTACCAGAAAGAGGTGGCGGCGACTTAGCGGTTTCTTCTTCTTCTTCTTCTTCTTCTTCAACGTCTGCCATAAAGTTAAGCAGCGGTTCACAAGAGTTCCAAATTGAGCCGCCAATGGATGGCCTTGTTACAGCAGACACAGACAGCGATACAGAGAGAGGATGCGAAAGTAGGCCGAAGCTTGAATCTGGCCCTTCGAAATCTCTTGATGAGAGCGCTTCCTTGCAGGCACACGACACTGCTGCAGCTGACCAGGGGAACTAAATTGGTGAAGACCATAAATGCGCGGAGGATAGGACTAAATGAGCAGCTTGCTCGCGCTTCTCCTCTGCTGCCCTGTGAACGTCGGTTTGAAATGGCGCAGCTGCAGTTGCCTTTAGTTTTGGTCTTTAAAGGTTTAAACATGAAACATGGACCGTGGAGAAAGACTTATCTAAAAGCACGTGACTGCATACTCCTCTTTCTGTGTGCGGCCTGCTTTATGAAGGGCCTCTTTGCTATTATTCCGTACTGCATGGGGCTTGGAAGTCGCATTTCAAATCGTCAAGTGTACGGGTGTATGTCCAATGTCCAACCCTCCAACCCTGTAGTTAGTAGAATCCTTTGACACAACAATGGAGAACGCCTTTCCGTCGAAGCTCCGAGATGCGACCTCACTATCGTCGGCTGAGGCTCGACTCTCCAGCCTTCAAGAGGCTTTTCTAATGTGTGGCAAAACGCAGGAAGCTCGGGACTGCGAGTGGGATCCGTCAACCCACTCTGCGCTGGCTGAACTCCTGGTCTTTGCTTGGGCAGAGAGCACACGAGCACGAAACAAATCTGAAAAAGAGTCCGCCTCGACCTTCTCTGGCACAGCGCACAAAATCTTTTTCATTGCCCAAAAATTTCTCGAGGTATGCTAGACGTAAAAAACTCGTCGACTAGCGTGTATTCGCTGGCATTCTGACGCCTGTGCCTATACCTTGAACCATTATGTTGCCTTGGGGAGCTAGTTTAATGCCGACCACGCAGCCGTAGCTTGCGGTGAAGATTGGCTTCGCAACCTGTGTGGCCGCCTCGAAAGTGCCTCTGGAGCGGGAGCCGAGGAGCAAGCTCACCTGGCGCAGTGCTTGCACTGGGCCTACGTGTGCCAACCAAGCATTCGCCCTGGCTTGCGACGCTGGCTCGGGCTTAGCCTGGCGCAATTCTCGAAATACCCTTCAAAGCGGCTCGCTGTAGCAGCCCTTCTCCAGGTTTAATAGCATTTTTCTTTTACAGCACCCAAATGCTCTCGCGTTTGAGTTCCGAGTATAGCAAACTTACTCCTTCGGTGTTTTTTTGTTGCTCAGGTGCTAGTTCAAATCATTCAAGGATTCTCAGAAGCTAGCAGTGAAAGCAAAGCCAGTGAAGGAGCGTCGGAGGACAGTGCTGTGCCTTCGGAACTACTCGAGCTGTACCGGGAAGTGCTGCTGCCGCTGCACCGCCCTAACGGCTTCTTCGAATGGCGCGATCAGCTGCCCCTGTTGCAGACCTACCACGAACCTCTCATGGCTTGCCTGCTCGCCCTGCTCCGCCGGAACGATTGTAAAGCGGCGTCGTTTCTGCTCCCTGAGCTCTTTGGCGAGCTCGCGGAGGCTTGGCCTGAGGGTTACAATGCTAACACAGCCAAAGAGGTGAGCGCATGGTTGAAACAATATGGACAGATGACTTACGTACGGCTTGCGTATGTTCCTCTGCTTGGGCTTTAACGTGTGTGTGTGTGTGCTTTCCACAGGTGATTTTACTTCACGAGCTTGAAGTGTTAGTCACCGAGGGCAAAGGAGGGCTCGAGCCCGCTCTTGCGCAAAGCTTGCCGGTGTTGCTGCCCAAACTAGTGGGGTGCATTGCGTCGGACAATTGGCGCCTGTGCGAAAAAGTGCTTGGGCTGTGGCGTGTGGATGGATTCGCGAAGCTTGTCACTACAGGCAACAGTGGTGGTGCTAGTGGTGACAGTGCCGAAGTCGAAGGAAGGGTAGCGTTGTCAGGCAGTAGTAGTGGCACTAGTGCTGGCCGGAGCATGCGCGCCAGCGGCGCCGCGCTCTATTACCCCCCTTTAATGGCGGCCTTGCTGCGCGGCGGGCGGCCCCACTGGAACCCCACCGTGCGCCGCATGACCTGGCTGGTGCTCGAGGCCATGCAGACCGCGCAACCTGCCCTGTTTGAGCGCACTGCGGAGCAAGTGTGGGGGCAGCCGGGCACCAATCGAATCGGTTCGAAGAAGAAAGGAAGTACTGGTGGTGCTGCTGCAGGCAGCAGTGACGTCATTGTTGGGAGTGGTGCGGCGCCTGCGTCAGCATCTTCCCTCTTAGCGTCTGCTGGCTTCGCTCAGCGGCCGAGACCTGGCGTCGTGGTGCCTGACGGCCGCTATCGCCCTGACGACGACCACGGCAACGATAACCAGAACGAGGCCGAAGAAGCCTCAGGCGACAGCAGCAGCAGTGGCAAAAATGAAGAAGAGGAAGCTGCCGCTGCTCGAGCAGCCATCATCGACGAGCACAATCGTTCCGGTTTCCCAGGGCGTGCCATGGCACCTCCGCCGAATGTAGCCGCGGCCAGCAGTAAGAGTACAAGTAGTGGTCTTCCGCCCCGAGATTTAGGGCGTGGCGGAGCTATGGCGGCCGCGCCATGGGCAGGCAAGAGTACAGGTGGCAGCAGCGGCAGTGGCAGTGGCAACAGTAGTAACACCACTGCGAAAGCGCCAGTGAAGTTGCCTCCCACGAGCGGCAGCAGCCTAGTTCAAGTTCCCGGCCGGGTGGGCGGCAGCGCGCCTATTCCAACGGGCAAAGCGGTGTCTCTCACGGCTGCTCCTTGGGCGAAATCGTCGTCCTCCTCCTCCTCCTCCTCAGGGGGAGGTAGCACGCGCAAAAGCGGTGGTTTTCTGGGCGGGGCTATGAGCGCCGCCCCTTGGGCCAAGAAAACGCCGTCGTCGTCGTCGTCACAGAAGCGTAAAGCCAACCTGAGTGGTGGTGAAAACATGAGTATGGCGGAAGAAGAGAATGAAGACGACGAGAACGGCGACGACGACGACGACGATGGCAATGCTGCTGCTGAGGCGAGCGCCGCTGCGAGTGGCACTTTGGGCATGCGCCGCATGTCGGCTTACATGGAGGCCTGCAAGCCCGACGAAGCTGCTGAAGCTGCGCAGTCGGCGCGCGGGTGGGTAACGGCCCAGGCCCAGGCTACCCCCACCCTGTTGCCCTACCTGAAGTTCCACGACCTGGTGTTCGGCCACGAGCTGGGGCGAGGCTCCTTCAGCGTGGTCAAGTATGCGAGGCAAATTTTGAAAGAGGGCATGGGCGACAGCAGCAGCTCCGGCAGCAGCTCCGGCAGCAAAGCCAAAGCTGAAAGGGCTGCGCAAGCTCGCTTGGGGCGGTCGCAGTGGCCCGAATTTGCAGTAAAAATCGTGGCCACGGAAAAAATCATCGCCGAAGGCTACGGCAAAAATTTAGTGCGTGAAATAGCCTTGTTGCGGACTTTGAGCCATCCGGGAATCGCTCGGATGGTGTCGGTGTTCAAATGGCGCGAGGGGAGTTACCTGGTCTTAGAATACGCGTCGAAAGGCGACTTGCATGGGCTGGTGATACGCAGCGGGAGTTTGGATGTCAGTTCCACGCAGTTCGTGCTCGGAGAAGCGATTGCGGCGCTGTGTTCGGTGAGTAAATTTCGCTGATATCGGAAGTCATGCAGATAAGGCGCTTGAGACTGTGAATACATTGGCATGTATGATTTCCTTATGCACGTCCATTTCAATCAGCTAGAAGTTTGTTATCGGACTGAATGCACTCTACATCTCCTCGGCTCATTATTTCTCTGCTTGTTTCACTTTTATCTATCACTTTCGTCTTGAAAACAAATAAAAACTATAGGTACATGATGCCGGGCTAGTGTTTGGTGATTTGAAGCCTGAAAACTTGTTGGTCACTGAAGCAGGCCACGTGAAGTTAACCGATTTTGGGGGGTGCCGCCCCGCGACGGCTGAAGCAGCAGAAAGCTTGAAAAGTAGCAAAACGGCGCTTGGAGCTTTACGCGACGGAGACTGGCGAAGCGCCAGCGCCAGCAGCAGCAGCAGCAGCAGTGAAGGAAAAGACGAAGATGCCGCTGGGAGCGAAGGAAAGTCGGAGGAGAAGGCTGCCAACGACGAAGGGGACGAGGATGACGACGACGACGACGATGACGATGACGCTCGTGTTGAAGGCACGGTGGCTTACTCCGCGCCTGAAGTCGTGAAAGGTGTGTCGAGGCCATCGTTTCAGGCTGATGCTTGGGCTCTGGGGTGCGTCGCGTACTTTTGCCTGCGCGGCCGCCCCCCTTTTTTTGCTGAAGAGGACGACGAAGAAGGTGGCCATCATGAGAACCTGAAACGCGCGATTGTGTCTTTTGAGGGCAACAATAATGGCAGTGATGACAGCAGCAGCAGTAGTAGTAGTCGGTGCGGGGTTGAGTTTCCGTCCGAGTTCTTCACCTCCGATGCCGTTACCTTCGTAGCAGCGCTCCTTGAACCGGTAAATGCCACAGATGAGATAGGGTATCTTTCCATGCTGCTTGCGAGGCAGCTCGCTTTTTTACTCCTTTTGTCACTCTCATGCTCTTTCATAATAAAGCTTTCTCGACTCCGTTTCTTTTTTTTCCCCTCTTTCATTGTGGCCTTACATGTATTCATTCAATACGATTGTATCGCATACTGTAGGACCCAGCGGCGCGTCTCTCGGTGGCGTCAGCAGCCATGCACCCATTCTTCCAAGGGCTCAACGTGCACCGCCTGCACTTCGAGACCCCTCGCCCTCTATCAGTGGGCGCGGCCCCGCCGCCTCCGAGCGACGCCAAGTGGGCGAGGAGGCAGCATTCGAGCATTTGGGCGCCCGAGTTGGCGGCTTACGACTTTTCCGGTAAACATGGGCGACTTTAGTGTATGAGAGAGAGAGCCAGCGTACGAGTACGAGTTAGATCAAACGCTGTTTTTTACGATTCAGGGTGAAGGATTTTTTTTAAGCTCGTGTCGATGCATTATCCCATTTCCTCGTGGGTTGACGACAGGTCCAAGCACTGGCGGTGCAGTGGGTACCGGTGCTTATGCCATGGCCCCTGTGCCTGAATCTTCCCACGAGCGAGGAGCATCTTTTCTGCCGGCGCCAGCGCCCAAGCCTCAAGCGAAGAACAAGACGTCAGCCGACCAAAGCGGATCCTTGTCCGGTGCTAGTTTGCCGTTGCGTGCTCGACCAGGTCCTCGCCGGATCCAGCCTCCTTCTTCTTCTTCTTCTTCTTCTTCTTCTGCTTCTGCGGGCAAACACCAAAGCAGAGGCGGTAGCGCAAGCACCGAAGAGGAAGGGAGCGCAGGCTGCGTACCCTTAATGGCCGTGCGAGGAGTAGAAGGTGGCATTGCAGAAGGCAGCGACGGGTCCGAAAACGACGACGAGGAGTAGAAGGACTCCTTATTGCCAGCGGCAGGTGGATGTTGTGACCACCATGCTTCGCGCGCTGACACTGAAGATTTCCTCGCCTCGTTAAACGCACAAACCCACACTCGTATTGCTGGGGATTGGTGAGGTACACACATGGGATTTGAGCCATACAGCCATGAGTGATGTCAACTGCATACTAAATATTCATATTTATCGGACTGTTGTGATGCACGCTGTATCACTGCATCCAAGATGTAAAGACAGTGGCGTGTGTCGAGGGGCGATTATAACTTATAACCATATTTACATTACCAGTGTCAGTCCTTAGTGCGCTTGTGCTCCTACTATATTCTACGCGATAAACATTTCATTTGCATTACGCAAAAGGGCGCTCAGCCGCTCAGCCCAGTCAGGCTTGTTCTGGAGGATTCATCAAAACGCAGCCTTATGGTGCTTGTTGTTGTTTCTTTGCAACTGGGGTGTATTATCTTACCTTATTCTCTAATCTAATCCAATCGAATCTTATATGTATATGTATATGTATAATCTTATAATATAATCTCTAATCTTCTATAAAACCTACGCGCAGGAGCTCTCAGAGCTGGAGCTGTAAGCTGACAAGCTGGGCTGCGGATTACGTAGTAAAATCGTCCACGACACGAGATTTCGTTTCGGTTTCGTAAAACGATGAAATTATACCGAACTTATAGGAACTATCTCCCCTTGCGCACCCAGTATGAACTCGAACTCGAACTCGAACTAATACAAACCCAAATGGCACAGAAGCCAATGCTGCGGGCAGAAGTGGGAATGCGCGTGCGTTGCGCAAACAAAG
>Ga0307979_1001644_pt1 | contig 15838 bp, 13 predicted proteins | sample OrgLakmetage1058_FD_201833 | JGI IMG/M metagenome (GOLD analysis project Ga0307979, IMG submission 201833) | Saline water microbial communities from Organic Lake, Antarctica - #1058 | ecosystem: Environmental > Aquatic > Non-marine Saline and Alkaline > Saline | place: Antarctica: Organic Lake...
TCTGGGGGTGACTCCACCAGCAACACTCCGGCACACAAGTCCACCGCTTCGGCTGCTCCCTTCCGGGCCTGACCGGGTTCACGGTATATCGTTGCGGAGGCACCGATGGAGCCACCATAACGTCTGAGGACGGAATCCATCAGAGCGGCGCGCATAGTAGCAAAAGGCCCCGGCCACTACAACGATCTAACGGCACTCGGCGAGCCGCCACCGCCATTTTACAGCGGCAGCGGGATTTCATCCTGCCGGAACCAGCAGGCCACGCTGTATCGGGTGCGGTTGGCGGGCAACACCTCATGAGGCGTTTCTTCACTCATGAACACCGCCATACGCCCCCGTTCCGGCGAAACCCGTCCGCAGACTTCCAGGTCGCTGTCACGGTTAAATACCTGAAGCGTGCCGCCGTCTGTGTCTTGCCAATCATCGTTCAGATACAGCACAACACTGACGACGCGCGAAGCCCGGCCGTGAAAGCTGTCGACGTGTTTGCGGTAGAAGTCGCCCGGGTGATAGGTAGCGTAGTGCGCCTCGAACCGTCTTAACCCAAGAAATAAACGCTGGTTCAGCCCGGCACGAATGGATTCGAATACCCTGAACAAGGCAGCCTGCGCAGCGGTTTCCCCCTGAAGCCAGGCGATTTTATCCCGCCGGACCGATTGGTCCCGGGTTTTATCCGGGCCCCGGCCAATCCTGGCGGCGCGCAACGCATCACTGCGGTCCAGAATCCGCACTTCATCGCCAAGTGATGACAGCAGCTCGTCGCCAAGCACCGGCCGGACATCAACACTCAGCCAGCCGCGCTCGCTCAGGCCACCCGCAATCGCATCAAGCCAGCCTGCCTCTGGGTCTGCCATTGTTGCCATGGAAGGAACAGTGGCGAAATTTTGCACCAGAGCAGTCGTACCAACGCTGATCATTCGGTCTTGCTCATAAGTGCTGCCTCAAGCGCTGGTCAATGGCATCAATTATATGCCGGAATCTCGCCCGGCACGATGATTTAATTTACCCTGCAGATACGAAAATGCCGATACCCATTCATTTCCCGGCATCAAGCATCACAGCAATGAGGCAAAGCGTGCCAATCAAACCCGGTCAATGGTCATTCACCCGCTGGACAACCGTCGGCCAACTCGAAGCCGTTGAAGTACACCACCCCCTGTTTAAAGCCAGGTTGTTTATTCAGGGGGCTCACCTTACCCAGTTCATACCCCGTGAGGAATCCAACTGGCTCTGGGTCAGCGACGACGCCATTTTCAAGCCTGGCCAGGCGATCCGCGGGGGCATTCCTGTTTGCTGGCCCTGGTTCGGCGTGCCGGGCCAGAATCCTCCACAAGTCCGCCGCCGCATCCTCACCGGCGCTTCCCATGGGTTCGCCAGAACCGCGCTCTGGAAACTGGAAGATGTCCGGGAAACCGCCAGCGAGGTGGAGATCAGCTTGTCGCTCCATGCCAACCCGGACTTTGCCGAGGCCTGGAAAGGCAGCGCACTGTGCCTGGCCACCTTCACCTTTTCCGCCAGTGGCTTTCAGGTTGCGCTGACCACCACTAACCTGGGCGACTCACCGCTGGCCCTGACCCAGGCATTGCACACTTACCTGCCAACCAACGACATTGCCGCCACCCGCGTTGAGGGGCTGAACGGCTGCGTCTACACCGATGCTCTGGACAACTGGAGCGACTTCACCCAACACGGGCCGGTTCGCTTCAGCGGCGAAACAGACCGGATTTACGAAAGCGGCAAGCCGCTGACGGTGATCACCCCAACCGACAGCCGTTCATTGCAAGCCGTTGGCAGTGACTCTACGGTGGTCTGGAATCCAGGTCCGGACAAAGCTGCCCGCCTGTCGGATTTTCCCGACTCTGCCTGGCAGCGAATGCTGTGCGTGGAAACGGCCAATGCACTGTCGGATTACCGGGTGCTTAATGCAGGGCAAAGTCACACCATCGGCGTTATGATTGGCCGACTTTAAGTTTTTTGGAGACCTCATGGGCCTGACATCTTACCTGCGATCAAAACTGGTTTCGGTAGAGCTGAGCAACCAGATCGACCGCATACGCAAACCCATTGGCTCACTGGGCTATGATCCCTGGGGTTACAACGACGAAGGGATGAAAGTGGGCTTGTCTCTGGCCCGCCAGTTGTATGAAAAATACTTCCGCGTTGAAACCATCGGCATTGACAAGATTCCTGCCGACGGCCCGGTAATGATCGTCGCCAACCACAGTGGCCAGTTGCCGATCGACGGGCTGCTGATCGGCTACGCGTTGGCAGCGCGTAAAACGAACCCCCGGATTCCCCGCGCCATGATCGAGCGCTTCTTTCCCACGGTGCCCTACCTGGGGAACCTGTTGAACCAATTCGGAGCGGTTCTGGGCGACCCCACCAACTGCGCCAAGATGCTGGCGAACGGTGAAGCAGTCATCGTCTTCCCGGAAGGCGTGCGGGGCTCCGGCAAGCTCTACCAGGACCGCTACCAGCTCAAGCGGTTTGGCAACGGTTTCATGCACCTGGCCATGAAATACAACGCGTCGATTGTGCCGGTGGGCGTTGTCGGCTGTGAAGAAACCATACCGGCCATTGCCAACATCAAGCCACTGGCCAGGATGCTGGGCATACCCTACGCGCCGGTGGCGCTGCCCATAGTTTTCCCGGCCAAAGTGTTTCTCAACGTCGGCGACCCGATGCGCTTTGACGATCGGGAAATTCCCGAAGAACAGGTGACCGAGCGGGTTGAGCACGTAAAAGCAGCAATCGGCGAATTGATTGATAGAGGTCTGAGCACAAGAAAAAGGCTTTTCTGATGGCAGATTTGATGGCAGATTTGATGGAAAAGGAACGCAGACAGCATATTCTGATTACCGGCGCAGCGGGCGCCCTCGCCAAGCAGGTCATCGACCAGCTACGGGATCACTGCGACATCGTCGCCGTGGATTTCCGAGAGCAGGTCTATCTGGGCGACGATATTCCCAGCTATTGCATTGATTTCAACAAGCGTTCTTTTGAAGACCTGTTCCGGCGCTACAAGTTCGACGGTGTTATTCACATGGGGCGCATCATGTCGAGCCAGCTCACCCGCATGCGGCGCTACAACGCCAACGTGCTGGGCACCCAGAAACTGCTGGATCTGAGCCACAAATACGGCATAGGGCGGGTGGTGGTGCTCTCTACCTTCCACGTATACGGTGCAGTCGCCTACAACCCGGCCCTGATCGACGAAGAGGCCCCCCTGAAAAGCGCCGGGCTGAGCGCGGATCTGATTGACTCGGTAGAGCTGGAGAACCTCGCCACCATTTACCTCTGGCGCTACCCGGACCTGAACATCACCCTGCTGCGGCCCTGCAACATTGTCGGACCCGGCGTTCGCAACTCCATCAGTACCCTGTTAGGCAGCGAGCGGGCACCGGTGCTTGCCGGGTTTTCCCCGATGATGCAGTTCATCCACATTGACGACATGGCAGAAGCCATTGTTCTCGCCTACAACAAAACCCAGCGGGGAATCTTTAATGTGGCACCGGAAGACTGGGTGGCCTATCAGCATGCTCTCAAGCTCTGTGGTTGCCGGCGCATACCCATACCCTCCATTCCGCCGGTGTTAACCCGGTGGATACTGCAAACCCTGAGGTTGAGAAGTTTTCCGTCGTACCTGATGCACTTTTTCAAGTATCCTGTCGTTATAGACGGCAGAGCGTTCGCCCGGGAATTCGGCTTCCAGCCCAAGCGGCCGCTAAAAGAAATCTTCCGGTTCTACCGAGATAACAAAAAGCCGGTCTGACCCGGTATTGCGCGCAGGACGCGAGCTATGCTCAATGATTTAAGTCTGATCAGCCACGCCACCGCCGCCGTCGCCTACGCGCTGCTGGCCGGCCTGGTGGCCACAAGGTACCTGCGACGGGATATTGACCGCTCAATTTTCCTCGCGGCTGTGGTGTCGGCCATCTGGGCCGGCTCTCTTGTCACCCAGTCGATGTGGCAACAGCCCGGCTTTTTCATACGCTATTTACTGGAGCTGCTGCGGGATGCCGCCTGGGTGGCCGTTCTGTTCACCCTGCTCCGCGACGCCTTTCGCACCGCAAACGTGAAAGGGCAGCTCCGGCGGACCATGGCAACCTCCACAATGCTGCTGATTGTTGCGCTGCTTGGGTCCGGCGCGCTGGAATACCTGTTCAACGTCAGCATTCTTGACGGCAAAACCAAGATTGTCGGGCAGATCGCCCTGTCACTGATGGGCCTGTCGCTGGTGGAACAGATCTGGCGCAACGCTGTCACCTTCGGCCGGTCCAGCATGAAATATATCTGCATTGCCGTTGCCAGCCTGTTTGCCTACGACTTTTTCATGTACGCCGATGCCCTGCTGTTCGGGCAGATCGCCGACTCCTTCTGGAGCGCCCGCGGCCTGGTCAATGCCGCCATCGTTCCACTGTTTGCGGTGAACGTGATCAATACCCGCAAGCAACCGGTGGATTTTCAGTTGTCCCGGTCCGCAGTATTCCACGCCGGGGCACTGGTGCTGGCCGGGTGCTACCTGCTCTTTCTTTCGGTGGGTGGCTACTACGTCCGGATGATGGGCGGCGACTGGGGCGAGGCACTTCGGGTGCTGTTCCTGAGCTCGGCACTGATATTCCTCGTCACCCTGGCCACATCCCGTCGGATACGCGCGCGCCTGATGGTGTTCATCGGGAAGAACTTCTTCGACTACAAATACGATTACCGGGACGAATGGCTGAAAATGACCCGCGAGATGGCCAACGTCAGTAACAGCCATCCACTGCCGGAACGGGTGATCAGAATTCTGTCCGGGCTGGTGGAAAGCAACGCCGGGGCGCTCTGGGTCAAAGACGAGCGTGGCGATTTCGCATTGAAGAGCGCAATAAACCTTGCACCGTCCCGGTACACCACCATTGATGCCGGTTCCGAACTCGTTCGATTCTTCGGCGATCGGGAGTGGATCATCGATCTGCACGAATACCGGCGGGACCCTGTCCGCTATAACCTGCTCGAAATCCCTGACCCCATCCTGCAGATATCCGGCGCCTGGCTGGTCATACCGCTCTATCTCGGCAACGATCTGTACGGCATTACCGCGGTCGGCAACCCCTATGCCCGGGTGGAACTTAACTGGGAAAATTTCGACCTGATAAAAGTGGTTGCGCGCCAGACCTGTAACCTGCTGGCTCAGGCGGATGCCCAGAGCCGGTTATCCCAGGCCATGCAGTTCGAGGCCGTCAGCAAAGCCTCCGCCTTTATGGTCCATGACCTGAAAACCCTGATCGCCCAGCTTTCGCTTCTGGTGAAAAACGCGCCCCGTCACCGGGACAAGCCCGAGTTTATCGACGACATGATTCAGACCACGGACCACGCCGTCCGGAAAATGGCCAGCCTGGTAGACCACATCCGCAAACCGGCGGACGAAACCCTGGTTACCGAAGTGCTTGAACTGGGAGAAGTCGTCGAATCCGTGGCAGAACAGTATGCCAAAGGCAAACCGGCTCCCCGGATTGTCGCCCATCCCGAAAGCATCTATATAAACGCAGACCCTGAGCAGCTTTACAGCGTGTTGGGCCACCTGATCCAGAACGCCCAGGATGCTACGCCCCCGGAGGGTGAAGTTACCCTCACCTTGAAAGCCGCCAGGGACAACGTGGTACTGTTCATTCAGGATACCGGCGCAGGAATGACTGAGGAGTTTATTGACTCGAGGTTGTTCAAACCTTTCGAAAGCACCAAAGGCTTGACCGGTATGGGCATCGGTGCCTACCAGGCCCGGGAATACGTGCGCAACGTCGGCGGCAATATCGACGTCACCAGCGAACCGGACGTGGGCTCCTGTTTTACGATACGCTTCCCGCTGGCCCGGCCGGGCTCCCTGGCAGACTCCACATCCGCCAGCCTGAGCCCTGAAATGCTTGTAATAACCGACAGTAGCCCCAAATGATTGGCGAACAATGAAATTGCAGCCCTCGACCATTGCAAACTGTCAATGATCGGTTAAGAATCGGGGGCCGAGATCCGATACGATGTGCCAATCTCAAAAAAGGACTTTTATTCTTTGTGACTAAACGACTCTTGATTGTTGAAGATGATCCGGGCCTCCAGAGCCAGATGCGCTGGTGTTTCAGTGATGATCTGGAAGTAACCCTGGCCGCGGATCGGGAATCCGCGCTGACCGCCCTGCGCCGTCTGGAGCCGGAGGTGATCACCGTGGATCTGGGCCTCCCCCCCCGACGCAGGCGGCGCAAGCGAGGGTTTCCGGCTTATAGAAGATATCCTCAGGCTGGCACCGATGGCCAAAATCATCGTCGTCACCGGCCGTGAAGAAAAAGAAAACGCCGTCAAAGCCATTGGCATGGGCGCCAGCGACTTCTATCAAAAGCCGCTCGACGCCGACATACTGACCTTTGTGGTCAACCGCGCATTCCGGCTGGCGGAACTTGAAAGAGACAACCGCGAACTCTCCCGCCAGCACAACGGAACCAACATCAAAGGCATAGTGGCCGCCAGCACCCAGATGCTCACCATCTGCCGCACCCTGGAGAAAGTCGCCCCTACTGATGTCACCACCCTGATCACCGGCGAAACCGGCACCGGCAAAGAACTTCTGGCACGGGGCCTTCACGACCTCAGTCATCGCGCCGACAAACCCTTCGCCACCATCAACTGCGCAGCCATTCCCGAGAACCTGCTTGAAAGCGAACTGTTCGGCTTCGAGAAAGGCTCCTTTACCGGCGCAACCCAAAGTAAAAAAGGCAAGATTGAAAGCGCCAACGGCGGCACTCTGTTTCTCGACGAAATCGGCGACATGCCCATGGCGTTGCAGGCAAAACTCCTGCGGTTCCTTCAGGAACGCGTCGTCGACCGTGTCGGGTCGGTAAAGCCCATATCGGTGGACGTGCGGGTTGTCTGCGCCACCCACCGCGATGTACGCCAACTGATTGACAGCGGCGAGTTCCGGGAAGACTTGTATTACCGGATCAGCGAAATCACACTGGACGTGCCCGCCCTCCGGGACCGAGACGGAGATGCCCTGGTCATTGCCCGGTCGCTTCTTAAATCACTGGGCAAACACATGGACCGCGCTAACCTGGCGTTCTCGGAAGACGCGGTTGCCGCCATCAGCGCCCACCCCTGGCCGGGTAACGTCCGGGAAATGATCAACAAGGTGAAGCGCGCCATTATCATGGCTGACAGCAAGCGGGTCACCGCAAGCGATCTTGAGCTCATGTGCGGTGCCGATGAAGCCGACGATCAGCTTAATCTGCGGCAGGTTCGGGAACGAGCAGAACGCGGCGCGATCTTGCAGGCGCTTCAGTCCTGCCAGTTCAATATGGCCCAGGCATCCCGTGTACTGGGAATTACCCGCCCGACCCTTTATAACCTAACCGACAAATATCGGATCGAAACATCCTCTGAAACGGAATAACAAAATACGACCCGCAGGACAATAAGGAACAGGGCCATGAAATCAGCATCAGTCGTTAAAGCCACACTTCTTACCATCGCCATTGCGCTTGTACTCGTCGGATGCAGCGAAAGCAATGAGATGAGTCAGGACGAAGTTCAATACCTGAGCCACCTGGATCAGTCCCGGTTTTTCCAGCGCCAGGGCGAGTTAAAAGCCAGCACCCTGGAAGCACGCAGCGCCATCGAAATGCAGCCCGATCGGGTCGACCCCTACCTGGTTATCATCAACAATCTGCTGACCGCAGGCGACGCGCGCAATGCAGAGCGCCAGCTTGACAGCCTGATGGACACCGTTGACCCGGCCAACATCAGCCAGCAAAGCCTGAACGCCGCGGCCCTGGTGCGAGCCGAAGCAAACCTGATGCAACAACAGTATGATGACGCACTTACAGCCCTGGCATCCATCAAAGACCCGGACCGTGCGAATCAGTCCGAAGCGGCCTTACTGAAAGGCCACACCCAGCTGGCGTCTGGCAATCCGGATGCCGCGCGCCAGGCCTACCAGCTTGCCCAGGAACTGGCGCCCAGTTCTGCCGAACCGCTCGTCGGCCTCTCCAAAACCGCCTTCAGCGAAAACAAGCGGGAAGAATCCGCCGAATTCATCCAGCAGGCTAACGACCTCGACCCGCAAAACGTCGAACTGTGGCTCTGGAAAGCCCGTCTGGCGCACTCAGACAAGCGCTGGGTCGACGCCGAACAAGCGTACATCAATGCCCTGGAAACCATCGGCCAGTTCGACGTGATGACCTTCAGAAAGTTTGAAACCATGTCCGCGTTAATCGACGTACTGCGCCAGCAAGGTAAAGCCGCTGAAGCCTTTGTGTACGAAGAAATCCTCGCAAAATCCGCGCCTGGCACGATCCGGAGCAACCTGGTCGCTGCCCAGGAAGCGTTCAATTCGGGCGACCTCAACACCGCTGCCCGGTACCTGGAAGAAACCCTGGCCCTGGCCCCGCGACAGGAACAGGCGGCGCTGATGCTTGGCATCGTTCGCTACCGCCAGGGACGTCCTGAGGAAGCAGAAGCCCTCCTCGAACCCATTGCCGCCCTGAAAGAATCCGAGCAGGCGCAGAAGCTACTGGCCGCAACCCGCCTTCAGCTCAGAAATCCCGATGGCGCAAAAGCGGTATTGGCAGGCCTTGAAAACCAGGATTCAGACCCTGAAACCCTGGCACTGGTCGGCATCGCATCACTCGTCAGCGGCGACGATGCAAGCGGCCAGCAAATGATTGAACGGGCTCTGGAACTGGCCCCGAACAACAACAGCCTGCGGCTGCGTTACGCCGCCTACCTGATCCAGCAAGGCAACACAGGCCGCGCGATTGAGGAAGCCGAGCAGGCTCTCAAGAATGATCCCAAGCTGGATCAGGCCCGCACAATTGTCATTCAGGCCCACGTATCCGCCAACGACCTGCCCGCAGCCAATCAGGCGGCTAATAAATGGCTCGAACAACAGCCACGCAGCATGAACGCCATGATTGCCCTCGGCAACATCGCCGCTCGGGCCGGCAACCCTGATCAGGCCAGAACCTACTTCCAACAAGCCTCCAAAGCCGAACCGGAAAACGCCGCGCCAGTGGTGGCCCTCGGCAACCTCGCCCTGTCCGAAAAGCAACCAAAAGAGGCGAAATCATTCTTCACCCGTGCCATCAAGCTTCAGCCCGATAACCAGCAGGCGCTCAGAGGCGTGGCCGCCGTCATGGAGCGCAATGAACTCACGTCGCTAATGGAAGAAGTTCAGGCGGAAAAGCCAGAAGCCATCGGGCCAAGGCTGGTAATGCTGGAGTCGGCGCTGATTGCCGGCAACAAGTCAAAAGCAGACGAACTGACCGCTGGCCTGCTCGAACGTGAAGATGAAGACAGCCCGGCGCCTGCTGAAAACCTGGTGGCCACCGTTTACCACGGCATAGCGTCACAACTGGCCCAGCGGGACCGCACCGACGAAGCCGCCGACATTCTCACCCGCGGCCGCGTGCTCTTCCCTGACAACGAGCAGATCGGGTTGCAGGCTGCGATTCTTGCATTTTCTGAAGGCGACTCGAAAGCAGCCCGTGAAATCCTGAGCGACGTCAAACAAAGCCACCCGGATTCCGCCGCACCCTTCGTTGTGGAAGCAAGGCACTTCGAGCAGCAACAGGAATTCACACAGGCCGCTGACCTGTACCAGCTTGCCCTGGCCAAACGCAGCTCATCCGACCTGGAAGTGTCTTACGCACAGGCCCTAACCCGCGCCGGACAGCAGACAAAGGCGCTGGAAAGCCTGAAAGCGGCACAGCAACGCTTTCCCAACGCAGAGCCCCTACTGACCAACCTGGCCATTCTGCAGCAACAGAGTGGCGAGGCTGAGGCTGCAGCGCAGACCTACGCAAAGCTGATCGAAACGACCCCCAACAACGTGGTTGCACTTAACAACCTTGCCTGGCTCTATCACGAACAGAACGATTCACGTGCAGTAGAACTTGCCCGCAGGGCCTATGAGCTAAGTAGCGACAATGCAGCGGTTGCGGATACTTATGGCTGGATTTTGTTCAAGGCCGGCAAGACAGAAGAAAGCCTGCCGATTCTGGAAAAGGCTTACCAGCTGCAACCCGATTCCCGGGAGATTGCGATGCACCTGGCAGAGGCCTATCGGACCGCTGGTCGCGACAATGAAGCCAAGCGGGTACTGGAAAGCGTCAGCGATCAGAGCAGCTAACACTCACAGTCACTGACAAGAAAAATGAAAGGCCGCAGGTTCTCCAGAATTGCGGCCTTTTTCTTGGCTGTCAGTTAAATTTACACATGGCTCTTTTAAAGGCCTCAGAATTCCAGGACCGCACCTACAACCATTTGTTTGAATAGACCTTTCAGGTATTGGCACGAGTTAAGCTAATAGATTCCGTACAGCAACTTCGCTGACGTATTTGAACGAATATAGAGGGATCGACAATGAACAAACTACTTCTTTGCGCTGGCGTACTTTCGGCTTCACTGGCACTACCTGCTTTCGCTGCAACGATTTCAATTGATAGCGTTACAGGTTCCTGGTCCGATGTTGTTGGCGGAGCCAACGTATCCGGCCAGGGTTCCAACCAAATCCTCTGGGGCGTTCCAAGCAACGAATTCGATCGCCAGAGCGGTTACACGTTTGACGGTGCGGCACCTGCGGCCTTTGAGGTCGATCTTGATACCCGGTTTACCCTCGGAGACTTCACTCACGACAACTTCACCATTCGGAGTGGCGGAGGCATCGACAGCGCCGTTCTAAGCCTGACGCTTGGCATCAGCATCGATAGTGAGCCTTTTGGCGACCTGCTATCTTTTAACTTCTTTCACAACGAAACTCCGAATACCGGTGAAGGCTGCTGTAATGACATCGTGACGTTCGATGGGCTGAGCACCTCCGACACGTTTGTAGTTGGTGGCACTGCCTATACTCTTGACTTGGTAGGATTCCGGGTTGACGACGTATTAATGCCTGAATTCAGCACCCAAGAGGGAACCTCAAACGTTGCCCAGTTGCGCGGCATCTTCACCGCTGCGCAGGTTCCGGAGCCAGGCACCCTGGCACTGCTGAGCCTCGGCCTCGTTGGGCTGGCAGCGTCACGTCGCCGTAAGATCTGATTGAATATCAGGAGCTAAATGACTCAAGGATGAGTAACAAAAAATCCCCTGGTAAATCTAGGGGATTTTTTTGTTACTACCTCAACACAGGACTATTCCTGGAATAAAATTGATCAAGATATTCCTGGGTGCGCTCTCTGATAGCGGGGCCTAGTTCAGACAAGACTTCCGGTGCATCACACTCATCACAGCTAAAACCAATCACCAATAACGATGCATCAGTGCGGGCATTGAAGATCCCCGGAAGCTGAGCAAGTTTCGCTCGAAGGTCATTACTTTCCCAGTGGCCTTCAACGTAATAGCCATAGGCCAGATGAATTAGCTGTTCACTTCGCCGGTATCGTAACGTTAGCCCGGAAAGGCTGATATCGTCACCTCCATCTACCGTGAATGTTTGCTCCGGCAACTGCGCCGATGAGTCATATAGCCGGTTACTGTATTGCACCACTTCCCGGCCGGGTCTTTGGAAGTCATAGCTGTAAAGAGCGACAAACAACTGCCTGTCAGCATTTCCGGTATCGTCCAAGGCGCCTCGTCTCAGGTAACTGTTTTCCAGAATACGGTCGGGGCGATCAATATCCGGGCGCCAGCCCGCAAGTTGCCTTTCAAATAAAGGTAGCCACTGATCAGTTTTAACCAACGCCACACTGTGTTGACGAGCAGTAGAGTGAGATGACGTTCTAGCCTCAGACGGGATGACAAACCAAGTCACCCCCGCCACGACAAGAACCGGGAGGACGACCAGAAACTGACGTAGAAAATTGTGCTTGGCCAAGCCTGCTTGGTTAGTCCGGCGAGCTGGAATATCCGCTTCACCAGAGTATTCTACGGACTCCCGCTTTTCCAGCCAACGGCCAACAAAGAACAGAGGCACCAACGTGGCCGCAAACACCCACCAACCAAAAAAGTCGTGCTCTTTGATCAGTGAGGAAGTCATGTTTGACTCATACCCCATATAAATAATGACGAACACCCTCACCCAGTTGGCAATGAGGGAAAACAGAATACCGGCCAACAATAGCCAAAAACGGTTGCTCCATTTTCGATAATTCAGCTCACCATAAAGAAGTGACAGTGTTGAACCGACTAATAAGTAACGCAGACCTGAGCAACCATGAGCAATTTCAAATGCGCCAACGCCGGGAAAATAAACAAAAACACCTTCAACTGTAAATTCGATGTCAAACCAAGACAGCATAAACAAGATTAAAGGCAACCGTAATTAACTGCAAAGACCAGGAAAGGTAATCCCAGAATGGTAGAGTGAAAACCATTAATCCGATTGGCACAACAAAAGGAAGCGCCTGACGCCAGCCCCACAACACCATCAAACCACTGAGCAACATCGGAATTAACGCAACTTGCTGGAACGCTTCAATCAATAGAATGCTACCAGCCATATAGACAAAGGCGGAAATAACCAAGGGGAGCAGCCATGGCCAGTAAAAACCAGACACTGGCTTTACCCGTTTCCATGTGCCAACACACAGCACGATACTGACCAAGAGTATTAGAAAGCCGTGGGAGTAAGACTCATCAAACTTAAGCCAGCGGCTGGAGAGGCCAACCAACGTAGGCCAGGTTGCCAGAATGAACGTAACCAAATAGATCCAAAGCGGAAAAGTGGGAGGAACTGCTGACTGCGGGCTAATACGTTCCATGTAAACGGCTCTCAATTCCAGATTGGGTGGCGCAATAAGTTCAAATGTACCTTTTTCCAAGGCACTTCGCATTAACAATGCTCGTAAAAAAATGATCTAAAACGACTTTAGGCGAAATTGCCAACTGGAACACTAGGCTGGAAGAGGGGGCACTCCTGAAGAACCTCTGTAGTGAAACCAAAAATCAGCTACGTAATAACGCCCACCGTCTATTGGCGCCAAGTCCTCTGGAAAAAGATAGTCGATTCACGTACAGTTCTGCACCAAATCAGGGATTTCGGAGTTGCAGTTAAATGGGTTCTCTCTTCAGGACGTTCAAAAGTCTCGCACGCAGGTCATTGAACGATGAATTTCTTATCGCCAGACAGTTCCGTAACTCCTTTGGCAGGGGAATAGATTTTTTTAACCCCCAAACGTTCAATGAAAAAATACAGCTTCAAAAACTCTACAATCGAAACCCCCGGATGACCTATCTGGCTGATAAGTACCTTGTCAGGCAGCATATTAAAGACTTGGGACATGCCAATATACTGAATGCATTAATTGGTGCCTATGATCGGCCGGAAGACATTGACTTTGAGTCATTGCCTCAGAGTTTTGTTATTAAATGCAATCACTCCTGGGCCACCAATATTATATGCGAAGAAAAATCTTCTGTTAATGAGCAAGAAATAATTTCTAAGCTTAATGAATGGATGCAGCAGAATCACTACTACAAGCTGCGTGAGTGGGCATATAAAGATATAGTACCAAAGATTATTATTGAGCGTCATCTCGGCAATGAACTGAAAGATTATAAATTTTTCTGCTTTTCAGGATCGCCATTATATATTCAGGTGGATTCCGAACGATTTGGTGCTCATACGCTTGATATTTACGATATGGACTGGACTCATCTCGATTGTAGCAAAGGCAACAAGAAGCAGGGCATCACGCCAGAGAATCCGCCCCCCTCCTTCAAACAGATGGCAAGTATTGCGACCGACATAGCCTCGGAATTCAATTTTTGTCGAGTCGACTTTCTTGCCACCCCCGATACGTTCTTTTTTGGCGAGGCCACATTTTATCCCGCCGGTGGCTTTTCGTCTTTTCAGCCAGAATATTTTGACTATCTATTCGGAGAGAAATTTAACGTCGCTGACCTGAAGATACCTCTCACGTCCCGTTTGAAAATCGGTGTCATTACCTTGCTCGATCGAATGGGCATGTTATGAGCGGCACAAACCACTTTCCGGAGCAAAGCCCATGTCCACTCTGAGCAAATTGGCAAGAGGTTCCGCGTTAAGGATCACGGAAACCCTGGTTGCTATAGCGACAGGGTTTATCATGCTCCCCTTGATGATCCACTATCTGGGGGAGTCGCTGTATGGACTCTGGATCATCATCGGTGGATTTGTCGCGTCACTCTATTTGTTCGATTTTGGATTTTCGGCCTCAGTCACGCGCTATGCCGCCAGAGCTATCTCCCGTAGTGATCATCACGACGCTAACGTCACTATCAACACCGGGATACTCGTTTACAGCTTGCTGGGGCTCATTATTCTAGCTGCCACAGTCATCATCATATTCTTCACTCCGAGCATAATGGACGACCAGAGCCAGGTCCCCCTTGCTCAAACCCTGGTACTACTTTCTGGCCTGAATATAGCAATTGGCTTCCCGTTCAAGGCTTTTACCGGCATTCCAGATGCCTATCTCCGATATGATTTGCTGTCTCTTGTGCGGGTAGTTATTAAAATACTATCGACCGCAGCGTTGATACTTGCACTTTATTTGGGGTACCAACTGATCGCTGTCGCGATCATCGGCCTGATCACGTCACTTGTTTTCGATTTCGTTTACTATTGGATCGCCCGTTATTTATACCCGCCCCTGAAATTGTCGCCCTCACTTATCAGCCGCGAGCGTCTTAAGGAACTGAGCTCCTATAGCGCATGGGCATTCATCATCGACATCAATCGGTTAGCCAGGCAAAAAGCGGATATTTTTGTAATTGGTGCCTTTTTGGGCACATCACTATTGACGATCTATTATGTCAGTTCCCGTCTTGCAGATTACGCAATTCAGCTATTGAACCGTGCCACTAATATGGCTACGCCAATCTATATAGAGCAGTTGACTAACCAGAAATTTCAAGAGGCCAAAGATACACTTTTCCTGTTTCTGAGAATCCATTTTATATTAGGATTCGCCATGTTCCTCTGTTTTATAGTGGGAGGAGACCTACTCATTCGTTTATGGATGGGCAACAGCTTCGACTATGGCTTGTCCTACGCTATATTGCTCTCAATGTTTATGGGAAGGACAGTCACTTTTTCCTTTATGCCGTTCCAAAGCATGATGATGGCTGCGGGCACCCACAAATACCTGGCTTATCTGAATATTGTTGAAACTGCGATCTCTGTTTCGGCGATGATTATTGTGGTTAAGGTATTCGATTTAGGTTTATTGGCGATAGCCTTATCCGGAGCGATACCTGCCATCTGCCTCCGGATATTTTTTCTTCCAAGCCTTGTTAAACAGATACTCGACGTCACTCGCTGGGAGATAATCAAAGCGCTCTCCTACTTTGCGTTATGTTTCTTGGTCTCCACAAGCATCGGATTGGGCGTGAAAACCATACTTACATGGCCAGACTGGGCAGAGATGTTAATCGCAACAGGCTTGGCCCTAGCAGTGCTTTTTGGCCTTGTTTTCCCGGGGCTGAGCTCCAAGGAGAAAGGATACGCAAGGAGAATCCTGAGGCGAGGAAAATAATGTACGGCCTCGGTCCCCATCAATTCTTTGATTAGGAGTGCGATATGAATGGAAACTCAATTACGATTAGCGTGGGAAGTGACTCCAGTAAAGACCTATTTTCAAGATTAGGGACGATTAACCCCACTCACTGTGTTGAGAGTGATCTGATATCAATCCGCACAAATGGAACTGTGTTTGATAGTGAGAGGCATCTTTTTATCGTGCTGGGTACACCGTTGCCCTTTCCAAAGACTGGAGTGGTCAAGCACTTTGTGACAGCCCAGTTAAGCGGCTTTCCTCAGTTCGACACGCGCTGCTTCGTAACCCATGGGGCTGATATAGCCCAGCGTAGAGTGCAGCCGTCGACTGTTATAAAA
>Ga0307979_1001649_pt1 | contig 15827 bp, 22 predicted proteins | sample OrgLakmetage1058_FD_201833 | JGI IMG/M metagenome (GOLD analysis project Ga0307979, IMG submission 201833) | Saline water microbial communities from Organic Lake, Antarctica - #1058 | ecosystem: Environmental > Aquatic > Non-marine Saline and Alkaline > Saline | place: Antarctica: Organic Lake...
GTACCACGGCAGAACCAAAAAAAAAAAACCAAATAAAGACAAATGAGTGAAATAATGAGAGCGGGTCAGCACGCTCATAAGTAGCATTTGTTGCGTGTACCTGTTTTTGCTGATGATCAGGGGACACCGTACGGTGTCCCCTGATATGTTGCGTCAAAATCACTAATACAGGGTAGAGGCTTGTTTCAAAGCCATGCATGATGTGAATGAGGAAGGACAGGAAAGTCATCAGAATGATGCTTCATCAAACCATGATGGCTAGGAGGACTCTTTGAAGACTAAGTGAGTCCCAAATGCCGCCATCTCGCAGAGTTGAGGTTGCTCATGATAGGCCCACCCTAGTCGCAGACGAGTCGAGTGCCCGAGGGCGCGTGCGTCGACTAGTTGAGGTCCGGACATTTGCTTCCCCGTCGGTTGTTTACGTGCCCCTCACGGAGCTGCAAGCGGCACTACGAAGCCTCGCTGCCTCTGCTTCTTCTCCATCGATTGGCCCTCGAATCGTTGCAGACGGGCAGCTATTTTTTGCTCTCGTGCCGGAAGACACTTCATCATTTTTGTCCCTTTCTTCAGCACCACATTCCCTACCCATCGGCTCCACTTCATTGTCGGAGGTGTCATTTGACCAGGAGGTCTCATACGAGCATGAACTTGGCCAAGACGGCAACGGCGAATCAGATTCGCTAGTTAGCTCGCTTAGCGAGGAGTGCTGGCAGCTGGCAACGCATGGTGGACGGCCTCTGAGCGGATGGAGCGCGGCAGATGTTGCTCACTGGCTCGAGAGTTTCGAACCCTTAGCGAGGTAATGAAGTCTGACCAAATAAGTTGCTTGTGAGTTGGCAAGCCAAAACATGATAGTGTTGTACATTCATTAGACATGCAAGTTTTCACGGATTTGCACGGGAATTCGAAATCAGGTACGCTCCAAGAGCCGCAAGTGGTGGCGTGACTGGCTCTTCCATTCTAGAGCTCTGTGTGCGTAGTGCAATGCCAGAAGTGAAGAGCAGCACCACGGCAAGTCCCAAAAACTCGACTAGCGCTGGGCCTTCAACTACTACGATGGCCACTGCTGGCACTGCAATTTTAGCACCTTTGCTTGGTGTCGCTTTGGGCGCCCATCGCCGGCTCTTGGCGAACGAGCTTGCTGTAGTCCTGCGCGCAAACACCCAGCTACCTACCAGTATACCATTGGACTCACCCGACTGCAAGACCTCCAAGGACGTTGCAACACCAAATGTTATCAAAAGTGTAAAGGTGTTTGCAGATGCTGCCACGCCAGCACAAAGGTCAGTGGACACGAGCATAACAGGAACTACCGCCGCAAGCGCCGCTGCGGTTACTACAGAGATTGGACCAACTCTTACGACAGAGACTGCTACCAAAACTATTGAGGATCGATTATATCCTCAGAAACTGCCACTAATCAATGATGAAGACATGTGTCTACCGCCAAGACCTATGAGTTCATCGCCTAGCGCGAGTGAAAACTCGGAGCCATTGCGCATGCACGGCAGCATTCCAAACGAACAGACTACTGCAGGAGTTGGCCAACTTGGAAGATCGAGGCGTGAATCAGGCCGCCGTCACCGCCGCATTATTATGGCTTCCTCGCCAGCAGCAGCAGCGGCAGCGGCAGCAGCAGCAGCAGTGCCAGGTGCAGCATCATCGAGAGCAAGAACACCTTCTATAGCAGTTTCTGGGTGTGATGCCTCTAATGATGGCGTTGCGCCTCCTCAAGGTATCGACAGAGACAAGAGCAAACCCCTGACACCAGCGGCGGCTTACGCTGCACAAAAGGAGGCAAAGGTTGTGTGGCCCACCTGTACTGATAAAGCGCCCCCGGCTTCCTCAGAAATATCACCTGGTCCTCGGAATGCAAGTGGTGGTTCGAAAGGGAAGCATGATCGACGTGCAACGCCGGACTGGTTTGCTTCCAGCCGAGGCCTCGAAGGTAAACTTCCGACGAGCCGAATGGCGCGCCTCTTAGAGCCCGTGGTGACAAAGCAGGGAACTTTTGGGAAAGCGAAGAAGATTCAAAAGACGAAGCTTCAAGGGATACAACTAGCGAAGATACCGACTCATTTGCGGTCAAAAGTGGTAGTTCCTGATGGAGCTGAAAATAAGCCAATCATCAATGAGACTTCAATTGGGCGAGAGTCAATGGATATGAAGAGTCCTTCAACGAAGTACTGCAAATTCGAAGGGAAACAGAAAAGCGGGTTCTTCGGTATTATTAATCCTCTTAATAGTGACATTCATGGCCATTCAACCAGAAATGAGCATTCAAGCACCCATGAAAAGCATGCGACACGATTGTTCCAGTCAGCAGCAACAACATCACTGCATAATATTGGCCTCCCTATGAAGCAACCACAGCATGAGACGCTTCTCCCAACTTCAACCACATTCTTGAGACGGCCTTTGTTGCCTAGTCTACACCTTCCTTCGTACTCTGAGGATTCGAAACCCACCTATGCGTCTCATCCTGAGACGCAGCCGCCGAAATCGTCGTCATTATTAGACGTTGATGATTCGACATCTGCTATGAAAGAGGTGCACTCTGAGAGTGTTCAATCGTCTGCAGCAGACACACGTTCACGGTCAAGAGCAGCACCTAATTTAGTATTGGACGTTGAAGCGGTCAATTTGGAGGCAGACAGTGCAGTTGATCAATCGTATGAGTTCACAGATGCAGGCACTTTAGTCACGAGTGGATTTCGTATCAATGTTGACGGCGTCTCGCGCGCTCCACCAAGGGACGTACAACCTCAGAGAAAGCATGGCTCTGTGCCTGTAAATAGCAGTAGCAGCAATAGTAGTATCAGTAGTAGTAGCAACATCCATAGCAATAGTAATCATCAGTTCAGTGGTGAATGCATAAAACACAATGAAAACGTTGTGAATGGAGAAGCGAAGATCGAACACATGAACCGGGCTTCCAGCACTGGTAATGGTGCAACTAAAGACCAAAGCAGAGTGCATGGAGGTATGTCAGGAGCACCAGCAGCGGGCGCTGTGAATCGCATGGAATGGGGACGCATGGCTCGCGGCCTCGTTTACTTCGAAGAACTAGGACGAGGCGCTGCTGGTGCCGTTCGAAAAGCTCTTTATGTACCAGAACTCATGTTAGTAGCGGTGAAAGCAGTGCCTGTGCATGAAGACAGTCGGCGGCGACAGCTGCTACGGTAAACAGAAGAGACGTATAGGGTTGCTTCTGAGGCAATGAAGAGATAGCGTTTCGTATCTTGAGGTCGCCAATCGCAACCTTTATTTGTTGTTTTTCGGTTACTTGTCTGCTGTCTGCCTTCTACCATTCAATGCTCGTGTGACCTATTCTATTACAGAGAACTTAAAGCTTTGCATACCGTGGGTAATGCTTTACTGCCCTGCGAAGCTTACGAGAACATGTCTCATAGCAGTACGCCGCAAAGAAGAGACTCTCATCGAGGTCATTCCCTCAAGGCTTCGGAGATTGATGCAGATGAGGACAAGGTGGTCAACCAAGGCAGCGATGACTATATAGACGATGATGAAGAAGGGTTTGAGACAGGCGAGCTCCAAACTCCACCGAGATGGCGTCGCCGCCCGTCGCCTACCAAACCACGTCGACAACCGGCGCCGCCACAGCAGTGTTCACCGCCTTTGAGCCCTTCTCGCGCTGCTGTTAGTTCTCCCCTTTCTTCTGGCAGCCAAGAGGAAGGTCCTACGCCAGCTCACTTGAAGCGCGCAACATTAGCCATGTCGAGTGCTCGCGAAGCTATGCAAGCAGTCAAAGTAAGCGCTGGTCGAGTGGCAAGCCGTTGTGAAACCAATTATGCACACAGTCGTGGTAGTAGCGATGATTCGGAGGTCAAAGAATTCACACCGGAAGCTGGAAATGTCACAAAGTCATTGCCGAGTTCGCACATCGTTTCAGTATTTGACGCATTCACTGATCCAGAGCACGGCACCGTTTGCCTCGTGCTCGAATTCATGAACGCTGGCTCGCTTCAGGTGTGTATTGAGAGGCAATTCATTTATAAGGGACACGAGTCTGTCTTTCGCTGATTTCTTTGATGTTTGCTTCTCTATTTCTGGCTATCTCCTCACATGACAATGGTGTGTTCAGGGCTTTGTGAGCAGCGGTGAGCGTGCTCCAGAGGAAATGGTGGCAGCGGTGGCTGATTCAGTTGTGTCAGGGCTGGCGGCAATTCATGCACGAAAACAACTGCATCGCGACGTGAAGCCTGGAAACGTGGGTTCATTCTCTTTCACTGTTGGATGCGTGCCTCTATTCGAACTCTCTTCTACTTCTCTTGACGGAGTAGTTCTCCATCATTTCCCCTTTTCTTGCATTTCTCCACTTCAACAATATAAACATCCACTATCCTAACTCCTCATGCGATATGAATCCATGTGCGCTATTCCATAGATCCTGCTCGACTGCTCCCAGCACGTGAAACTGTCTGACTTTGGGTTAGCGACTCAGCTCAACGCGATGAGCTTAGCCAACACCTTCACTGGTACCTTGACCTACATGTCGCCAGAGCGTTTAGCTGGCGACGAATACAGCTACTCCGCGGACGTGTGGGCGCTCGGGCTCTGCTTGATTGCTTTGGCCCAAGGAAGCCTCCCGCTCCCTGCACATTTGGGGTTCTGGGCAGTGGTACGTGCCGTACAAGACGATCCACCACCAGCACTGAACCCAAGCGACGGGTGGTCGCCACTCGTTGTGGATTTCATCAGCAAATGCCTCGTGAAAGACCCGAAAGAGAGGTGGCTGCCTCGGCAATTGCATCTGCACCCATTTCTAGTGCAGCACCGAGCTCGCAATCAGTCATTACCGCCTAGCCCGCCCTCCGAACCTACTCCTGGTTTAATAGCCCATTTGAAGGAGCTCGCAGCTGCTGCCGCGCAGTGGCACCTCACTCATAGAGGGAATAAAGACAGCAGCAACGGCGATAGTGGTGCACATGTGAACAAGTCGGGTTGTGTGGATGCAGGTGAAAATTTGCTGCCAGAGCTCAATGATACTAGGCTATCGGCGCTGGCGAAACAATTGAATTTGCGGGTGCCGTGCGTGAGAAATGCATTCACTGAGGCTTGGGCTGCTGCTGCTGCTGCACAAGGTGATCGTGCGCCAACGGCGGTGGAATAATCTGAAGGCCATGAGGTCAATTAATATGTTCCTAGGAGCTAGGAGGGTGGCACTTTTAGCTGCTTCCCGGATTGCGATCAAAGCCGAAGTCCGTCGGCCTCCCTGCCTTCTTGTTTTAGATGTGGATTCTAGTGCTTTGTCGTTTGTCCAATATATGTTTACCAGATACCCGTTTGTGTTTGCGTCAAGAGTTACGTGTGGCTCAAGGTCTGCCCATCGGCAGCCAGGTGTTTGTGAGCTCCTTAGTACTGGGATGCTGGGATGCTAATAATTAAGAGACTGTTGCATATGGTGGCGAGAACCTTATAATTTACTTGGCGATTTCGTATATAACTATATAACTCCAGCGAATTATTACGAAATGCGGCGCTGGTCAAAAATGAAATTGTCGCCCTCCCAAATAGACCCAATTCCCGATCCCGCTGGCTCGCTCGGCTCTTCTTCTCCTTCTGCAACAGAAGCTAGCGTGCCACCATCACTAGCAACCGCTTCTTGGTTCACCCACCGCTCGTAGCCAATGATGCCGTGCTTCAAGCGCCGCACATTCGTGAGCCCGTGCTTTTGGACCAGGTAAGCTCCCACCTAATATGGTACCATAAAATGAATCATAAGCAACTGGAAGTTGATAGCATAAATACCGCCATTGAATGAATATCATACAAATACACCAGACGAGTGATAAGAAAGGATTTGAAGACGAAGAGAGATGATTGAATCCTGGGAAGGTTGTACTCAAAGAAGAAGGAACCTTCACGCAGCGGATGCCACCAGTGCAGTAGGTGTAAACGGGGGCATCTTTGTTGGGCAATGCTGCCACAGCTTCATCCAATGCTGCCCAAGACTCACTTCGTACGATGAACAATCAAATACAAACAAGAGTAGTACAAAGGAAGAGGAGTAATTTGATCGCTACAGCGAATTTATTGACAATGATTGATTTCTAAGCCCTTGAGAGATCCTGACTAATCAGACACTCCGTTGGTATAAGATTAGTATTACTGGCACACCTAAAAGTAGCGGTGTTGAGTGCTTTTGCGCCTTGAAAGCGACCGGCGTCCGACTCGTAGTCATTGCGGCAATCCAAGAGCACTGGAAATGACGATACTTCTTCACTACCATCACCAACATGAGCCTCCTCCTTCTTCTTGGCCGCGCTTAGTTCTTGGTGCCATTGCGACGCTTCAAGCTCAATGCCGACTTCGCCGCTCCAGTCCCACTCTTTTCCAGTGTTGTCTGTGCCTTCTTCTTGCAAGTCTGCAATGGTAGGAGGAAGCCCATCTGTTAAGATCTGAGGTCGATTCACCACTCGAAACCTAAGGGTACAGGGAAGGGTACAGATGAATACATTGCTACAAGTAACACAAACAATTGCGCAATAAATTGTTAGGGCTGCGGTTTCAGCAGAAAAGGTGAGGTTCTTTGGATAGAGACATACTAATCAACTTTGTCTTTAGCATTGATTCAGGCGTTCATGTGAGAGTTTTCATGAAAACAAGCACCGTTTGAATGGAGCAGGACTCCTGGCAGGCAACAAAGCTCCCATGTTCAAATCTAAAGCATCGCCAGCGGCCGTGTTGTCTAGCGCAAGGGACACGGCACCACGAAGGGACGTTTCAAAGCTTGACAGTTGAGACGACACCACTGCGAACTGTGCATTAATGCCCTGCAGATTACAAAAGCATTTGTGCAAGCAGATGAATCAAGCGTGGGTAAGACATTATTCACACCTGCACAGTCTAGACTCTGCTTTTGTTCACACAAGGTATTGTTGAGTCGCCTCCTTCTACTGTAGATAGCACCTCCTCGGCAACGTAAATTGTGCCTGCGAAGTTTTCCAGAGGACTTTGTTCGCTAGACAGAGATGAACGGAGAATCTCCGCAGCTGCTTCTGGATTACTTACACGCGTGAAGTGATACAGGGAAAAACACCTAGGAAGAAATCATAGATTGAGCACCAAGCGAGTAAACCTACGTAGTGTTGCTACGAAGTGATTATGTCCATTGCAGCCGCAAATGCGTTCGGACTGCAAAATTATTTTGATCACTTTATACTTACTTCACGTCGTGTAACAGAAGCCCTTCCTGGGCATCAAAGAGGCGGCGTTCAGATGGCACCGCAAAGATGGGTGGCTTGTGGCCACCTTTAGGGCCTTTCACTTTGCCGGCTACTACGGACTCTTCACCGAGGATAGGTCCTTCTGAGAAAAGCATCGTTCGAGACGAGGTTAGGCGCCTACTAGCTGGAAGGATAGTGGTAGCTGAAGCAGAGCCCAAACTAATCACTAGGCGATGGCGAACGAAAGCCGCAACGCCGCGGGAAGAGATCAGTATCGCCAGTTTTAGAATCGCGGCGAGCAGCGTTCGGTGTGAAGGTGATGGCATACACTAGCATGCACCGAGTCGAAAACGTGATAGCTTCCGACACTAGCAATGGCCTCAGCTCAAATAAAATTCCACGGCAAAAGCAATAGCTGCCTGAATGGATTATTTCCCAAGGAAGTATGGGCTTGACGCTTGACACTTGACAACTACTTCTCAGCAACGAGGCGAGCAAAGCGCAAAGCAATCCAAAAGCAAGCATCTCGCTATCTTGCTTCTTCACGAGAAAACCGCACAACTTCTACGACCCGAATATAGTATTTTTGATAATGATGTGAAGAGTGAAGAATCTTCCGAAAAATCTTTTGGGTGATCGGATTCGCAGTCGGTTCGAAGGATACATTCAATCCTCTCATTCAAACGGGGTATGCTGCCTCGCCTCGCCACCGCCCTCACTCTTGGCTGTGCAGTGACAGAAGGATTCGTGCATACTGCACTACCTAGAAATTATTTGACCCATGTCAGGGCGACTCCTTCCGCTAATTTCGACTTCGGTGAATCGGACCATCACGAGGGACCAGGTATACAACGACACAGTCTATTACGACAATACAGATTTTCGTATGAACAAAGAATTCGTATTCACAAATAAATTCTTCCTGTGTAGACTCAGCGAAAGATGTCCTGCGTCGGTGGACTGAAGGACGCGACCACTTGGAAGCGACCGCCAATGGATACTTAGCTTCGATCACAGACCCGTACACCCGTGTTGAGCGTTTATGGCTCCAAAGCGCGCTAGACCGGCTACTCAGCGTACTCACGGTGCGAGAGCAGACCATTCTTCGTTTGCGTTATGGGCTCGCCCAGCCAGGATTGGAGCAGACTCCAGCGCCTCGCAATATCGAGGTGAACCAGCACACAGCAATCCCATTCACAGTAGAACTTCGGCCTCGGGTAGAAGTGAGCAAGCAGCTTGGCATCTCCAAGTCCGAGATCCACAAATTTGAAACTAGGGCGTTACAAAAATTACGTTCGCCGAAATGTGTTGCTGCTCTTCGGGTGAGAAAATGACGCATCCTCCATTTCGCATTAATCGTTTGCATATGCTTCCTTCTGCGCATACTCTCCCTATTCGTTCCTCGCCTGAAGTGTTTTTCTGAATAATGCCATCTTCGTGAAGACTTTCATAGATCCTTTACGTCAATTACATTACAGGGCTATGTCTCATGTGTTCGCGAAGTGGTTGTTGAAGCCAAGCACAAGTCGCGTCCTTCGCCTCAGTACCGTGGGTTCATGCACGGATCTCGCGCCAGCTACCGAAAGGATGGCGTTGATTACAATGAGGAGCCATGGTTTGAAGGCCACGAAGACGGAGTCTTTGAATTCAAATGGCCGGACGACGACGTCGACATTTGACCCAGTTTGCGCTAGTTTGCATGTTTTATTGAGGGCCGTGGACGATGTGTAAATATCAAGAAGCTTCGCGCTTCGAGAGGTGCATCGGCTGTCCTGCCCAAATTTTGCCCAATTTTGATTTGATTTTTGATTAGCTTAGATACATTTTTGACAAAAAGACATCAAAGCCGGCGCACTTAAGCGCAGCTTCGTAGCGTTCGCTCAATTGCAAAGAAATCATCAGATGGTTTATTTGTATGGTGTACGGACCATAAAACATGAAATAGAAATACAGATACTCTAGAGGAAAACTCGATGAATATTGCATTGCGCAAAAGGACACTCAGCCCAGTCAGACTTGTTCTGGAGGATTCATCAAAACAAAGCTTTATGCTATTTGTTGTTTCTATACAATTGGGGAGTATAATCTAATCTAATCTTGATGCGATAATGTGTATCCCAAATATACGTGTATATGTTTAATTCTAGACTCCTAATTCTAGTATTCGGCTCTTGCACGGCCCATCTCAGTCAATTGCTAATTATCGTGGCGTCTCGGAACCGCCTCGCGCCGTGGGCCCGCCAGGGCGTTAGAGCCATTTCTACCTCCATCGCACTATCGACTATCGGCTATCGAAGCAACTTAAACTTCGATTGGCGAATGGGTTCCAAGGACATTATTTGGCTGGGCTTATCTCCTGTGGTCTCTCCTTCGTTGCGATGTAGATAAGGGATAAGGGATGTATAGGCATTTGGAAATATGGTTATGATATATGATATAGTTATTTAGTTTTGAATGCCCCTAGAACACTTTACACTTTCGCACATGCGTTCGTGATGTCATTTGTTTTGCGCATCCCGAGGGCCGAGGGGACTGCGATGTGATGTGAATTATCTCCCTTAGCAAGTAAACTAAAACCAGTTCCATGTGCTAAGAGAGGGGAGATTCACAAAGGGACCTCTCGTGAACGCGCTATTTGATTAAACAGCTTTCCTTCTATTTGAAGTATGAAATCCGCCTATTGTCTATGATCTCGCTGAGGTGTAAGCGCACAAGACCAGCACCACATCCAATTATCACTATTATACTCGAGAATCGACCACGAGGAGGCTTACTTTTAGTGAGGCAGCAGAAGCACGGTGGCACGGCATGCTTTGATGACACCACTGTGAAAGTTGTCCTTACGGTCCATCGCGATGAAGTCCGCTCGTTCACTGTCCGCACACCTGAGGTTTTAAAAAGAAGGGGGAGATACAACCAAAGAAAGAATTGAGAGATGACACCAAACACTAAGCACTGCCGCATGCGAAAGTATTCTACTCTTAGCCTGGGGTCATGATGCTCACCGAACAATGAGTTGCTCCGCCGTCTTTGTGGGGTCAAATCGCTCAATCCGCACCGAAGAGCGGCCCGTCATTGTGCTTCCGCCACCAGCGACCTCTTCGTCGTTCTTTGATGCAGCTTCATCTTTCGAGCTCGGGGCCAGCCGTGCATCCACGAGAATTTGCCTGACGTCTTCCTCGAACTTGTCGATGGGCGGTTGCGCCGGCCTGTTCCGGTCCCCTGCGCGCGTTTGCGCTTCGTTGAGAAGCACCAAGAGGAGCAACGAATGCCAGGGCGCCATGAGCGACATGGCGGATCGAATCGCTTTCGCGTTCAAAGGACGCTCTGCTTTCAGGACAAGCAAAAAGAGCTGCGGCCTTTGTGCGTCTGTGCCACCTGGGGTAACACAGAGGTTGGAAACGAAAGAGTGAAGACGTTTCATTACTTTGACGGATCTACACTCACTGAAGGAGCAAGTAGCACACCGTTTTCCTCTTAAATGAATTCATGGCTCACTCACCTTCACTCAGAGGAGGCACCGGATTGGCATAGGGGTTCGCCAGCACCGTGGTGCAGTCGGTCAATTCGGCCGTGGCCCAGGCGGCTTGCGTGCCCAAAGTGCCAATGCGAGCTCCCGTAGTGCCGTAGCCACCCAACACCACCACGTCAGCCTTCTCCTCCGCTGCAGTCGCCATGCACAAGTCTTTGAAAGGCACCGAGGAGCTCCTCGCGCTCACAGTGCTGCCGTCACTTGAGCTTCTGCTCGACTGCAGCGTGACAATCGAGAAGCAATGGGTAGGAATGTTCAAGTGCACAGCACAGCGCTTGCGCAGGTCGGCGACCAAAAACGACAGCTGGTCGTCGCCATCGTCGCTGTTGTTGTTTCCATTGCCCCCGTATTCTTCTCGCGCCTCTTGCACATGTAAGACCACTAATCGCCCGTGCTTCCTTAGCGCTGCCGCAATCTATCGCGTAGATATATATGGTGTGAGCACATGGCATCTAGGCTTCAATCAAATTTCTTTTAGGCACTTAGGAAAGATGAAGGGACTTCGGCAAGCAGCGTGATCACAACATTATCGTAGTCTCTTGGTGTTGTGCATCTTGTAATTCGCTCATTGTTGCCATGAACCGTACCTCAAGAGCCAGGTACGAAAGCCGGCTCCCATCGACGCACACCATGATGGTTTGGGCCTTCACTGGCATCCGCTCCGTCGCGTCCTCGCATTTCGCTGCGAGCTCGCGCACTGCGACACCAAAAGCAGCCAGAGGCCTCGCCCACGCTTGCGCTGCTGCGGCTGTGGGCACAGCTAATCCAAGAGCATCATCACTGCTACTGTTGTTGTTAGCGCCACCTCTTGATGGCCCACCTCGATGGTGGCTACCCGCCAAAGCATCTAAGGCCTCGGCCGAGAGCTCGGGAGTTTTGTGCAACAGTGCCATAAGGTTATGAGTGGCAGCGTTTGACAGCGCCGACGGCTCCACCTGCCAGATCATTGGAGTTAATTGAAATGAACAACATAAGCAAAATAAATAGAGTCTAGAAATATGATTTACTTGGAGACTAAAAATGAGATTGACTACTATTCAGAAAGGAATGGGCACGGACGCAAATGCAAGCGAGAGAGCTAATCACCGCTTCCAGCGCCGCGAGAGTTCCCGCTGGGTCTTGACCCATGCGCTGCAGCCATGATGCCGACTGTAAGGGCATGCTAGGCTGCCTTATCGCAGCATTGAGTACTAGGCCTACAGCACTGCTGATGGAGCGCGCTACGGGAGGCACCTGTAAGCAAAAAGAGTACGAAGGGTGGAGAGAAAGCGTAAAGCTAGTGGCAACGCTCACGCTTCTGGGGTCTCAGAATATGGCAAACCTTGCGCATCCGGCTGAGTTCGAACATAGGATCATCCCGCCCAACGCTTTGCATAGTAAGGTCAGAACGAAAGACGGCCTACGGCTGCGAGCTGTGGGCTGTGGGCTATGAGCTGTGAGCTATCTGTACGAGATGTGAGCTGTGAGCCGTAAGCCGTGAGCTGGGGAGCTGGGTGGGGAATGGTTGGTCGTTAAAAATGTTCATTGCTCTAGTATAGTACATAAGAAATCAAACACAGGAGCATTTTTCCGGTCTATCCAGCCAATCATGGAGAAGCCGAGCACGGCCATTCGGGAATTGTGAACCAAAATATTCCCAAAATCAATTCGCCGACCGGGTGTCAGTTTGTCTCGGGTCTCGGGTGACAATGAGCGGCTGAAGCGTGCTATCCCTGGATTTAGACGAGCTTCTGTTCATCTATCTAAGTTCACTTCCTTGAGAAGACGATTTTTTTCCAATGCCTCCTAAGGCGGTGCAGTCGGGACCGAAGCCTAAGATGGTACACGTAAGGTACTCACCATGTAGCATCAGTTGTTCGAAACCACCGGAATTCAACTATCCTCTGCTACATTGATTCATTCCTCTGCATGCCTGCTTTGCAATAAAAGCAGAAATTCGCTTCGCTACTAGCCAATAACTCGAAAAAGATGAAAAACAGCACTGAAAAGGCAGCGGAATCGGAGGCCGGCAACGGCTACGATACTGCCCACAAAAGCACTTCCTCTCGGCCAATTATGCGCACAGTAAGCGTTTCGCAACGAGTTCAATCTGCGGTGCGGCCACCCAAAAATTTTGACACTCTAGTACTTATGTTGCCCTTGGTACTTACCATCGGTATCATCCGATACCGGTACGTTCAAGTGGAAAACGACATAGCAGATGCTTCCTCTTCGTACTCGTCGTACTCAAGCTACTCGTCCTCAAGTTATACCTCGTCGTACTCCTCGTCGTACTCGAGCTATTCCTCGTCGTACTCTTCGTCGTACTCGCCTTCCTATGGCGCAGACGATGGATGCGGCGGCGGCCACCGGCGGCTCGCTGTAGGCGGCTGCGGGTAAGGAAGGCACCAACCATTGCATGTCACGAGGGCTGGTCTTCAACGAGTGAATAGATGATAGGAAGTGTAACCTTCTTTGAAAGTAAACTTGACTTCCTGGTATTTCTCGTCGTCTTCATCATCAACCTTTTTGTGAATGTCAATCAGGCCCTCGGTCTCGACGGTCTTCACTCTAGCGGAGTCCATCGATCCACAGGAAACTGCGCTCTGCTTCTCGGGCATCATCGGCGTGACCATTGTGCTGGACCTCATGATCGAGCTGCTGAACGAAGTATGCGAGCACAACGGCCACGTGTACTTGGAGCTCGCGCGGAGTTTGTACCAAGAGCTGATGATGCTCGGGATCATCTCATTCGTGATCTTCCTGATGAACGCTGAAGGGTGCGTGGCTCATGCTTTATAAGGAATTCCATAGACAAACTGCTCACAGAAGTCTGCAGTAGCTCTTACGAGTATTTCAGCTTCAGAGCTTTCATTTTCTATCTCGATGCATTCGTGCAAGGGCTTGTGTGGCTCTCTCCGTTGTCTTCTTTCCTTAAACTGTTGCCATACCCTGCATAGGTTCTTTGCGGACAAGGTGCGCTTGTTTCACGAAGTCGAGTACGCACATGTGGTGATCTTCTTCCTTGGTCTCGGCCTCGTGGTGCAAGGATTGGCGCTCGCCATCGTGAACAAAGAGTTGAAAGCCATATGGAAGTTTAGCACCGAACAAACAATCGAAGACGTGAGTTGACGATGACCTGTTGTGTTCTGAGATTGCTTCATTAAATGCGGCCTTCTTACACTATACCTATTCTGGAATGCATCCAAAAATACAGCCGCCATGCTGTCGAGCATCTCATTTTCACATTAAACTGTCTCTCCCTGCATGCACAGATGAGCGCTGAAATTGGCAAATGAAATGCCAGTTACACTTGTGGAGCGTTACGACTACAGCGGGGATGGCTCGTTACGAAACGGCACCTTGACATTCACCTCATTCGCATCATGTTTCTAGAAATTCTGAATCTCCCCACGAACTTCGCATACAACGAGTGAGAAACGTACCCTTTACATTTTGGATCTGCCCACGTTGAAAATAAATGACTTGAGCCGAACTAAAGATTTCAAATAGATCTTTATACCATGCCTGCTTCCATTTCCATCGTGCAATTTCTCATTCCATCTAACAGAGATAATTGAGTTCACTTGTTCACTTTCGTGCCAAGTTCCCGTCCGCATATTATGATTGCTAATTGCACGTCTTCCACAGGTATGTAAACCATTCGCTCGACTCAACTACCCTGCGCATCGCAAACAACGACTGGAAGACGTGGGCGATTCTCCTTGCTCTGATCGAAGCTTTGGCCCACTTGGATGGTAGCGGCGTGTTCATGGGCGAAACGTTCGCGGCCTTTGAATTATTCCTCTGCTTTGGTGCTGCCCTCGTTGCACTCAATGGAGTGCTGTTGGTTGTCACGAACTATGTCGCGAATGATATGCTGATAAAGCTTGGTGGATCGAGAAACGTCGAAACCACTTTTGACACTGTCAAATCGAAGTGGCCGAAGAATGAGGAGTGGCAGGACTTATCGAAAGTGCTTCGAGAACGAGAACAATCAATGATTGACAAAAAGGCACAAAAGAAAGAGCAGAAGAGGACAAGCGCAAAGCTCAAGTCTGCTGCCAATGCTGTGATAAGCGCGGCCCGGCTATCGGCAGTGGGCCGGCGGATTCGTAAGATGGGCACACGTGTCAAGCACTCTGATGCGCTTAGGAATATTGGTATCGATACTAGAGAACTCACGAAGTTCCAGAGTATATTTATGACGTGCTTGCGAGTCTTCAATATGTTGCAAGCTTTTTAAATCAGCCTCATCATCGCACACTGGGGATGGTATGCACAAAGTCACGTGGAAGCACTCTGTCTGTTGATTCCCCTTGTTGTTATATACTTGGGATTTACGCCTGGTATTGTTCGGGCATACGCTATGGTGATGAGCCTGGGCAAAGTTGACACACACGCCTTATCAGAGACCATCTTGTACATGGAGCACCACGACTCAGCTCTGAATGACGTTGCTCAGCTGCTCATCACCCGAATGGGTAAATCAAATGAGACAATTGAAGATGTGTTCTACCATTGGGATACATCAGGCGACGGAGAGCTAAGTTTTAAGGAGTTGCAGAAGGCGATGGAGGAGTCCAATATGCATATGCAGTCTGCACGATTTCGGGCGATGTGGCGGAAGATCGACATCGACTCAAGCGGCGGCATCACTATGGATGAGTTCAGAGTTCAGCCGAGCTCTTACGCCGTACGTTGTCTGCATCATAATTCCTGTGTTCACACTTGTCTTATCTCGAGTCCATAAGTCGTACGTCTATCTAATACAGATGTAGCATCTCTTAGAGTGTCTGATTTACATTTGATTTTTTTTGCACTATGTTGTGCTCAAACCACTCACAGGTACGTTGAAATGGCAAACAAGAACAATGCTGCTAAAACAAGCGCGCTCGAAAGCTTCGGCAGTTCTAAGGTTCATTCCGCTGACAGTGATGACGTCAAAATAAGCCCGATTGAAAGCCGAGTCAATTTCAAAGAACAATCCACAGACAGTCATGGCGCCAAAACAAGCACAGATCAAAGTCGAGGCAAATTCAATGAATATTCCACAAACGACAATATCGCAAAGACAACCACGATTAAAAGCCGAGGCGATTCCGAAGAGCAAATTGGTGACAGCG
>Ga0307979_1001652_pt1 | contig 15814 bp, 11 predicted proteins | sample OrgLakmetage1058_FD_201833 | JGI IMG/M metagenome (GOLD analysis project Ga0307979, IMG submission 201833) | Saline water microbial communities from Organic Lake, Antarctica - #1058 | ecosystem: Environmental > Aquatic > Non-marine Saline and Alkaline > Saline | place: Antarctica: Organic Lake...
TGAAAAGCGATTAGTGGCTGCGCCTTGAGGGTGCGCCCTAGCAGTTCTTCGAGTGCACAACGCAGACGGATCCGCATTGGGAGCGGACCAAACAACTAAAGCAATAGACTTCTCAACGGGCGATGTGCGGCATATAGAGGGGATCAAAGCCTTCCTGTAACATCTTCCGGTGAACAACAAATGATGAACGACAAACGACCAACAGCGATCTTTGTTCTTTGTCGTACTCTCTTTCCTCGACCCTCCCTTCGGGAATGAGAGAGACCCGCGCATAACGGCGCTAGACTAAATCTCTCGGGCGGTCCTTGTAGACCGCCCCTCAAACAGATACTAAATACTCATAGTTAGATTTCTATCACTAGAAGCTCAAAACAGCATTTAGGATACGAACAATAGGGAGTTATCCGAAGAAGGTATCGAACGTGGGTTAACGATCGATAGGGAGTTCTATCCGAAGAAGGTACCGACGTAGGTTTACGAACGATAGGGAGTGGGGAGAAGGGCGTTGAGAACCGAGGATAGGAGGAACTGGAATCGAAATCGGGATTTCGGGATACCGAATGGCAGAATTTTCAGGAACTGAATCTGTGTATCTGTTTCTCCCCTGTAGCCTGCCCGGTCCTTGCGCTAGAATTCCCGCTAAATGCACTCAAGTAATTGTCTTTGCCTTCACTTGGGATTTTTGGTTTAAAATTCCTTCGACCCGAGTGGGCGCCTTCGTGTGCGAGGGCGCCGACCCAGGCAGAATATACATATTGAAGGGGTGGAGGTGGGCACAACAGAAAACATGATCACGAACTCTTTGCGCAGCCTCTCTACTCTCGTTGCTCTAAGGATAATAATCTTTCTCCTTCACTGAAGATCTCTTCTGCGCTTTCTGCCGTGGCGTTCTAGCTCGACTCACCTGAGCGAGAGAGCGGGGAAGATTCAACAACGCCTTGTGGTGTTAAAGGTGTTGTAGGTCCCGGTTCTCGTGCTCAGATCCGATCGGCTGTGGAGAAAACAGAACGTCCACTTCAACGGACAACAACGCAAGTATGTTTTCGTCGTTCGGTCGTTCGGTTGATGTGATCGTTCTTATCTTCTTTCTTCTTGCACCAAGGGGATTACTTTCCCCTTGCTTGCACTTCATTATTCATTATAATGAATAGCATGGGCATGCTCTGCCCCATGGCCTCTAGTGATTACGCTAGATCCGTTTCTAAAAAAGTGACGAGATGGCATTGTGGTTGCACCTTCTTTTCAACCGAGCTGGCATCGCAAATTGAACCGCCTATATACTTGGTGCTATGATACGAGTAGCAGCTCAACACACAAGTAGTCCTCGGAGCAGCAACGACAGCGATGAGGAGTCTTCATCTGAACCACTTTTAGGAAGCGACACTCCGAAATTGTCCTCGAATGAAGCTGCATGGGCTGTGCGTTCACTTCGTATTGTGCGCCTTGTGGCACTAGCCGGAAGCTTCATGTTTGTGGGACCCATGCTAATCTTGACCAATGTATATTTGCTCAAGACGGCGCACTTTCCATACCCCATGGCCCTGTGCGCGATAGCTGGTGAGTTAAAGCTCCATTGTATCATCACCGTCCACTGAAGCTACTTGTCAATTTTGCAAGCGCGCTAGTGCTTCTTAGTGTATGTAAATTGTCATTTGTGCCGAAGTTAAGCTTTGCGCTTGTCTATTCATTTTTCAAAAGACTGTTTTCCTCCCTTGCTCGCATATAGTCTCGGGCGGCGGAGGCTTTGCGCACCTCGCTGTCGCAATGGGCTGGACAACCTTAAGTCCTGCTGCCAAATCTCGCGTTGCCGGCCCCAACTTCTATACTCGCGTGCTGCCCATTGGCGTCTTCATGGCGACCTCGATCTCCCTCGGCAACGCAGCGTACTTATTCCTAGGCGTAAGTTGCAAAGAAGAGCAGCCAGGCAAAGCGCTAGTGTGTGTGTAAGCAGTAAGGTTACTTTCTGCTCATTCTTAAATTCTTATATACAGGTGGGCATGATTCAAATGCTCAAGGCAGCGACCCCGCTGCTCACCCTCCTCATGTTTGCTGCGGTCGGCTTTGAGGTTCCGTCCCGGCGCGTCGCGGCTGCTGTTCTCCTCATCACCGCAGGGACGTTGGTGACTGTCAATGGAGCGCCTGGAGTGTCAGCAGTGGGTGTTGCGATCATGTTGTCGTCATCGTTTGCCGAGTCGGGGAGGTTGATTTGCACGCAACGGCTCTTGACGGGCCACGCGAGCTTCACGGTAAGTTTCTAGGTAGTTTGAGAGGGAAGGGCTGAAAGGAAGTTTTGCATGTAACATAGATGCATACTCGAATACTTTATACTTGTTTTTTAAATCCTTCTGATGGAGCTGCTCGTTGTTTTAATGATACTGATTTTCAATGCATTTCAGGTAGTGGAAGGCCAGTACTTCATTTCGCCAGCCGCTGCCTTAGTGCTTCTGAGCGGTGCTATGGTCCGCGAAGTGCCAATGATGGTCGCTAATGGCCCTGAAACCCTCGCTACTATAAGAGCAGAGTGGCCGGGTTTTGCGCTCAGTATAGCCCTCGGCACCAGCATCAATTATTTGCAATTCATGCTCATACAGGTGAAAGTTTTCATATCTGTAGTTGGTAAATATACTTTCTTCCCCTTGAACACTACAGTTTGTAGCTTTCTCGGTACTCTGATCTCCGAACCTATTACAGGAGCTAGGAGGCGTGGCTTTAAAAGTGATGTCCACTGTACGTAACGTGCTTTTGGTTGCTCATAGCGCCGTCTTTCGAGGCGAAGCCGTCACCGGGCGCGAAATTACAGGGTATGTGCTTATTCTTGATTGCCATTGCACTCCCTCTTCTTGGATCTGTTTTAAAATTTATCTCTAAACTTTTACTCTTTTTCGAGAGGTCTACGCATTTGCATTCCTAGTAAGCACCCAACAGTGCACTTCGTGCATCTTGATGTTCACCAAGCGCGCTCTCTATTTTGCATTCCACTCACATGAACTCGTCACAAATCGGCTGTTGTTGTGAATTACGGCATCCTTCAGGTACTGCGTAACTCTCGTGGGCTTTGCGGCATTTTCTTATTATCGTAGCACGGAAGCACTGCTTCGTGACAGCACATGTACTCCAAAGGGAGGATCTAATAGCCTTCCATTAGAAGAGTCATCCTCGGCGCCCTTGCTGCAAATATCAGGCGATGTCAATGACAGCACTGCAAATATTCACGAAATCAGCGATGACCAGCTTCTCAGTAGAGAAAGCTCGAGTGAGACAGCTGCCGATGGTTCTGCTTCAACATCACCACGAGTAGATCCGCCAAAAGTCGGAAGATCGTCCTTAGACAGATCTAACGACAACAGTGGCGGCTCTGGGGAAGGTGAGAGAAACGATGAAGTCGGTGCATCATATGCGAACCTTTCGATGCATTTGCGAACGAACTCGGCGTCGATGACACCCCAGTTACCTATCGGTGGTTCTCTCGCCACATCAAACGAGGCAGTGGGATTAAGATGACGCCTGCTTCTTTGCTAGCTGTAATTTATAATGCCCCTACTTCTCCAATATATGGAATGGATGATAGCAATTCGCCGTGCGCGAATGCATATTAAGTCCATTTCCAGTTTACGATATTTATGTGCATCATATGTTTGTATTTATATAAAGCAGGTACTGTTACTAAATAAGAATTACCTCGGAACTCTGTGCTCTTTTATCTAGATGGCGCGTGGCTCAATGGTTTATGTAGGCACTTGAAGTATTCAGCATATTTTACTTGTGCGTAGATTATCCTGTCTGCGGTTGCATCTGGCCTGCTCTTACTTTTAACTCAGATCTCACACGCAAAAGATCCCTGGTAAGTAGCGCCTTACATGAGCTCATCAGGAGGCATGAGGCGGTGTCTCGCTGCAGACGCAAAGGACGGAAAGGTGCGCTCGCGCAACCGGTCAAGTTCGCCCCGCAAAAAGTTGATTTCGTCGGTTTGTGCTTTGGCGAGGTCCAAAAGCCGCCGCCGCATCATGACTCGTTTCATGCGCTGCGCCGCAGAGGCGGCAGCTGAAAGCTCCCCACCTGCAGCCTCGGCTCGGGTCTTGTAAATGGCTTCTCTCGCGTTCACCGACGCTTCCAGCTCTCGGAGTTGCGCTACGAGGCGCGTGTTTTCGGCCCGCTTTTCACGCACGCTGTGGCGCAACTTGTCGACTCCTTGCTGCACCACTGCTTGCCGCTGTTGCGCAGCGCGCTCGGCCACTGCCAAACGAGCAGCGGCCCTTTCGCTCGCTTCAGTAGCATCCAACACTTTGCTTTCTCCGCGCATCGCCGCGAGCGCCGACTTTTCCACCCGGAGCAGCAACAAGTCGCTGTAAAACTCTTCGAGGTCGCGAATCTTGGCGGCCCGGTAAGAGTCTTCCCACACCATCAAGTTGAGGTGCTTGCGGAAGGCCTTGATCCGCTGCATCGCCTTGATCTTTTCCTGCCCCACCGCCTGCACTTGGGCGTTGAGCTTTTCCAAGGTAGACACTGGCAGCAACACGCCGCCGTCCAAAGGAGGGGCCAATAATGGCTCCATGTCAGCGCTCACACCCATCGTGTCGTTGCTAGGGCCACGGTGAGCGTGATGAGGGCCTCCACCCCCACCGCCGCCGCCATCTGCGCCATCTCGACCACCAGCCGTAGGGCTCGCGCCGGGACCGCCGAATTGGCTGCTCGACGAAGTCATCACTTGGCGGTCCCGCACCGCAAGTCCTGTTGCCGTCTCGTTTCCATAACTCGACGCAGACGAATCAATGCGCCCCGTGCGCCCTACTCCAAAGCCTTCCCCGCTGGCTGAAGTCATTTGAAGGTCAGTGCGGTTGGTGCCACCATTGTAGCCGTTGTTCGACGCCGTAGACCCAATACGGTCCAGCCGCTGCGCGTTGGCGTGCTCTGAGGAGCTGTGTTGGCGCTTGTTGGTGCGTTTTTCCGTGCGGAACGCATGCTCTTCTGCTTTGGCGACTTCAGCGGCATAGGACGACGGGGACCCGTCAAACTCGACCATCTCGTTTTGCCCACTGGCCAGGTTGCACAAGAGCTCGAAATCTTTGGCGTTTTCCGACGCCTGCAGCTCCAGTTCGTCCAATTGCTGCTGCACATGTGCCACTTCCCGCGCGATGGCCCGGTCCCGCTTGTCAATAGTGCCCGTTGCTTTCCGCATGTCGGTCACTTTCTTGGACTGGGCTTTGATCTCCAGCTCCACTTTGATCTTGGCTTGCCGCTGTTCGTTGAGCTTCACCCACACCAAGGGGGGAACTGTCATGCCTTCGGGCAGGTCCACTTCTTCGTTGAGGGGGGCGAGCGCCGTTGCTTCCGCGGCAGATGCCTCCAAGGCCTTCTTTTTGGCGGCTTCACTTCCTGAGGCGGACGCCGCGGCGTCTTCAGCTTCCCGTAACGCTACGAACGGGTCAGCTTTGTCCGCTAATTTTTTGGCTTCGTCTTCCTTGGAGGCTTTCTTCAGCAAGCCCAAGAAGCCGCCTTGTTCCCTCTGCTCGCGCCGCGCCCCAATCATCATGCCCGCCGCGCCCATCAGCGACGGTTTGGCCTTCTTCACTATGCTGCTTTGCCCTCGGCGACCGCCGCGGCCTGCCTTGTCGGCATCCTTCTTTTCGGCCACGGGGGGCGGAGACCTCCGCAAGTTGAAGAGCGACAGCAGGTGCCGCATGACGTCATTGGGCAACGCATTGTCTTCGCCCGCTGCCTCTTGCAGCTGCCGCCGGCAGCCCTTGTCCAGCCGGTTGCCTTCTTCAGACAGCACTTGCAGCGACTCTTTGGCGGCATCTACCTGGGCATGCCACCGGTCCGCTTGCGCGTCTAAATCCGCCTTTTGCGCTTCGAGCTTGGACAAGTTCCCGTGCAAAGCAGCAGCGGCCGCCGCCAAAGCCTCGCCTTGCATGACCCCTACACCGAGCCGCAAGGAATAGAGCCCCTGAGTGGCCACGGCGAGGCTTGCGTGCACCCGCAAGCTGTGGAGCTGGAAGACCTGCGCGTCGAAGTTGACGCAAATGTCGTGAATTTCCGCTTTTAAGCGGTCCCGCTCTTCTTCGAGGGCCAGTTTCTCGGCTGCCGCGGCGGCCTCAAACGCGGCGACTTCCTCCAGGTAGGCATCGTATTCTTCCCGCTGGGTCTCTGACATGGCAGCTAGGCCCTCCATGCCCCCGGGCTCTTCATTCTCCGCCGCTACGAACTCGAGCATCCAGTCGGGCATCGGGCGCATGACTTTCTCCAGCGCGCCTTTCACTTTCGACTCGAGCGTGCCGTTCATCATGTCTTGCAGCGCGCGTTCGCCAATGTTGTCCTTCTTGGCCTCCGCTTCCGCCTGCAGCCGCGCCGCCTCCGCTGCAGCTTTGGCGGCTTTGAATGCTTCCGTCTCGTACGGGACTTCGGTCATTTCGCTTTCGGCCACGTCCAAGAGGTCGTCGGGGTTTTCCCGAGGGTCCCGCGGCACTACGAAGGCTCCTGACTCAGTTTCTGGGTCTAGATTCAGGGCTACGGCGATATCGCGCAGTCGGGTGTTCCGCTCGTCGATGCGCTCCACCGCGTCGGCCTTGGCGCTGGCCAAAGCAGTGACGTGGACATTGTACGCGTGCTTCAGGCCGCGCTCGAGCTCCTGCAAGAAGAGCACTTGAAGCCGCCGCTGCGCCTTGGTGAAGAGCGCCGTTGGGGGGTAGAGGTAGGTCAAGACGCTGCTCTCCTCGAGCGGAGGGGGCTCGAAGTCCATTTCCACTTCGGGGGCTCGGCTGTCTTCGTCCTCTTCGTCGTCGTCGTCGTCAGCGGCTCCTTCTTCGCCGCCCTTGCCTTCGCCCCCTTCACCGTCACCGTCGTCGCCGCCTTTCTTTTTCTTTTTGCCGTCGTCTGGGGGGTACAGCTCGAGCTTCTTCACGCTCACCACGTCCATCACGGGAGTCAGAGTGCCCTCGTTCACGATCCAGCTCACCTGCTGCGGCACGGCGTCCCGTCGGCCCGGCCAGGCGCCGTCCCGTCGGTCCCGCATCATCACCTGCCCTGCGGCAGCGTTGCCGGCCGCCGCCACCGCCTGCGCGTGCTTGGCGTCGGAGCTGCCCTTGGGCCGTTTCACCGCAGCTTGTGCCGCGGCCCGGGCGGCGGCGGCGTCCTTCCTCTGCACTAGGCGCATTTCTCGGAGCTCCACTAACCGCAGCCGCTTCGCGCACTCGAGCAAACGAGCTTGGGCCGCCTTGGGCTTGGCTAAGGGCATGTTGGCCACTGCCATCTTGGTGTTGTGCAAGCTGCGCACTTCGGTCAGGGGCACTTCCATCGACGCCACCGCCTGCTGCCGCACCCGCCCTGCCACCAAATCGCGCACGCGGTCGGCATCGAGCAAGCTAGCTTTAACGGCCGCTGCTTTGGCCACGTTGGCGGCTACGGTGGCGTCGCGCCTCTCCACGTCAACCACGAATGCGTGACGGTTCAGTTTCTCGAGCTCGCTCGCGTTGTCGTTGCTCTCGAGCAAGTCCTCGAGGCGCATCGCGAGGTCGATCACCGCGGAGTTGTCCTTGATCGCCCCCACCCCGCTTTTCGTGCCGGTAATCGAGCCGGGACCGGGACTGCCCTGGGGCCATGCCACGTCGCCCGCTTCGTCTTCGTCGTAGTCCTCGTCGTCTGACTCGTCGTCACCTGAGGCTTCCAAACTCTGCCGCGCGCGCCTCCGGCTGCTCTGACTGTTTCCGTCGCTGTCTTCGGAGGGAAAGAGGTGCGCGCCTTGTTGACTGCTGTTGCCGGTCCCCACGATGTGGCCCATTTTCGCGGACTCGCACCAGGTTAAGGCTGAGCCAGGCGACGGAAGCGGGCCGTCGAGGTTCTCGAGCGCGAGCTCGCCCACTTTGTCTTCGAGGTCTTCGACGCGCTTGGAGGTCACCGGCGAAAGCTCGTTGTTGGTTTGGAGTGAAATCATCGAGAGGCGATTGGCTTCCCCCTGTGCCTTGGCCGCCGCGGTCTTGGCCTCCAGAGTGCTGGCGCGGCGCAACAAGGCGGTGCGCACGAAGCCGTCCACCAGGACCTTGGTGTTGGCCACCACCTCCAACTGGTGCACTGCAGCGCCACGCGATCCTGGCGCGTTGCGGGCGGCGCCGGCTTCAAACTTGGTCTCTTGGCCTTGCCCCTCCAGCGACGCAGGTGCCAAGCCAGTGAGGGTGGTCACCACCACGCTGCGGTCGAGCGCGGCTGAGATCACCGCAGTGCCCGAGGGCGCAAACGCTAAGCTGACGATGGGCGCAGTATGGGGCTGCACGAGGTTGATGCATTGCGGTGGGGCATGGCCGTCAGGCCCACCTAGCATCCACAGTGCCAGGGACCCGTCTAAACCCCCACTCATGGCCAATTGGCCCGGCCCATTGTGCCCCCCTGTGCCCGGGGGTGCGAGCGCTAAGGCAGTGACACCGCGAGGATGGCCCGCTGAGAGGTCAGGCACGCCCTCCGCAGCCGCTGTAGCGGCAATCGCCGAAGCGTCGCTGTGATGGTGATCCTTGGAGGAGTGTTTCTTGGCAGACGAGTGCATGGCCCACGGCAGAGAGGGCGCCACCAAACCAAACTCGCCTGGGTGAGGGCTAGGGACCGTGCCATGATGCGCCGCAGCGAGCGATGACTTCCAGCCCCCAACTCCATGCGGCCCCGATGCTAGCAAGGAGGGCGCCGTCACGGCGGGCGTGCAGACGAACAGACCCCCGCCCGCGAGGCCAGGCACCGCGTTTTCCGCCGCGTTGGTCAAGGATTTGGGGACGGAAGGAATCGCCAACACTTGCACGATGGGCGGGGGGAGGTCCGCGTGAGAAGTGTGCCCCGCATGGGTAGGGTGGATTTGAATCTGCGTGGCCCAGCGGGCAGGCGCATGGTGGTGGTGGTGCGAGTCTTCGCGATGCGGGTGAGGCTGCGCGGCGTGAGGCACATGTACGGACGCCAGTGGAGGCAGAGGATGGTGCGCGATCATCTCCGGGGAATAGTTGTTGCCCTGGGGAGGTGGCACCGCGTATGCGGTGAGGGCACCATCCGAAGTGCCCACGAGAAGGATTTCGGGATCGGACCAGCAAAGCGACGAAATCCGGATGTGATGATGATGATGGTGATGATGATGGCGGTGGTGGTGGTGGTGGCCGTCTTCGTCGATGTCCTCGGGAGGTTTGCCGTGCTGCGCGGGGTGGCCATGAGCGTCAACGCTGCCTGCGCACTCGATGCGCGCAATCACCCGGAACAGGGACGCTTCACGCTCGCGACGAGCAGCTTCGACCGCTTCGGTATCTTCGAGGTCAACTGGAGCCTATTAGCAAATGAAACGAGGAGCAGAGCAGAGAAAGAAAGGGAGAGTGAGAAGTGAGAAGCAAAGAAATGGAGACATGACAGCAAACAAACACATGCACAAACGAATGATGGGTGTATCGAAATCAAGAAATAAAGAAGAAATGAGTGTGCAGATCATTCTGATTGAATCGCATCACCACTTCCATAAATAAATACCAACAATATGAAACATAAGGTGCAATGTCTAGCTACTACTCCTAGGTGTGCAGGACTCACCGATTCAAACTGCGAAGGCTCCGCCATTTCCACGATGTGAATGGTGCCGTCGGTAGCGCAGCCGGCGGCCAACAGCGACACTTGCTCCTTGCGCCTCGGGGTGCTGAACGCCAAGTGTGTCACCGGCCGACGGCTAAATTGCTTGAGGTCCAGCGGCAAGAGCTCGAGCTGAGCTTCTAGGCTTCCGTTCGAGTGCAGGGGAGTTACCGAATGCGCCAACAGTAAGCTCAGTTGGCCATCGGCGAGGCCTACCGCGAGCACCGGCCGCCCAGGAAGCGCTGCCAGAGAGGTGACCGCCACCGGGCTCAGCGCGTCGGGGCTGTCGTTGTCGTCTTCGTCGTCGTTGGAGTGCTCCGAGCCGTCTTCCTGCACTTCGGCCATCCCCTGTAGAGCTTCGTCCAACGCTTGGTTGCCGTCCTCGGTGTCGAAAGCTTCACCCGCGCCAAGGCCTTCTAAGGCGCCGCCTGACCCCGGCTGCAGAGACCGGCTGCTGCGGCGGCTCCCCCTGCTTTCCACCGAACCACTTTCGCTGCCCGAGTAGCTGGAGCTCGCGTCGTCGTCTTCGTCGTAAGGGTGCAGAGCGCGGAAGACGCGCGCCACCGCGGGCGAAGAGTCCTCTGCCCACCACCCGCGCACCGTGCCGTCGCTGCCCCCTGTAAAGAACGCGTCGCTTTGCACGCCGCGCCGCGCCACCGCTAAACTGGCCGCACACAGCACGAACCCATCGTGGAAGTCGCTGCTTATGGGCAATATGTCGGGCATGCCGGTGCTCACGCTGCGCTTCGACTCGTCGGCTGGCGGTTCAATCGCGTGTGAGTGCAAAGTGCCCTCGGCAGTCGCCACCACCAGGTAGCGGTAGTTGGGGGAATGCCCGAGCCGCGCAATGCGTTCTGGCGGAGCGCCATTCGAGATGCCGAACACCGTGGCCGTGTGCTCGATGGAGTTGAGCTCCGTGGCGTCCAGCCAGTACAGCATGCGACTCTTGGACGCCACCACCAGAAAGTCCTTGGTCAGCACCAGCCCAACCACCGACGAAGGCGCAATTTTGTTGCTGGAGCCCCGCGCCCACGCGCACTGCAGCGCCCCTGTAGCAGCGTCAAAGCGCCCCACTACGCCCGCGCCCGTGCCCAAGTACACCACGTCGCCGGGCCCCCACACGGCAGCGCCCACGCTGAGGCGGCCGTGGGCGTGGCTGTGGTGGCCCTGAAGCGCTGCGTGGTCGTCGTCTTCGTCGTCACCTTCGTCGTCGCTCGCGTTGGACGCAGCACTGCCGTTGTCGTCGTTTCGATCGGCGCCCCCATTGGTGCGTCGCGTGCCCCACCCGCTTTCGTCATCGGGTTGAGACCCGTCCGCCTCTTCGCCCTCATTCTCGTCCGACTCGCTTGGCACGTGGGGGTCGGGCAAGCTCGTCAAGTTGCACTCCACGAGTGTCAGGCTGGTGTGCCCGTGGGAGGTGGCGAGCTTGTAGATGAAGCATCCCCCGCCGTGGCCACCACCAACACCATCGTGGTGGGCGGAAGTGGCGGTGCACAGGAGCATGTTTGGGTTGGCTGGGTTGAAGGACACCGTGTCGCATGCAGTTGGGAGCTCTACGGACGCCAAGAAAGTAGCTTCCAATGGTTCCACTGGCTCGCCACCCGAAGTTATTTGCTTAAGGCTGCCAACGCTGCCACCACTGTCGAAACTGCTACCATCGCTGTTGCCAGCCTTAGGGACGTCCCAGACGGTAAGGACAGCGTCGGCCACCGAACTGACGGCTGCTAGCCGCTGCCCATTGCGGCTCAAAGCTAAGCCACCATACTCGAGGCCTGCGCCTCCACGCGCCATCGCCCGCCGCTCCCGGGCAAGTAGCCCCTGTTTGTAGGGTGGTTTGCCGTCCTTCTCGGCCGCGCCAGCGCCCGGCCAGCAGAGCACGTCAATTACAGGCGGCACGCTTCGGCGAGCCAGCGCAACAAGACCGCCACGGCTTGATGCACAATAGGCAGTAATACCACGCGCACAGGGCTCCGCTGGGTAGATGAAGCCCTCAGTTTTGCCGTTGCGCGCCGACGCTACACGTAGGACTGCTCCAGCTTGGTACACGAAGTGATCTCCGTCCACGAAGCAAACTTCGCTTCCGTCGTAGCACGGAGCATCGCGTGGGACGAGTGCCACACTGGACATGCCGGTCGCGAGCCTTGAATTCACCTATCAAGCAATCTCGACCTCGTAGCCCAACGCCCAACGCCGCCGTTCAGTTTGCTTTCAGTGACTTTGATTCCAGCACTCTTCGCGTAAACCCACGAAAAGAGAAGAAGAAGAAAGAAGAGAAGAAGAAAAAACATCGCAGTCGAAAACGAGAAAATGAGCCTCCTCGGCCGTCATGTGACCCACCTTCGAAGCGAGCATTAGGATGCCCTCTGACTTCGCAGAAACTGGCTTTGAAAGGCTCCCAGAGGAGTGGCAGGTGCAATGCCTCGGTATGTGCGAGTCGCGGAATTGTATGCTAACACTAGCGGCTCCATAAGAATATAGTTCCACTTCTAGCGTAAGACTGTATTACATTTTCCTTTGCGGTCAACACTTCGTCTTGTCCAGGGGCTATTGAAACGTTTTGATTTCATGGTTGATGCCTTTCAAATTTCCTGCCCGTTCAGACCAACCGGCGTTATTGTCGGCAGTGGAGTCAGCAGCTAAGGATGCAACTTTACATGGAGGCCACGCACGCGTTCCTGAAGGTGGGAACTTCGAAAGCGCTGCTGCGTTATTTCCAGGTTTTGAACCGCCGCCACCGCCGCAGCTGCCGCCATCTCTGCAGCCTTCAGCGAGCCACCGGCGTGTCGCAGCACTACTGGTCGATGAACTTGACCGCGCCCTTGCTTTTCTGCACCACGAAAGGTTAAAGCTATCATCTGGCTTGGTTGCAGCTGAGGAGCTTGCTGCGAACTATGCTGTGTCGTGCAAGCGCTTGGCTCATGGAGGAAGCACAGCTGGGTCTTCTAGCAGCGGTGCCGGTGATCCTTACCTCAAGGCTCGCTTGAAGGGATTGCTTGTTGAGCTTTACATCGAACACGCTCAGCAGGTTGCGTTTCGCATGTGCAACCACAGCGCAATACAGCGAGTCATTGCCCATTACGCAGCGCTTGAAGAGGTGGTTGACGCTGAAGCTCGGGAGTTAAGAGGTGCAGCGCCTCATAGCAGCAGTAGTCCAGGTGGAGACATAGTTGAAGGAGTAGAGGGCCGTGTGTCGGTGGTGAAAGGATTTTCGCTCTTCGCCATGAGCCATGCCTTGTTTGCAGAGCACGCTGTGGGCAGCAGCAGCGCGAGTGATGCTGCCAATGGTGCTGCGATTAGTTTTCGGCACACAGACAGCACCAACACCGACCAGTCGACCCACACGGCAACTTCAGCGCTTTCTACGAGAGCTTTCGAGGTGGAATTGGTGAAGTTGTACGCGGGGCTTTTCTGCCACGGAGACATCGAAGTAGCGCGCACGGCCCTCGCTTACCACCACGCGACTCACCTTGGATCAGTCGCACCGAAGGCAATTGCTACCTACGGTGGTGGAGGCAACATAAGAGGTGCAAGCAGGAGCAGTGCGAGTGCGTGGGCGCGAGCAGAGCGGGCGTGGACGGCAGTGTGCTTAGGTGGATGGTGTGGGGGTGGGGGCTTATGCGGCGCCCTCAGCCGTGGCGGGCCCTTGGGTTTGGGTCTACGGCTCGGTGTTGCCTTTGTGCTCCTAGTGTGGGTGCTCTGGGATTGCTTCGTGGACGACGACGTGGGCAAAGAAGTGTGGCATGACCCGGCTTTCAAGGTACATGCGTATGGGGTGGGGTAGCTGTTATATGTGACCTCTCTCAAGGGGTAGGAAATCGTTGCTTTGATAGGAGGATATGCCGTGAGAAAGAGAGACCAGTGTGTATGAATCTCCGTTTGGTGTCTAAGTTATTTTTAAGTAACATGAGATTACTCCATGTCATGGTGGTTGCAGTATTGCACTAATTTAATGTTCGGCTCGGCTCATCAGGTCTACCGCGGCCTCGGGAACTTGATTCTGCTCCTGGTCTGTTGGGGGATGGATTTGCGGGTCTGGCAAAATTACGGTATTGACTACGAGCGTTTCTTGCGGATGCCTCCAGCGCAGCCCGGGACTGACCGCGCAGCTCAGGTGTGTGTTTGATTTGAGAAGCGTGCGATGTTTTCATCTTAATGCGATCTCATCACTGAACGAGTCACAACTCCTGGGGGGCGTCGTGGGAGAATGAAGTGATGCTCCTCATGTTTCAAGCCAATTGCCCAGAAATATCGCTGCAAACCCATCATTGTCACCCGTGTCATATTGTTGGTTGATTGTGATTCTTATTGGTGCGTTCTGCTTTTTGTTCCCCCTGTGCTCCTGCTCATGCTGCATCAAGGTGTGGAACGTTGCGCTCGACCTTTTCATTGCCTTCTTGCTCAGCCTCATCTGCTTTTGGAAAGCTTTGCGGGGCGTGTTTTTTGCGGGTGTGCCGCCGACGCTGGCCCACTTGTTCCCCCTGTCGCTGTTTCTGTACGTGTCGTACCGCGCGGTTACTCCCTGGAAAGACCGCCGAGACCTTTACGAGGTGATATTTGTGGAGCATTCCATTTGCGTTTGTTTGCGCGTGAAAGTGATTGCACTTGCAAGAGAGCAGCGTTCCTTTCTTGGCACCTTCCTCTACTCCTGATATTCTTATGTAGCTTAAGGCTGGCTTATGATTGTACATCTGTCATATGTTTTCTCATTGCTTTTGACTGCAGTCCATGCGGGAGGTCATGGTAGCTCCCTTTGGCTCAACGGCATTCAAAGAAGGATTCGTGGGTGACGTGTTTACCTCTGCCGTGCGTCCTTTGAGTGACTTAACCTTTGCGGCGCTGTATTTCCTGAGTGGCGCTCATGGATGGGCCATAGCCCATTCTTCAGAGCTCGCCACGGACAATGTTTCCAACGCTTGGATGTTCAGAAAGGTGGCCGTGCCTGCCATCACCCTCTTGCCTTTGTGGTGGCGCTTCTGCCAATGCTTGCAGCGGTCCTTTGACACACGAGAGCGGTGGCCTCACCTTGGCAATGCCATGAAGTATGCGACGGCCATTTTCGTGTCGTGCTATGGGCTCGCGCATGCAGACGCTAAGCTGCACCCTGTATGGCTCGGCGCCTTCGTGTTCGCCACTCTCTACCAGTTCACCTGGGACGTGTTCATGGACTGGGATCTGATTCGTGTGCGGCCCGCGTCAACTGGAGGATTAAGCCATGATGGTAGCCAGGATCGGCGCAAAGATGTCATCAGCTGCGGATGTGGCAGTTTCTTGCTGGGCAACGGATGGGAAGTGCAGTGGCGGTCGCCGCTCCTGTACCGCAACCGCGCTTTTTACACTGTCATTGCCATCGCCAACCTTGGCTTACGCTTTTGCTGGGCGTTGACCTTGATCCCAGAAGGGGGTTCCGAAGCTTGGCAGAAGACGCTCCAAGTGAGGCTGTCTCCTTGGTTAGCAGGCGCGGAAATCTGCCGGCGCTGCGTGTGGGCTTTTCTGCGCCTCGAAAACGAACACTTGGCGACTTATGGCACTGCTGTGGACGAATCCTTCGGTCGAGACGAAGCCCTTGATACGATGTCGTTGGCCCATCTTGAGCCGATGCAAGTGCATTCGTCAGCCTTGCACGGCGGTGCTACTGCGCTTCTTTTCGGCGGCGTCACCTCATCTACGATAGACAAATCGGACAATTTGGTCCTCATGGAATTGGTTGGCCTTGCTGTCTTTGTGGTTGCCACTTCTGCGGCCCTGGCGTTTGCCATTTAGTACATGTGTGCTTTTAAAGAAAGCGGTACATTTGAGCACCCACGAATTATTAGCACTAACTCTGACTCCCGATTTGGGGTCCTTGATAAATCATACACTCGGCTCTTTACTCAGAATTTACTCGTTACTCCCATTCACCATTCAGAACTCAAATAGATATTCATACGGCCATGTCCGCAAGTACACAACACAAGTACCTTTATACTTTATAAAGGAACAAATGAACTCCGCTGCTTCCTTCTCTTGCTTCTTAGTTCTAATTCTTACGCAAGGCCGTGAGCCCCCCCCCTCAGAATTCTTCGCAAAGCAAATCGAAATTAAGCAAATACAGCCAGACGACGAAGGGCTCGCGAACTCGAACTCGAACTAATACAAACCCAAATGGCACAGAAGCCAATGCTGCGGGCAGAAGTGGGAATGCGCGTGCGTTGCGCAAACAAAGCAAGTGCGGAATGATTCAGGAGGGAGAGGGGCA
>Ga0307979_1001655_pt1 | contig 15802 bp, 12 predicted proteins | sample OrgLakmetage1058_FD_201833 | JGI IMG/M metagenome (GOLD analysis project Ga0307979, IMG submission 201833) | Saline water microbial communities from Organic Lake, Antarctica - #1058 | ecosystem: Environmental > Aquatic > Non-marine Saline and Alkaline > Saline | place: Antarctica: Organic Lake...
ATCCCTTTACTTAAAAATATAACCCCAGGGCATCGGAGGAAACCGATGACTCTACTTTAGTTCAAAATTAAAACCGCTTTTTACAAAGCGGTTTTAAGATACAGTGGAGAATATCGGACTACTTTTTTAGTAAATTGACATCCCCCTATAAATATCAGAAGCGGTTTAAAGCTCTGTTATACTGTATGTTATCCTAAATCACTCTTGTTTTTCAATTCAATTTTATTGCTATTTATAGTATTAAATTCAATCTAATCGTACAGAAATCGTACAATTTTTATTTTTTGTACGGTAGTATTAAATTCAAAATTGATAAAAAATGGCATCAGTAAATTTTCTATATCGTTCTAATAGAAATGAAGCAGCACTTACTTTACGATTTCTTCATAGTAGTCAGGATGAAAATTATGTGATTGCAGTAAAAACAAATTTAATTGTAACCAAATATTACTGGGAAAAAGTTCACTTTAAAAAAAGGATTAAAGATTTAGACTCCTCGTTTGAAAAATCAAGAATTCAAAATGAGCTTAACAATATTGAAAGCCACGTAATCAGATTGTTTAATGACAACAAAAATTCAAAAATTGACAAAAATTGGTTAAAGAAAATTATTCACGATTTTTATTATCCAAAAGAAATAAAAAATATTCCTGAAAATATTATTGACTTTATAGAATTTTACATCAGTTATAGAAGAAATGAATTAAAAATTACTTCAATAAACAAGTATAGAGTTATTAAAAATAAATTAATAAGGCTAGAAAATTATAGGAAGGAATCACTATCGGTCAAAGATATAAATGAAGATTTTAAAAATGAATTTGTTGATTATCAAAAAAAGGAAGGGTATGCAAAAAATACAATTCAAAAAGAGCTTGCATTTATTAAGACATTCTGTAAGCAAGCTCGATACATGGGTATTGAGGTAAGTAGTGAGATGGATGGATTGAAAACTGAAAAAGAAAAAGTCGAAAAAATATACCTTAATACAGAGGAGCTAAATCGCATAGAATCTTTGAAAAATTTATCCACTGATTTAGAAAGTGTTAAAGACTGGCTAATTATAAGCTGTTTTTGTGGACAAAGGATATCAGACTTTATGCGATTTAATAAGGAGATGATTAGAGAAGAAAGTAATAGAAAGTTTATAGAATTTACCCAAAGAAAAACAAATAAGATTATGACTGTACCATTACATCATAAAATATTGGACATTTTAAACAAAAGGCATGGGGAGTTTCCTAAAGCAATATTTTTTCACAAGTACAATCAGCTCATCAAAACTATATGTAAAATCGCTGAAATAGATGATTTAGTAAAAGGAAGTAGAATGAAAAAAATAGGTACAGGTAAATTTAAGTATAGAAAAAAAGACGGGGTATATAAAAAGCATGAACTTATTACCTCTCACGTAGGGAGAAGGTCATTTGCAAGCAACTATTATGGTAAAATTCCTACCACTTTTTTAATTTATGTAACAGGACATAGCTCTGAAGCTATGTTTCTTAATTATGTGGGGAAAAGCAACAAAGATTTAGCAGTGGAGGTGAGCAAATATTTTTAATAAATATGGATGAAAATTTTAAAGAGAGTGATATCAAATATTTTTTTGGTCACGGAGGAGATTGGAAGGGTATAGTTAAATACTTTGTATACAAAAAAGAATATTTTAATAAACATTACATAGATAACCTTAAATTCTTTTTAGAAAGTGAAGTTAATGATGCCGAGTTTGAAATTATTTTCTACCATGTTGATTATAATAAATACCCAAAAAATATTATTAAAAGTGAAAGAATTACTGGGACTTGTGAAAAAGGAAAAAAATACGCTACAATTGATATTTCATGTTATAAAATTAAAATCCCCCCTGAAGGAATTTGTATAGGTTTGAGGTGGTTAGAATTGGAAAAAAATGAGCACCAATATAACTCTCATTATAGAACCAATACGAAAAAAAAAATAATTCAGACTTCCATACAACCAAACTTTGGTGCAATTCCCTCTACAATAATGGACACTTGGATTTTAAGAGAAAAGAAGTGGGAGAAGACTAAAAAAAGCAAATCTATTTTAAAAAAATATGATAATAAATACCTATCACTTGCAATTCATTTAGAAATGCATGAAGAAGACTCCCTATGTTAAAAAGTCTTAAACTTATAAAATAACTCAAACTTTTAAAGTGATAGCCATATAAGTCTCAAAGCGAGATTCATGGCAACAATTAAATTTCATTATAGGTCTAAGAGGGATAAGGCTCCTTTATCTTTCAAATTCCTTCATTCTTTTAAGAGTAAAAATTTCCAGTATTGGGTGAAAACCAAATTAGAGGTTTCTAGAGATTATTGGGAAAATTATCATCAGAAAAATGAAATTGAAAATTACGACATGGAGCATTTTCAGCTTGAGACTAAATCGGAATTAAACAAAATAAAAAAACATATACTAAAGGAATTTCCAAATAAACCTGACCAAACATCAATAAGTAAGAAATGGCTGGAAAGAGAAATGAATCAATACTATTTTAATATTGCTAATGGTGTCCCAAAAACATTGGTGAAATACATTGAATTTTATATTGAAACTAAGAAAAAAAATTTGAAAGATTCAACCCAAAATAAATATAACGTTTTAAAACATAAAATTGAGCGATATGAGGAAGATAGAAATCAAACAGTTTTGATTAAAAATGTAGGAGAACGTTTTAAGGATGATTTCGAGAAATACCAAAAAGAAAATAAATATGCACAAAACACCATCCACAGAGATGTCGGCTTGATTAAGACATATTGCAAGCATGCCCGAAAATATGAGCTAGAAACACATCCGCAACTAGACTTTTTGAAGGTGGAACAAGAAGAAGTTGACGTTATATATTTAAACGATTCAGAATTAGATTCAATAAGAAAAATGAAAAATTTAGCTACTGATATCCAAATCACGAAGGATTGGTTACTATTGAGCTGTAATGTTGGCCAGAGGGTTTCAGACTTTATGAAATTTGACTACTCAAAAACAAGATGGGAGGACGGCTTAGGATTCATGGATTTTATTCAACAAAAAACAGACAGGAGGATGACGATACCCCTTTTTCAGGAGGTAGTAAATATATTGAAAAGAAATAATAATAATTTTCCTAAAAAAATGCAACACACAAAATATAATAAGAATCTTAAGGAACTTTGTAAAATTGCAGGAATAAATAAAAAAATCCCAGGCAAAATACTACAAAAAGTAGAAGGAGTCGAAGGCTATAGAAGAGTTAAGGGTGAATATGAAAAATATAATCTTATCTCCTCTCATGTGGGCAGAAGGTCTTTCGCTACAAATTATTATGGCAAAATAGAGACTTCATTTTTAATTTCAATGACGGGGCATACGACTGAAAAAATGTTTAGAAGCTATTTACCGAAGTCGATGAATTATGCTAAAGAAATACATAAACAAGTGGCTGAGTTGAAAAAAACTGCTTGATATTAAAATTTAAGGTTTTATAGACTATAAAGCAATCGAGAGGTTTCGTGGTGCAATTTTCCTTTTCCTACTAGACTTTACAATAGTTCAGCCCCCAATAAGTTCGGAGTACTATTTTAAATTTTTTACCGCTACCACAAAAGCAAACATAATTACGTCCTCGCTTGGTTCTCATCTCTACAAGAAACTACCTAACTTGCTCTTCTTATGTGGCTTTAATGCTTGTAAACACAATAAAGCCTGTAGAGAGTTCTACGAGCGTATTGTTAACCAAGGCAAGGGAAAGAAGCTTGCCTTGGTCGCCGTAGCCAACAAGCTGCTGAAACAAGCCTTTGCAATTGCTAAAACAGGTTTGATCTACAATGATAGCTATCGAAGTACTTTAGTGATAAACTAATGACTTTTTACTTGTTTTTTACTACAGTACTTTGTCGTGCTTTCTTTTCTTTTTTAATGTATGCCAATTCTTATTTTTTTGAGTTAGGTTGCGGTTCTTTGCCACCTCAGGAACGAGGATGGCAAAGAACCGCAAATGGGTTAGGCTAATTCCTTTTCCATACATTTTTTTACTAATCCTTCAATATCACTCGGATGGAATGAAACATTCCAATGCCACTTTCCAAATCCACCGTGATTATTAACTGCTTTAATCCATTCATTTAGGTATTCTCTTTTGGTTTGATTTTGTTGGCTGTCAACACCTTTTGTTTCTATAACCATGTAATCTCCATTCGCCAAACGAAGCATAAAATCAGGATAAAACTTTCTAATTACACCCTTGTGGTTATAAATTATCGTGAATCCTAAATGGTCATTTTTAACAAATGATTCTACCAAGTCAGATTTGTCAAAGAAATAAGCTTCACTTGCTTCCCAACCACTATCATAAACGCAATGACTTATGTGTGATTTTTCGGTCCATTCACAAGGTTTACTTGTGTACCAAGTTTTTACATCTTCTGTTGAGCGGATAGGCTTTTCTTTATCAAATACGGGCGTGAGTTTTTCTGTGTTGTTAGAGCGAATGGCAGACCAAATGTGTTGTATAATCTTGTTCATATTAAGAATGATAAGAACCTTTCTTTTCGAATCATCTTGATGGAACAAATCGTTCTTTATTCTAATCTTATCTGATTCAATAAACTGTTCTACTATTCTAATTACTTGAGCTAAGAAAATTTCTTTGCTTCCTTTCCAATCTGGTTTCTTTTCCGAATTGTAGATGGTTGAGGCAATCCTAAAAACGATAGATTGCACTCGAGTTTCTTCTGCAATTTGGTCAAGTCCTATAGCCGATTTTACTTTTGGATTAGCTTTGCCTGATATAATGGCCGCCATTTCGGCTTCCGTAATAGATTCGTAAGGGTCAATTTCCAAAACAGTTGCTTTCTCCCAATCTAATTTAAGTTGCGGGCGATAGACATGGTCTATTCTCACAATATTGGGGAAGGTAATTTCATGTTGTGCTTTTTCTTTCCTTGGTTCAATCTTCGTTTTTGGTTTTGGGGGTGGCGGTGGAGTTCCTTCTCCTCCTTCATGAGGTAAGAAAGTGAAAGGCACGCCAAATATGTTTACATATTCAGCTTCAAACAACCCATCATCTCCAACATCATAACTTACACGTCTTAAACCTCTTCCCACCACTTGTTCACAGAGTAATTGACTTGAAAAAGCTCTCAAACCCATGATGTGTGTAACGGTTTTTGCGTCCCAGCCCTCTGAAAGCATCCCTACAGAAATCACATTCTGAATTTGTTCGCCTGGTTCACCTTCTTTACCAACAGTATCAACTGTAAGTCTTAATAGTTCGGCTTGTTGTTTCTTAGTGAGTTTTGGACCGTTTTCTTCACCATCATCATCTTCAAATTCGAGAACTAATTCGACAGCTTCTGATTCAGACTCTGCACTTTCCAAAACTCTACTATCAATTTGCATGGTCTTTTCAGGTGAACACAATTCTGGTATTAAAATTTGATTGTGGTCAAATGCATACTTTATACGTGAAGAAGTTTCGGTTCTATTGGCAACCGTAATCATAACAGGTGGCACCTTGTGTCCTTCAGATTCCCATGCTCTTTTAGTTTCCAACCAATCCTTCCCAAGCAGGTAATAAGCATTGATTAAAAGATCTGGTAATGGTTCCGTCTCATCTGCTCTTCTATTAATGTCATCTTTTACTTCATCATCTGCATAGATGTGGTATAATCTAGATTTAAGTTCTTTTGTTCTTTCGCTGTCATCACGTACAACTACTCTAGGTGTTTTCACCAAGCCTGATTCAATAGCATCATTTAAACCAAAGTCTGAAACTATCCAGGTAAACAAAGCGTCCTCTGCGGCTTTCTTACCAGAAGGTGTAAATGGTGTTGCCGATAAATCAAAGCATTTTAAAATGCCTCTTTGTTCATGGATTTTATCTAAACCTCCAACCCAAATGGTGGCTTCTTCTGCACTGTCTTTATTAGAACCTGTTCGTTTGTATTTTCCTGTTGCTTCAGTATTGGTTCTCCAAGCGTGATGCGCTTCATCATTTAGGACAATAATGTTTCGGGCATTACTCATTTCACCAAGAACATTGCGAACATAAGCCTCTCCGCTTACTTCCATTCGTTGGCGTTTGTCTACAGAACGCAAATACCCTTTTTCAACTTTAGCATTAATTTTATCTTGTGAATCCCATGCTAAGGAGTGCCAATTATGAATGATAACTTTTCCCTGTCGGAGTTTGTCCATTAATGCTGCTGGAATAATATTGAATTCTTCGTAATAGTTTTCTTCGTTGGTAGGTTGCAAAACTTGTAAACGACTTTTAACTGTAAGCCCAGGTGCAACACATAAAGCATATTTGCTAAATCGTGCATCCTTTGGATTAGTGACTTTGTTCAAGAAATTCCAAGCTATAATCATAGACATGATTATCGTCTTTCCTGAACCTGTCGCCATTTTGCTGCACCAACGTTCAAATGCACCACCATCTCCTTGAATATCAATACCTACTTTTTCAGCAGCTGGTGCCTCTGTAAGCCAAATCAAGGTTTCAATGGCTTCTAATTGACAAAAGAAGAATCTTCGATCCTTCCGTTCTTCTGGGTCTTGCCAATGTTCGAGTAGTCTTTTGGTAATGCCTGTAACTCCTGGATATCCAGCTTCTTTCCAGGCAATTACTCTTGGTCGAATTTGGTTTACAGTATCTATTTCTATAAAAATACCAGGGTCATCAAATGCTTTGGAATTGGGTGTCGCCATTACGTATCCTGCAGGCCTTCTTCCTTCCTTAATGAAAAAATTTCTGTTCTCTCTGTCGTAGTACCAATGTTGTTGTGGTTCTTGATGGGGACTGTTGATGATAAGTTTATCGATAGTTCCTGCCATAATCTATATTGTTATAACTCTTAAACTTTCAATCCCCCTGTCGTCAATAATCTTGACTGCAACCGCTGAACCTGCTTCAAAAGGAAGTGAGATTGTGCCTTTGAATGCTTCGATTTTTTCTTCGTCTATTTCTGCTTTCAAGTTCTTAGCTAGTTTTGCCCAACCATCTTTGGCACCTGCCATTGGGAAGAATACTTGTGAAGGAAAAAGGGAACGATTATCATAATCGGTATCCAACATCCACATGGCAATGTTCTTTTTGCCACCACTTTCCACATTTCCTGTTTTTGGATTGTAATAATCAAATCCCATGACTTCTACTTTTGTCTTACCATCCTCTAATTTGTGAATCCTCACATCAGGTTGACCAACCAACCAGAAACTTTCATTGCTGCTGCGTTTTTTACGGAGGTCGTCTGTGAGCATGTCTGCATTCATTTGAGCTTTTATGAGTTGCATACCTGCAATAGCAGGAGTGAGTTCGTCAATATCTTTGGCTGCTTCTTCATCAAATTGAAAAGCACAGAACAACAGCATATCAGGTTTTAAAGCCCTTGCTTCTTGCCAAGCATTTTCTACCATGCGTTGTTCCAATGGTGCATGCTCTGGGCCAAAAACCACCAATACTTTTTTAGGAGTATCTTCTTTAGTCTCTGCTTCTGCCTGTATGTATTTGGTGCCTGATAATGGCTCAACACGTGTGAATTCTATGATATTCCCACCTTTGGCTCTAACACCTGATCTAAGCAATTCATCACGCCATTCGGCCTGACGGTTGGTTTCTCCACTCCGAGCAATAGAAGTGTCAGAACCAGAATCCTCTTGTTCTAATTCATCAAAACTTTTTGCGTAAGGTGCAGGAACAGCTTCTACGGTGAAAGGACCTGTGACTCTAGTTTTTTTATTATTCTCAATTGGTTGGTCATACAAAGTTTCTTTTCCTAAAGCCTGATTATTGGATATTTGACCTAAAGTTATGTGGTTTACTTCTCTATACTTTAAGCCGCTAGATATTCCTTCGTTTAGTTGAGCTAATTCGTAGAAAGGAAATTGAGAAGTCATTAATCTTTGCTTAGCCAGTGTTAAAGCAACTCTACTTGTGTCGCAAGTAATCCATCTCCTTCCAAACTGCTCAGCAACATAAGCAGTAGTACCACTACCACAAGTTATATCTAAAACAACATCTCCAGGATCCGTTGTCATAAGCATTGCTCTTTCAATAACTTTAGGATTGGTTTGCACAACATAAACCATGTTGGATGCACCACCCAGGTCGTACCAAAGATTTGAAAATCCCTTTACAGGGTAATCTGATAACTTACGCAGATACTGTAGACTTTTTTCATTTTTAACTAACCTTCCTTCTTTATTTAGTCGGTTGAGTCCATCTACGGAAGTTTTCCAATGACTTTTATTCCCTGGGAAGTATTTTTTCCCATCAAAGTCAACTTCAACTGTTGTCGTCTCTCTGAATCCATCAGAAGTTATAGGGTCAAACCTTATTACTCTTTCAGGATCATATTTATGGGGAATGTTTTTAGAAAGGCTACCATCATCTTCTAAATATTTAAAGCCATTATTTATTAAATCATCGTATTGACGGTCTATAAATAATCTTCTGTATTTAACTTTATCTGAATCTTTCGTGTACCATAATAAATGGTCATTTATAGGTTCTATTTTACCACTTTCTTTACTGCCAGTTTTAGTGAAAATTATGTCTACGACAAAGTTCGATGGTCCAAAAATCTCATCTAATAAGTTCCGCATTAAGTGGACGTTTTCATCTGATATTTGAACAAAAATGCTACCCGTTTCTGATAAAAGTTCATAAGCTAATTTATACCTGTCTCTTGAATAGTTTAAGTATGAATGAATCCCTAGTTCCCATGTGTCTCGAAATGCTTTCAACATTTCTGGCTCAGATGTCAAATCAGTTTCTTTATCATTTTCACCCATAGCTCTGCTTGAGGTAAATGGCTGAAAATTTGATTTGTATTTAATCCCATATGGCGGGTCAAAATAGACCATTTGCACTTTACCTGCCATGCCCTCTTTTTCCAAGAGGGAGTTCATAACTAAAAGGCTGTCGCCTGCAATCAGTCGGTTTGTCCAACCTTCTTTGTGTTTGTAAAAGTCTATGGCTTCACGTAAGGGTTTCTTTTCAGAAAACATGCTTATTTGTCCGCCATCATCATGTTCTTTCTTAACCGTTTCAATGATTGTTTTGGGGTCAATACGTTCATGCACGTGTAAACTCACCGTAGGCACTTCAAAACTGGTATGTTCGGCTTTTCCTGCCCATTGTAGTTGTGGGTCAAGATGAGGGTCGTATTCGTATTTCTTTTTTGCACCAGTGTCTGGATCACTGGCAGGCGTTACTAGTCCAACGTGAGGGATATTAGCACGTTCAGCTTTATCGTGCTCGTATTGCTCAATCTGTTTCTTCGTGAATTTCTTAGCCATATTATCTTTTAAAAGTCTTTATTCAATTTTATTTGCCTTGGCAAAAAAGCAATGTGTGCGGTAGCACTCTTTGCTCTGTGCGGTTGACTTTATATTTCTTTATTGGCAAACATTTCGTTTTTCTCTTTTTTATATGAAGCATAACGTTTGGTGGTCGAGTAGACCAGGGGATTTCGCCCCAAGCCTCTTAAAGAACCGTGCTTGTAAGTCTCCCCTCATACTGCCTGCCCCGCTAAAAAGCGGGGGCTTTTCTAATGGTATTTACAAATATAAGCTCATCCTCTTTCAAGTTGGCAAATTGTAAATTAAAATTAGCCCATCTCTTTGCTCAATTTCCATTACACAACCTTCAACACTACTACGAATGAGTCCGCTTCTGCTTATTCGCTTTGAATTGAAGCGAATCCTAATCCTAATGGGTTAGCCTTAAGCAAGTCTATCATCCATAAGCAGATTCCCAAGTTCCATAATTAAGCCCAAGTAAAGTTCTTGCCACCTGAATGACGCCAGCCTTACAGAAAATAAATAGGTTATCTCTGTAATTAATGTTATTGCTAACATTACTTTTCACTCCGTATCATACTCCGTAGCTTTTGACTGAAAATAGCAACTTCTCGACACCTCGTCAGTGGTTTACTTTCGTTCAACTCCATTACTCACACCTTGCCAACCTCGTGGATTGGATTCTCCTAAACGCTCAGCACCATTGCTCTTTACAACAGCACCTTTAGGGGGTTTAGAGCCATCGCCTATAGAACGACTCTGATGGACCTACCATCATCTTAATTACAGCATTCAACCATTTTATTTATTGCCATGGTTGATTCTTGGCACACTATGGTTAGTGGCGTTTTAAATAGTCAAAATTTCAGTTCAGCACAGACTTAATTAAATAAGAACTGAACTTGAAATATAGCACAATTCAGCCATTAACTATACAGATTGTTGTGCAACGTTATCTGTTTTCAACAAGTTTAATGAATTCTTTAATGTCATTTTTGTCCAATATCCTTTTGCCTTGTTTGATGAAAGAATTATAAGTTTTTGAAAAACTATCATTTCCTTCAAGTTCGTCTAATAATAATTCAATACCAATGAATTCTTTCTTTTTTGATGCAGGATTATATTTATATTTTGCGGCACCACAACAGCAAACCATACAGTCATCATAAGAGTTAAAAGGTAAATCTCGACCTGTCCAACTCATTAAATGAAATGGTGTTATTAATTGAGAATAATATATCAGATTATCTTTAGATTCAACATCTTCGCTGATTAGACCATTTTGACATCTATCTCCTCCAGCAATTGATTCAATTAATTCAAAAGTGTTCTTCTTAGTATCTAAAAAAAATAAATGAGTAAATTCACCAGAGCCTGAAGAACTATAAAAGGTATTTATTATATATGAATTATTTTCACTGTATTCTATTTTATATGCAAACCCTTTTTCCTTGCATATGTTCCATCCATGATTTATCTCCCAACTCCAATTTTCTTCACAGTCTTTTAGGTTAACTATTCCTTTTTCAGGGTATGGTCTGACTGTGTATTCATATAAACATTCTGCGTTTTCTATGCTAATTGAAGTTTCTGTGTTCTGTGATGTACAGCTATTAAATACTAAACTTACTAAAAGAGATAAAAATAATTTATTAATTGATTTCATTCTTTATTAAAATTTTTTGTGATTTTATTATTTGTATAATATGTAAACCATAGTAGTGAAAAAAAACATAAACCAAGAAGATTAAATTTTAAATCTATTGGGTCAAAATTTCCATGAATTCTCTTGTGAACTAAAGTGTTTGAATATTCTTGTGCAAATTCAATTAAAGTGCTAAATAAAAATAGCATTCCAAAAATTAACAAATGATTTTTTATATCTTTTACAAGAAATAGGATATTAACAAATGCTGATGCAGTAAAGAAAAAAAGAGCATGTAATTGAGTGTCAATTTTTCTAAAAGGAACAGGTAGTTTTATTAAAAAACAATAAATAGCTATGATAAATACAATTATTAAAATTGTAATCCTAAAAAGTAGTAGTTTTTTTGGTTTAGTCATAATGTTGTACAACGTCTCGTGGTCGAGTAGACCAAGGGATTTCACCCCAAGCCTCTCACAGAACCGTGCTTGAAAGTCTCCCCTCACACTGCCTGCCCCGTTTTTGTCGGGGGCTCTTCCAATTTAATTTACAAATATAAGCTCATCCTTTTTCAAGTTGGCAAAATGTAAATCAAAATTAGCCCATCCCTTTGCTCAATTTCCATTACACAACCTTCAACACTACTACGAATGAGTCCGCTTCTGCTTATTCGCTTTGAATTGAAGCGAATCCTAATGGGTTAATCTAAAACAATTCTATCATTCATAAGCAGATTCCCAAGTTTCGTAACTAAGCACAAGTAAAGTTCTTGCCGTCTTAATGACGCAAGCCTTACAGAAAATAAACAGGTTATCTTTGCAATTAATAGTATCGCTACTATTACTTTTCACTCCGTATCATACTTCGTAGCTTTTGACTGGAGGTTGCAACTTCTCGACACCTCATCGATGGTTCACTTTAGTTCAACTCCTTTACTCATACCTTGCCAACCACGTGGATTGGATTTTCATAAACGTTCAGCACCCCCGAGGCATCGAGGGTTTTTACAACAGCCCCTTTAGGTGGTTTAAGGCCATCGCCTATACAACGACCTTGATGGGCCTACCATCATCTTAATTACAGCATTCAACCATTTTATTTATTGCTATGGCTGATTCTTGGCACACTATGGTTAGTACGGGATTTCGAGGGACTGAACTTTCGATTAAGCACTTAGCCAAATTTTTAATTTTTTCTTTATTTCAATAGACACGTAAAATTGAAAATTTTGCGGACTTCATTCAAGGCACTTTACGTTGGGTTAAGCACCAAACCCGTATTAACTATAGCCATTGTTGTGGCACGTTTTTTTATTCAAATATTTTTTCATACCATTTTCCAACATCGTCTTTTATCATATCGTGATATTTATATATTGTCAAAGCTAATCCGAAATCAGCTCTTTTAGCTCTGTATTCATTTAATGTAAAATATCCGTAAAAGTTGCCATCTTTATCCACTACAACAGGTGAGTCATTTGAGTATTCATTCCAAGGCGATAAGGAATTATATCCACTTCCATAAGTTCCATATTCATTCCAGATGGACTTGGAATTATAACTATTTCCATAAGTTCCGTATTCATTCCAGATAGAACTACTATCATAGCTATTACAGTTCAAACACCCTAAATATACATCGTGATTAGTTCCACCATAAAGATGTAAAGTTTGACCAAATGTTGTTGAGCTAATTAATAGCACAATACCTAAAAGTAAAATTTTATTCATCATCAGATCAAGTGCTTTTAATTTTAAACTTTATCATTTTTGAAAAATCGTCAGGTATAAATCGAATATTATTGTTTTTAATATCATAAATCATCATATATTTATTACCAACATCGCTGACAATTGAAAATAAGTATTGATTATTACCATCTTCCTCATCGTGTTCTTGTGATTTAATTAAATATCCAGAGGTTGTTGATGTAGTGGTATGTTTAACCATAGTGAATTCTTTATTAAATTCAAAAAAAGTAAGTAATTCTTCGTCTTCACTTTCAAATTCCCAATCTTTATTTTCTTCATTCCAAGTAAAATCAATTCTCGAATTGGTAGAAACGTGAAATTGTCCAAAAACAATAGTTGTTAAAAGACAAAGCATTCCTTATAGTAAAATTTTTTTCATAATTTTTGGTTTTTCCTTAATGTGCTACAACGGTTTGAATATGGTGTGTTTTGTATTTTAAAGTGCTATAACTCTGGGTTATTACTATTTTTCTTGTTACTAATATCTTCGTTTTTAGTATCGTCTACCAAATGCACTATATTTTTTGTTGTAGCAAGTTTTTCTGAAATATCTTCGATAGAGTTAGCAATACGTGAAACATTTAACATAGCTGAAATAAAAATTCCTACCACTAATATTATAAAAGCAACTCCCATTATTGCAGCTCCAAACTTTTCAAGATCATCAGGAAAAAAATCTATTCGAAGCATTTCATCAATTATAAATAAAAATACCAAGAATCGCAATAGAAACTCCTGTCCAAATTGACGTCTTAGTTGCAATTTTTTCTAATCTTTTTTGGCTTAATCCTAACATAGTCTTTTTTTTTAGTTATTTAAATTAATAATTACCTCCATTAACAATATTCTTTTGAAGTTTTTCTAAATCAATTCCATTACCATAAAATTTCATGCTTTCAGCTATTGATTTAAGAATGATTTTTGCTTCTAAATTGTCTCCCGATATGGATGCATAGGAAAAACGAAATATTAAGTCTTTTCTAGTGAAATCAAGAAAATAAGTAGATTTTACAGGATTTGGAATTTTATCACCTGATATTACTGGATTTTTATAATACCAAAAATTTGCTGTTAAACTGTTTAATTCTATTGGTTCATTTTTAAGCATTAGTTTTTGATCAAATTGTTTTTGTAAATAATCAAATTCCCATATCATATAATTTTCCAAAATTGATTTTGAATTTTCCTCAAATTCTGTTTTGTTATTGGTTACAAATTGAATCCAATTAGAGTCTTGTTTTATAAAAGGAAATTTACTTATGTCAATTTCACCTTGTAAATTTAAAGTATGACTATTTGGGCCTAAATTAAAGTATAGTAAAAGACCTGTATTTGTTTTTATTGCTCCATTATTTTGTTGAGAGTATCCAATAAATGAAATACTCAATAATAATATGGTTAAGACTTTCTTCATTCTGATTTTTTAATTTGCTACAAAGTTGTTGTACAAGATTAGTTGCTGTGGTTAAGAGATAAAGTTAATAAATAATAACTGAATAGAAAGTCCGCGAGGACTTTCCTAAATAAGCCAAAACTAAAGCAATTAATTTTGTACGGTGTGTGTGCCCAGCATGGGCGTCTTTACTATATCGAAGATATGGTATTTAATCTAGAGGGTGCAAGTCCCTTATGGGCAGGGGTAACGCCTTGAACCATTAGTAAGCTTCAAGGTTGCCAACCGTGAGGTTGGGACTGAAGGAAGCAGGACTACAATCCCAATAGCTATACGGGACGGTTCTGACGAACAGAAACCGTATACGAGGCATAAATGCACGGGTAAGCAACCACAACGTTACAACGCCCAAAGAGTACCAAAAGTGTATCTATGATGATACTGCAGTAATTGAGTGAACGAAGACGCAATTACTTGGAGAGGTCTCTATAACCAAGAGTTGGTATAATGGAGAAGTCAGCCGAAGTCATAGTACCATAGGAAACAAGTTGCATAATTCTGCATAGGTCTGAACAGTAGGGGAGGACTGAACTTAATCTTTCAAGAATTTAGGATGGGAGCAATTGTTTTGCTATTGGGTGATTGATTCCCTAGAAAATTGATAGCCTATTCAAAAAGTATGGGATAGTTTCAATTTATTTAAAGGGCGATTGAAAAGATAGATTACGAACCGCCGTATACGAGACCCGTATGTATGATGGTGTAAGAGGCGCAGTGGCAACTTTTAAGTCTTCATCCGTCTACTCCTGGCAATAGTAGTTTAATCCATGTAAGCTGTTAAAATACAATAACCATCATCAACTTCTAATTCATAAACCATATTGTTTTCGTAGTCTTTCCATTTTAATTCATTTATTTTTACAAAACCTAAACTATTGTAATATTTTACAAAATTGTTAATTTCAGAAGAAGGTTCTATTGTTTTTCGAGTAAAACATATTAATTCTTTACTTTTATTTTCTGTAAAAAAGAAAGCTGATTTTCTTGTATATTTTCCACTTGCCTCTGTTTCAAATTCTTCTTTATAAACTATGTAAGGTGTATTACCATCAGTATTTCCTTCCTCAAAATTTGCTCCATATTTCTTAATTATTTCAGCTTTTGTTGAGCCTACTTGTGCATTTACTCCAATTAAGCTTAAAAATATTAATGTTAGTGTAATAATTTTTTTCATAAATTTTATTGTTTTATATTATTTTTATTGGTAAAAGTATATAAGAACCATCATTATCTTGATAAAAAACGTTGCTTTTTCCACTTATTATTGCCATCGTGTTGTGGTCGAGTAGACAAGGGGAATTTCACCCCAAGCCTCTCACAGAACCGTGCTTGAAAGTCTCCCCTCACACGGCTCTTCTAATTTAGTATACAAATATAAGCTCATCCTTTTTCAAGTTTGCAAATTGTAAATTAAAATTAGCTCATCCCTTTGCTCCAGTTCCATTACACAACCTTCAACACTACTACGAATGAGTCCGCCTCTGCTTATAACTTCGGTATTCTATCTTTCGATTGTTTCGATTGAATATTTCCCTTTGACTTGTAGCGAATCCTAATACGGTAGCCTTATACAAGTCTATCATCCATAAGCAGATTCCCAAGTTCCATAATTAAGCCCAAGTAAAGTTCTTGCCA
>Ga0307979_1001659_pt1 | contig 15783 bp, 7 predicted proteins | sample OrgLakmetage1058_FD_201833 | JGI IMG/M metagenome (GOLD analysis project Ga0307979, IMG submission 201833) | Saline water microbial communities from Organic Lake, Antarctica - #1058 | ecosystem: Environmental > Aquatic > Non-marine Saline and Alkaline > Saline | place: Antarctica: Organic Lake...
TCCATCATGCCTTACGGCGCTTTCGTGAAGTTTGAGGACGGTGTCCAGGGGCTTGTGCACATCAGCCAGCTGTCTGTTGGACGAGTTGAAAACACAGGCGACGCTGTCTCGGTGAGTAGCAGTAGTGCTGGTGTAGAAGTTATGGGCAGTAATATAAGTGTCGTAAGAGTAAGTATGGTTGTCCTAAACATCATTTTTTTTGTACTGCTGTAGACGGGAGACAAGGTGAAGGTGCGCGTGCTAGCAGTGGACAGTGGCAAGTTGCAGCTGTCGATGAAGCCATACGACGAGAATGAGAAGCCGCCTCCGAAGCGCGAGCGCCAGCAAAAGGACGACGACGGCCTCGGTGGCCGCAACCGCCCACAGCGCATCGATGACATCTGGTCAGACAACACCGAGCCCAAGTGGAAAGAATTGCAGGCAGAGCTCACGGAAAAATACGCCCAAACTCAATTCGACAATGTCCTTGAGTTCAAACTTTCCAAGTAAAGAAACCTTCAATCTCGAAAACCATTACGCTGGGGCCGGACACGCCCGGTGGGACAGTGGTTTTCGGTGCGATCTTATGATCAAACCGCTTTGCATCTGCTTCACATGCTTCGAGTTTCGTGTGATGTTAATTCCCATCTCCCTATCTCTATCTTCAGTCACTTCGCCTTCGGCCTTCGCCGATATTTTGCGATATCCGCATTTACATTGACATTCACAACGTGCATTATAGATTATACGCTTATACGCTTATACACATGCGTATCAAACACATGGCAAATCGCCAAGTACGTTTTTGTTCGGATAGTGACACAACTGGCATTGCAGGGCCAAGCGCCAAGGACAAGAGCAAAGAAAACAGAGCGCCGACATGCGATATTGCTAGTAGACCAGTAGACAGTAGACCATTCCGGCACCCGCACTTGTTGCTTCTTAATCATTACCTTTACTTTATAGATTAAAGCACAAAGCCACCCGATGACTGACGTTTCCGAAGCACTGGCACGAAATCGTTCTTTTTAATGCAACTACGGCGAGGGACCAACACAGAGTGTCATCACAGCCAGTCCAATTAAGAAACGGCTTTTTCTTCGTTTTGCGTCTTGATCTTCAGTGTACTCTTAAGTTGATAATAGCGCCTTAATTCAGCAGGCGTCAAGTTATCGACGCCCTTCGCATTCAATTGCCCGAGTACCGGCAACTCAAGACTCCAGAGCCACTCAGGGTACTCCGTGTCAGGCTGGATTGTTGGGTCTTTGCCAGCCTGAAGAAAAGATAATACATACATAGAAGAAGAGTAAACCATGAGTTCGTATGATAACTACGAAATGAACTACAGCATGCAGATTATTCGTTTGGGTTACCTTTTTGAAGTTCACAGGGACGGTGTCGCCTACATCAGCGAATGTTCTAACAGCAGCGGGTCGAAAAATATGAGTTGTTGAGCGTCCGAGACGCACTGCACGTGCAAGAAAAGCCTGCATAACAAAAGAGGCTGCTTGCTAGGCTGAGATATTGTTAGTGTTAGCTTGACTCTAAGTGCAGAGTAAGCAGCACTGTACTTGTCTAACTACTAACTAGCTAGCTAGCTAGGGTTACTCAGCTTCAGTAGTGGAGTTCAAGAGTTCCGTACGTAGACAGACAGAGCGAGAGAGCGAGAGAGCGAGAGCGAGAGCGAGAGGGGAGAAAGAGCGAAGAGCGTAATACGTAGAATTACGTATATGGGCCACCCAGATAAGAATTGGGGGTAACCACGTGCCCACAAGCCCACATATGATATGACGACAAAAATATTCTTGAGATGATGTTCTTCTGTTCTTTGTCGGGGTTTTCGAGCAATGAACAATGCAATGAAAAATGTGTCCGAATCAACGACTCAACTCAACGACCCGTCAATAGTCAAAATAGTGAACATCAGAGGCCAAGTATATGCCTACAGCGCAAACTAACACTAAGATTGCCTTAAATTTTGACACCTACAATGAATCAGTTTTATTTTTCCGATGAATTGAAGTTTTTCAAGTGCGCGAGGAGTGCCGCAAATGAATACTCGATGCGACATGTTTCTTGAGTGAATCGCTTTTCGAGCACTTCGCCTTTTCATTGCATAAGAGCTTCCACAGAACTAATCAATCACCAACATCACCGCACTGGAAAATGGCGCCGGCTCTAGAAGTAATTATTGATTGCAATCGATGCACATCCGACCGCATACGCGCGGCAAAATTATCTTCAGATCTTCTCAGCTCCATGAAGATTACTCGAACTCAACCATCTGTGCCGACATCGTCGTTAGGCAAAAGACGCCCTCACAAGGCCATTCCGCAGGCAACCCCTAACGTTGACATGTCATCGTCTTACCTCAAGGTAAAAGCGTTCGCGCGTTCAGATGGGCCCAATGAAAGTGCCGCTTCGCGCACGATAGGGGCAATTAATCTCCCAGGCCATTCCATGGGTGTCGCATCAAGGGCCGCGTCTTCAGCCTTGGTGCGCAAAAAGGCTTATCCCCAGCGTGCACCTGCAAGCGAGGAAACTTTAATCCAGAAGCCTGCCATGGAGTCAAGCATCCCAGTCACACCCGCACCTAAGAAGAAGATTGCGGTGAGTGTACCTAGCCGAGCTTTGTCTGGAGAGGTGTCAACACCGAACGTTCCGAAACCATCGCCCATGGAAAGTATACGGGGAGTGAATGACCTCTTCCATCCTCATTCAATAGAAAAAGATACCGCTCGAAATACTGCGGAGGTGTTGCCCTCATTATCGAAGCCTCGAACTTCTTCCCCAGAAACGGTTCACAAGCCCACACCCTTTGCTTCAGTTGATAGCAAACTCAAGACTTCAAGAGTGCGTTCAAGTACGCGACCTTTGAACGGAGCATCCAGTGCGACTAAGGTGAATTTAATCGGTGACGAGAACCTCTATGCCTTTCGAGTGTGCATCTCCCATTTCGCCCTCTCATTCGTCTCTCACATTATTTTCAGGTTTGTTTCGTTCTCGACTCGTCGTTCTCAACCCCTGGATTTGGCAGCAATAACTCAGCCGAACAACCGGTAATGCCGGCGCGAGAGGCTGGGCGTTTCCAAGTACCTCGGCCGGCGAGAAACCAGTCGTATAAGGCCTCGTCGCCGTGCCAGGAACTTCGGCCTATTCCTACTGCCAGGGTGGCTGTGCCTACAGCGGGAAGCCTTAGGGGAGAGAGCCCCCGTCCTTCGTCTCCTCGACCGGAGTACCTGCTTTGCACAACAAGGGAGGCTCGCGCGGTCTTTTAGTTAACATGAACCCAATAGCTCGCCTACTGCATTAGTTCAAGTTTTGATTATACGTCGTTCTAACTCCGTGAGAGTGGTGTATTTATAAATCCTTCGCTGCTGGTCTCTGGGTATATTTGCCTTATATCCGCCCAATTCTAAATCCAAATTACCGGCATGGAAGTGTTCTGTGTTGTGGCCGGATAAGTGTTCTTGATAGTTAAGGTTTTGCGATTCGTGTAATGATTATCAGAAGCGCCCTATGATGTATGATGTATGATTTGCGGATAGGACACACGACACAGAACATAGGCAATCGGAAGAGGTCAACAGGGGCGATTTCTGATGGCCATTTGCATTCGATTTCGGATCTAATTAGTAGTTCAAGCGGGAAATTAGAAGAGGGTGGAGAACTGCGGACTGCACGTGTACATAAGCATAATAGCAAATTATTGCACACAGCTGTGACTTCCTTCTCCTGCGAATGTGCCACAGCCTCTACAGGCGGCCAGCAGCCCGGTGGCGGTTCTCGAACCCCGGTTCTTGCGTGTGGCCCATGGCAAAGGCCCCTCCCACTTCATCGTCGTCGCAGCGGGCTTGGTTGAAGTTCCCTTGCGCGCGCACGTCTGCCTCGCAAGTCTCTAGAATGCCTTCGCCCGAAGCTCTGATCCCGTACGACTCCATCGCATTGAGCCACTCGCCCCAGCACCGCGGCCTGAGGGCGCTGAAGGAAGTGCTTCCCTGGCAGGCGCGGCACATGCGCTCGAAGCCCGAGGCCACCACCTCTTCAGCCGCGGCCCAGGACGTCGTGTTGGGACGAGGGTCTGAGATCACCTTGTCAGGCAGACCGGGAGCGCAAATACCGGTGGTGGGGTCGCACTGCCCGTTCTCAAGAGGAGTGAAATTCAAAGTCGTGTCTATTGGAGGTGCCTCGCTGACATTAGTCGATGCCGCCGCAGTCACGGTGGTGGAGAGTGGCACGCCACAGGCGCCTTGAAGAGCGTTGAAACAGGCAGTGCGCCAGGCAGGCTCCACGAAGAGAAGTGGAGAAGTGCACGCACAGAGCGCTTCGAGCTGAGCAGTAGGGAAATAAGGGCCGCCCCGCCGCCGGCAGTCTTTTACCCGTAAGGTCACAGCGCTGTCTTGCCCGCGTGCTCTGCTTAAGCCCGTACCCGCTGAATCCACTTGGAATTGAAACGCATCTTTGCCCGTGTAACCTACTCGAGGCACATACACCAAAGCACCATTCGCATCGCCTCTCAACGGCCGCCGTATTGCATCACCCCCTGAAAGGGCGCGTTGGCCCTTGTGCCGCCCCACTCCAAAGTTATCAGCGCAATTCCGATACACCCGAGCAACGTCAACGCCGTTCATATGAGTGGTGTCGACGCCATCGCACCTGCTCTGCCACTCCCCTTGCCCCTCCACTGGAAGCAGCAGCTCCGCGGACGAGTCTCGGTTGCGATCTGAGAGCACGAAGAGGTGGCCGTACTTGGGGAGCGACGTCACGACCAGGGAAGTGTCCATGTAAAAAGTGTGCTTCCACCCCAGCACGTCCGTTAGACTCAGCGTCCACCTACCTAAGGTCCCAACTCCATGCTTGCGCCGGCGCCGCCCCCACTTTCCCACTGACCAACCGTCGCGCTCGCCACTTCGACCTCGCTTGTCAGCCGCGATGGAGCCGTGGTCAGACTTGACCCGATCTCGCACGCTGAGAGTCCACTGACCGATGGAGGGAGAGTCGCCGAAGGCGGAGAGCAGAGGCTCAACCGCAGGGGAAAGAGGGGAAGAGGTCACCGTGGGCGGCAGAGGAGAGGACCCGACATACTCGTGTAAAGGCGAGTGCACTTCTTCGAAGACTTCAACCTCAGCGATAGACAGGGGAGCAAAACCATAGAAATCACGCTCGCTGTAGCTGGAGGTGTCCATAGTCCGATTCAAATCTTTGAAAGTGCCCTTAGCGTCCACTGAACGCACTTCCCCAATAGGCACATAGGAGCCACCGTCTTTCACCGCCGATCCTTCCGGATCTTCAACTTCAAGTTCCAGGGGCAGCACTTGTCCAGCCAGCGATTTCGCCGCCACCTTTTGCCGCGCTAGGACTTCATTCGTGTCCACGTCCGATCGCGCCCCCCTCTGTAGCCGGAGATGGCGGGCCCACACGCCTGGCACCCGCATTGTGACCACCGGCCGAGGAGCTCCCCCGCTGCCGCGATCGCCGCCGAAGTCGTCGACTGAATTGACTGGCTCGAATGCGCTTTGGTCCAGATAAGTGCTCCATATGGACAGAGCGCGCGCCTCATAGAGGCTCAGGCCGCGGCGGGGCGGTTCGGTGGTGTTGAAGAGCATAAGCCAGGCAGGGCCGGCGGCGCCTTCGCCTGGTCGGAGCGTCGTGTTGGTGGACGCCGTTGCCACTGCCGCGGGAGAATCGGACCGTCCGTGAGGCGCCGGCTTGAAAGCCCCCTCTCGTAGGGTGGCAGTGGTGACGTGGGGATTCAAGCAGGTGAGGCCTCCCACATAGCCGCTGGAGTGACTGGAGTCGTGCCTCCTGTCTGCCCACTTGAGAGGAGGCATATTGCCCATGGTGCCGATAAACGTCACCTGCCATGCCACGTCATAATCCCCCTGCAAAGCCCTCCAGTGCAATTGGGAAGGCGGCACCGTCCCTGGAGTCGATGCCTGGCGCACTGCCCGATCCCTGTTGCTTCCAGACGATGATGCTAGCGCGATATCAGCTACAGAGGGAGGTAACTCCGAGGTGTCAATCTTCGGGCTGAAGTGATCGATGGAGTGGGCAACCGCAGATGTGGTGCCGCCACGAGTAGTGCCTCTCTTGCGGCCTCGGGTAACATGTACACGAAGAGTGCCCGCTTTCACTTTTGGATAGGCCGCAACGAGAAGGGCTTCGATTTTGGCTTGTACAGAGTCCCCTCGGCAGTCTTCGGTGGGTGCGCAATAGGCCTTGCTGGATTCGTTGAATCTATCCATGGTGCTAGTAGGGTACACCCGCGGAGGTGGGGGTTTGGGCCACAAGCTCTCGTCGCTGCGGCTGGTCACTGCATGCGCGCTGATGGGCGACGAAACTTCGTCGATCGTAGAGCCGTTCGAGAGGCGCCGGGCGAGGCTGAGTCGGAAAGTGCCACTCAAAGGGGTGTGTGCGTGCACCTGAATATACTGCACTTCCTCTACCAGCAACTCGGGCTGGCGAGCCCACACGCGCAAGGTGCCGATGGGAGAGGGCCTCTTCAATGAGACTTGCCACCACGGCAGAGGGTCGTCAATCCCAAAGCCCGTGTGAGACACGCTTTCTCCGGCCACGAGGTACGGGTTGCGGTCCCCGTCTACAGCTCTTGACGCGTAGGCGCCGAACCGAGTTGAACTCTGGCAGGCGCGCCCCTCGAGAGCCAAGTTCACGCCCGATAAGTCGCCAATGTGATAGGTGGATCCTCCCCCACTGTGGTGCCTTAAAGACGCCCAGGGCTCGGGCGAGACCGGAGTGGAGGTGGAGGCATTTTCATCGGGGGACGCGTAGGGCAGCGGAGTGGGGCTCTGGGCAGGTGTGCGGTAATTGGTGAAGGCCTCTCTTGATGGAGGGCCGAGCTCGAGATCGCCCCTCTTCGCGAGACGACCATCCATCAAGGTAGCCCTCTTACCCCCGTGCTCAAGGCCAATTTCCAAGTCGGAGGCATCGTCATGCGACAAGCCCGCTAGAGTGACTTGAATGGCACTCACGCGCTGCACTGCTTCGACCCCACCTTTCCCCAGGAGGCCGGACTCGCTGCTCGAGTCGCTATGGTCGGGCAACAAGAGCAGAGCCCGTTGCGTTAGAACAGTGGCGGTGGTGAAGATCGAGCCATTTCCTGTTTCAAGCGCATTCTGATCCTCGTAATCGAGAAACGGGCTTGCTACATCTCCGTGCTTCACGGTATAGGCAAAGCAAATGCTACGAGACTCAAACGAGAACCCTTCTTCCCGCATCACACACGAAGGATCGTGCTCAGCGTAGGCCACATACCCGTTGCCACTATAGGCTCCACTGCCTGAGGTCGAGTTGTGATTGGCGCTGGTGTAATTGGTGTTTGAGCGAAGGTTGAGGGCTAGGCGAAGGCTGTTGGCGGGGCCTGTGACAGTGATGGGCCGATTGAAGACCACTTGAAGATCGATCACTTCACCTGCTCGATACACGCCTGGTTGCCGTAACGACACAACGAACTCGACCTTAGGAGCCCGCGTGTCGATGGCGAGGTTGTGGTGGTTCGAGAGGCTGCCTCTAGTGCCTGGGCAAGGCAGCGCAACGTCGACATCATCCAATAAGAGAGCTGCCCGTCGCACTAACCGTCCAATCACTTCGAGCCCCGAGGCAGCGCGAAAGGTCTGATACTCCCCGAACTCCTTAGGGAGGTCTGGAGGTCGCTGCGAGTAATTCGCAAAGAGAGTCGCGTCGCCGTTCGCTAAAAGTTCGTGGCAACCCGCAGGAGTCGCGTAGGGCGCAAAAGGGAAGTTTTCGACACCAATACCGGCGGCAACGCACACCGCGCGGCAGGAGGATGCGTCGACATCGAGATTGCGCGTCATGTGCCCTGGCTCGACTTCATAGCTGGCGATACAAAGAAGTTCACAAAACGAGAGAAACAGAGGTCAGAGGAAAGAAGAGGTATATTAGTACTTCACGAGTGTCTACGATTGGAGCACATCTCCTCTGGGAACAATGCAAAAGACGCACACACATTCAAATGATGCTCCAATATGATATACACACGCACCGAAAAAACATTCGAGCAGTGTTGTTGCCAGCGACATAATCCGCGAAAGCGATTGATCGAATTATGGTGCCTTGGTCGTCGCCGGTGGGTGTGGTTTCATTCGCAGGTCCCTGAGTGCGGTCCATCACAGTATCCCCCACTTCAAGGCGAAGCCGAGCCAAACTCCCCTCTGTGAGCATCACTGGCCCTGAGAAGAGCACCATGATGTAGATGTGCTCGCCCACGCCCCATACCCCATCTGTATGGTTGGTGTGCACCTTTACCACGGAGGTGGCGTTGGTCTGCACTCGCACGCACCCTTCTGCCTGCGCAAACTCCGCTGGTTCCCCAGTGTAGGCGTTGGCCCTCACTGCCATGGTCGTAAACCTTGCGAAGAGATCGGCGGAGGGCGCTGCCTCGGAGCGCACAAAGAAGGTGGAGCTGGGGAGGTCGTCGAGGAAGGCGGGCAGAAGCCTTGACGCGTCGCTTCGAGAGCCGTTGAATCGCTCGGTGGTGACGTTGACAATCACCGAGGTGTTATGCCGCCAAGGGGCAGTGCCTCCTCCAGCATCGGGCCCCATCGCGGTGTGCCGATACGACGCCAAGAACACTGCTGCATGCCGCGTGAACGAGGGCCACTCCAAGGGCAGCCTCAGGCGCGCTGCCAGAGGTGGGCTACCTCCCGCTTCCCCCCTCGTGAAACTCCGAGGCCGGGCCCTCGCTCGACCCACTCCTTCAATTCGGCAGGCTGGTGCCACACAGCCACACCTCAAAGCTCCTTCCACTGCACTCAAACACTTGTCACTGTCGCCCTCCGCCACTTGATACTCGAAAATCAGCTCGTCTGTGCCGTTCCCCGCGAGGTAATGCGCAGTGGTGGAGCTCCCATTCTCGCCACCCGCTGAGAGGGCGAAAGACGGCGCACCATGCACGAAGACGCGCTCCGTGAACCGAAGAATGAGGTGCAGTGCGTCTCCGACACCAATTTCGGTGTGGTCTTCGTCCTCGATCTCGGTCTGCGTGCCGTACACCTGGGCGGTGCGCTCATCTTCATCCAAGTCCTCTAGATCGGCCCCTGCTCGCTCGGCTAGCCACTTGGGAGGCCTATACACACCGTAGTCGGACCCCACGCGATCGACTGCGACCAGCCATATGAAGGGCCTGTTCTCGAGAGGAGGGTCTACGGTGACTTGAGATGCCATGCCGAGACTCCCTCTTACGCCGCGGTTAGGGAGCCGTAAGTTCACGCCTACACCGAGTGATGCATTCCATCTTTTGAACTCTTCTCGTGAGGTCGCCTGCTCTTCCATTCCAACGCCATTTTCTGCCTTTACTGTGGCCTGGTGGCTAGTTGGCGCTCGCGCTAATCGAAGCGATGCAGCAGTGTCCATAGCGAAAGTATCCACTCTTAGTGCCATGGCATTGGCATAATCGAGCCGCGATGAACCATCTCCCAGTTCCAAGCTTATAGTAAACGTGAGGCTAGAAGTGCCGGTGTGCGATAGCGCTGCATAGGAGGCGCGCACTAAGGTAGCATTCTTGTTCCCGTTCCGGCCTGAGATGTCGAGCTCAAGCGTTAGCACTGGAGGCACTGCATCAGCACTCGAATCTATCTTAATCGCACTTCCAATGGTCACTCCAGTAGCATTGGTTGCGTTGCTACTTGTTGAATTAAGCGTGGCATTCAGAGTAGTGTTAGGTGCATTCGCCGTGTCGGCAGGAGTGAGATCCAACAAAGAGCTGTTCCAGCTCCCACCGTCCCTCGGTACTAACACCACGGGATGGTTGAAAGAAACGGTCACGAACACTTCCTCGCCAGCCCCATAAACCCCGCTACATGTAGGCTCGGACACGTTCACCGAGTCTACCACAGGCTCAAGTGTGTCGACAACGACGAGGTCATAGGAAGGCAAGCTGTGGTCGATGACTGGCAGTTCAAGCACCGCTGATTGGTCCGAAAAGTGCTTCGCCGTGAGATTGCCCGTTAGAGCGTGACTCGAGGTGTAGTTCAGAGCTGGGCTTGAGTGCCCGGGCAACACCGTGTAACGAAACGTGAGCTCCGTGCTGGTCTCATCAAGGTCTTCGTTTGTAGCCGTCACGGAGTAACCTTGCGTGCTGCTCGAGAGGACATCTAGAGAGAGGGACGCCACACCCTCCACGGTGACAGGAGCAGAGAACACCACCACCACAGGGACTGTTTCTCCGCCAGTGTACCGATCTTGAATGCTGCTGCGAACCATATGGCTGAGTCGCACTGCTACTACATGTGGAGGTGACCCGTCCACGCGCGCCTTGCAACTTCGAGCCAGAGAAAGAGTGGCAGGCCAAGTGGGAAGTCGCGTCGCTACTGGCCGAATCGCGAACGCGTCATGAGGAAAACTGGGGGAAAGGCGGCCATAGCTGGGGCCGAGGCGCCCCTCGGCATCAATGCCATCTATTTGAGCTTCAGATGCTAAGAACACAATCTGGCCGAGAGGGCTCACCAGCGCTGAATGGTTGGTGACTTCTAAGTAGCCTGCGTCGTCACCTGGCATCACAGTGTACTCAAATGTTAAAGTGTCAGTGTTGTTGCCCCCCACCATGTAGGCTTCAACAGCAGGCACTCGAGGGCCTTGAAAGTCGCGATCGACCGCACTCGACTGGTTCACACTTTGCGTGGAGTACCGCGAGCCATTGACAAAAGAAGACGAGGCAACACGGAGATGAAGCACAGGCCCTGGGTCAAGCACAGAGGTAGGGGCCCGCACCATCACTGGCGACGCAAAGCGCACCGCAATTGTCACCGCCATGCCCGTAAAGAATCCTTGCACCGTGCGAGGCCGCTTCATCAGTTTGCCATTCTCAAATGTGTCCACCCAATCTTCTCCCTGTGAGTCCACGGCACAAGCCAGCGCTTCCACCCGGCAGCACGAGTCCCCCTGTATCGCGACCCGGTGGCCGGACCCCACGAGGCTCGTGGGCGCCACCACCGCAGGTCGAGGCCCGGGCAGGGGCAGGGAAAGGTCGGCGAGGGTGACCAGGAAAGGGTCGGCGAGACGATAGACCCACCCTGTCTCTGGCTGCGGACCATCGCACACCACACCGAGAGCGTCAGGCGTTGCGGCATAATCGAGCAAAGGGGCGTAGTCACCCGGGTATATGGGTAAGCGCAGGCGAAGGATGTTGGTACGGTTGCCTTCACCGCTCCATTCCGCAACTCGACGAGCGCCCACCATACTCCGAAGCACACCGTTGCTGCCTGCGATAGCTTTGCTCGTGGACAGGAAGCGACCGACGGCGACGTCCATGACGAGCTCCAAATTGCACCCAGCTGGCAGAGGATTCACCGCAACGGGCGCTGAAAAGTGAACGTCCAAGGCGATCCGCTCACGCACAGTCCATGCTGAGGATCGATCGTCATGTGAGGGGGCGTATTCACCGGTGAAGGCATCGCGCGTAAGAGGCTCAACCGGTATCGACGACCCCCAATCCGCATAAGAAGCCTCAGACACTAATTCGGTGGGCTCATAGACTGCGTCCCGAGCGGGGGTGGTGACCTTCATCACTACAGGCGGCGAGGTCTCTAAAGTGAGGTTGAACGCACCGAGAGAGAGGGGTGTTCCTGGCACGGGCAGGAATGTGATGGCGTGCACTGGTGGTGTAGGCGGCGCATTCGTCAACGGATCTATCGACCGAACGATCGACGAGGACGAGCCCGTTGCTGCACGGCATTTTCCCCCTTGGAGAGCTTCACACGGCAGCACCAGGGCCCGGCTGTAACGCTGCGTCTTGGCAGCGGGGCGCGTATCGACATAATCCAAATGCACTGGACCGTCGCCCGAGCGCACCGCATACTCGAAGCTTAGAGTTGCGGTGTTGTTGCCACTCGTGTAAGTCGCCATGGCCATGGAAGAGGCATCGCTCCAGTCGAAGTCCTCCGCGTAGACGCCCCCTGCCCTGTAATCCCACTCGAAGTCCTCTGGAAACACGCCTGCTGCCCGACCTCCCTTCACCCGCAGGGCGAGGGAGGGGCAGGCAGCACCTCGCGCGTCAGTGTGGCTCAAACAATGCACCGTGACTGCGGCGTCGAACACCACGTGTAAGAGCAACACGTTTCCAGCGCCGTAGACCGTGTTCATTTCGGCTGAGGTGTTCACGGCAAGAACCCGAGGGCTCGCAGGGGTGGGGAGGATTTGCTCGGGGGGCGCGCGCTTTCGGCCGTGGTGCACTGCTAGAATGACGCTATGGTCGAGGGAGCCAGGAGTACCGGCGGGAGCCAGGGTCATGTTTACTGCATAGCCCCGGGCATCACGCAACGCCTCGCTTGATGAGGTCAATTTCAGAGCACTTTCACGAGTGACCACCCGCAAAGTATGCTCTTCTTGTCCTACCACCCAGGGAAACACGAGGAGGCGCGCGAAGTCTCTATTTCTGGCATCGGGCTGGGCCACTAGCACGAGCGGCGGCAGTGCGTCAGCGATGATCAGGTCGAGGGTGAGGTTCACTCCCGGCGGAAGGGTGCCCGGAGTTTGCACACAGCGATCGAACAACACATGTATGTGAATGAGGGTGCCCGGATCGTAGCAACCTTCAGGCACGTCGGCGGTAACGAATGATACGGAGGTCTCAGCACGGGCCGACGCGTACAGGGTTACATTTTGGTCGTCCGATAAGCTGCCAACAGCACCACGGTCAGGGAGTTGAAGGTCAGCTGGTATCGACGAGTAGGTAGATCGGCTGAGGAGGGCATACCCTGGCTGGAGCTGCAAAGCAGAGCCGTTCGCAAAGTCTAACGAACCGTAAGTGGCCTCATAGGGCCGCACTATAAACGTGAAGAACAGCTCATCTGTGCCTGAGCCATTCACGTAACGCGCTCGTGCGACTCCTTCTACTTCTGAAAATAAAGCACTACTCTCGTTGCCGTTGGTAGCATTCTGGTGTTCTTGGCCTGGTATCTCATCAAGGGGCATGGTACGAACAGTTTCTAGGGCGAGCGAGAGAGCGTCTTTAGCATTGGCGGTGCCTTCGCATTGTGGTTCGGCATCCCACATTGTCTCTTCAGGTGCTCTCACTGAGGTGCTATTGTCGCCTTCTCCATCATTTATATTCGTAACAGCAATGCCGGACTCAATATCAGCTCCAGTGCCTTCCTTGATGAGCCACACTGGTCCTGTGAACAGCACGCGAATCGTTAGAGTGTCTCCTTCTGTGAAGGGCCCATTTCCGGTCAGGCATTGGGCGTCAACCACACGCACGCCCGTTCCGTTCACCACCACACCACTTGAAGAAGAGGCGTTGTTGTCGATGAAAATACTTTCCGGAAGAGTGAGGTTGGCATCTTGCATGGGGCGTGTCGAGTCACGGCGCACGTACGACTCGAGCATTGAGATGTTCGTTGGGGTTTCGAAGCATTGTGTTTCATTTCCCTCAACAAACGGCGTCAGTGAGAGCGCGTCTGTTCCCGCTGGTCCTAAAGAGACGGCTTCGTCGCCAGCGCGAACCACATATCGGAAAGAGAGCATTGCAGTGTTGGCAGTCTCGACGAGTGCTGAGCCATCAAAAGGAGGTGCTAGTGGAGTGCATTCGTCATCTCCGTTAACGGGTAACAAGGCCTTAGGATAGGGGCGGTACTGAGCTCCGCCATTTGGAAACGCTAGTCTCCACTTGAAGCCACCGTGGAAATCAACTCCATCGGCCTCGAAGGGCTCCGGCCAAGGAGACAGGAGGCCGACGTTAGCTCGTAAGGCAGGCAAATTGTGCACACCGCGCTTCACACTCCTGTCCAAATCCCACTGCATGCACTCGGTAGCAGCGCCACTGTTGTCGCTCAGTTGAAACTTCCCACAGCAGGAATGCTGCATGGCTGTTGAAGCGTCAGCCCCCACTAGAAATGCTTGGCGATTCCCCGCATTTCGCTCCCAGGTCGCGACGCCGCCAGTGTTGAGCTTCAAGAAAGCCCGCCCTGCGACTGCCACTTCACGACTGAAGTGCACGAGCAAGTAAATTTCTTCGCCAACCGTGTAGGTGCCGTTGGGTTTGTCCACACTCACTCCAAGCACACGAGGTTGCTCCGTGTCGAGCTTAAGAGCACCTCCATCCACCGTGTAGTTGAAAGCCTTCACGTCAATTTGTTCAAACGAAGAAACATTATTCGTGGAATTGGCAGCGGCAACCGATCCGTTTATCAACGGCCACCTCAGATCAGTGTTCGCGAATGCCCATTGCGCGAAATGAGCGGACACAACTTCACCTTCAAGGGCGGCAGCCGAGAGTGGGGTGAGATTTGGGGTAGAGTCTCCTTCCTGAACACGGTAGTGAAACCGTAGAGTGTGGGTATTGTTTCCGTGCACTTCTACAGCTACATACCCAGGTACTGGTAAGTCTCCAGTGCCTTCTTCCTGCGACAGCAACACGGCCCGACCTGGCTTCATGACGTTGCCAGTGGCAAGGTGCAGGGCGGTGCCCGGTGGCGCTACCACTTCTGAGCTGAAGGTCACGTAAAAGTCAATCCAATGGTTCACGCCATAAGCATCGGCCCAGGAGGCGGTGGTGACATTCATCACTTGAGGCCCGACACTGCAGTCTATCAAGATACCATCTGATGCACCCTCAAGCTCGATCGCTGTTGGATAAGCGCCGCCACTCGTGGTAGGTCTTGACGTGATGATGGTAGTCGGCAAGTCGAGAAGGGCATTGGTGGTTGGAATGGCAGCATCACGGCGGATGGTCGAGTTGCCGAGATGAATGGGCCAAGGTCTCGCATGGTCCCAGGAAGCCCCTCTTACCGCAGGAGCGAGCCTTAGAGGCAGGGCCACATCCATGGCTTGAAGCTCGTAACGGAAAGTGACGTCACTGGAAGGTGGCAGCGTCACGTTAGCGTCGATAGGTATGAAAGCTTGGCAACCTCCTGTGTACACAGGCTCTAAGCGCTGAGGGTTGCTGCTGGGGCGAAAGTGCACGCGAAATCGAGTGCCATTGCCCAGGGGCCGAGCTGTCACTGAGATGATACCAGCGGCAGCAGCGCGGGGCAGCTCCTCGAGTCGAGAGCGCAGGTCGTGCTCCGTTCGACCTCCTATCTCGCTTGTCACCTCCCAGGCATCACTGCCACCCGGCGCATAGACCGCTGAGTATGCAGCCTCAAAATCGATGCAACCCGTCAGAGGCCCATCGCTGCCGTATCGGAGCCGAAATTGCCCCTCTGTGACCGGTTTGGACGCGAAGACTCCGACGTCAATGGTCTGAACCAGCGCCCCCGCCGCGTAAGTAGCATTGGGGTAGTCACCGGAATGGCCAATAAGGTTGTCGTGTGGGTCAGCCTTGAGCACATTGAGGCGCAGCAAAGGGGGTGAGTTTGGATCTGCGTTCACGACCACTGGCCGATCGTAACGTACCGTGACCTCAACAAAACCTCCTTGCGCGAACCGACGCGGTCCCAAGTCATTGTTGCGGAGCTCGAGCACATCCGCAGAGGCCACGCTGCAGTCCACTTCGTCTTGTGAGAGAACCGAAGAGTTGCTTGCCGCCACTGTGGTCGCAAGAGGAGTACACTTCCAGGGCAAGCAAGCATCGTCGTTGAAAAACACCCGAAGGGGGTGAGAGCCGCCCTGGGTGGCAGAGAAGTCCACTTTTAAGCGGCGAGACCCAGAATGAGGGGCTGGCACTTCGGTCACACTGACGTTAGCCAGAATCGATCCGCCCCCGAGGAGACGAAGCGCTTTTTGCACACCAAGCGCGGAGCTGTTGAAAGCTAGGCATTGGCTCGCATGCGTGGTGTATGCAATGCGAAATGGCCCGGAGGTGAGTGACACCGCAACTGGCGGTATGGC
>Ga0307979_1001665_pt1 | contig 15757 bp, 16 predicted proteins | sample OrgLakmetage1058_FD_201833 | JGI IMG/M metagenome (GOLD analysis project Ga0307979, IMG submission 201833) | Saline water microbial communities from Organic Lake, Antarctica - #1058 | ecosystem: Environmental > Aquatic > Non-marine Saline and Alkaline > Saline | place: Antarctica: Organic Lake...
ACCTCTTCGTTAGACCAAGAAAACAAGGAATTGTTATTAAAAACCATACACAAATTATCCATAGGAAAAACCCTCATTATTATAAGTCACGACCAAATCGACCAATCCTTTCGTAAGATACAATTCAAAGATGGTAAAATAGTAGATTCATTTATAAGTTATTAAGATTATTTACTTTAATGCATTTTCTACATTCTTTATTGTTGCTGGTGCGTTTGCTTTTGCTTCTGGTGCCTTTTCTACATTCTTTATTGTTGCTGGTGCGTTTGCTTTTGCTTCTTCTTCTGCTTCTTTTAGTTGTTTATTCAATTGATCGGTTCGAACCGTAGAAGGTTCTGTGAAGTTTTCTTTCAAGTTAAAATTTGTGTCAGCCACCGAAGTATCCTCTAAATCAAAAAATATCTTGAACCATAATTTCATTTGATGATTATTATTTATTTCAAAATAATGAGACAACTCATTTAGTTTTTGTATAGATTTATTTATTTTATATTCTCTATTTCTAAAATTATCCATTATACTTGGCGGAGACTGTTTATCAAATATGACATAATCCATAAACCACTGGGACTTTAATGTATTGTCATCATTTTTGTATAATTTTTTTATATTGTCTACTTCCTTCATTACATCTTCTATGAGTTCTATATTCATACCTATATTTGTTTGTGGTAATACATTTTTTTCTTCTGGGATATTCAATGAATTAATCTCTTTCTCGTTCCAAACGTTTCCGTCATATATCTTTCCATTTGAGGTTTCTTTAATTTCATAATCTTCCAAACCATTCATCATTAAGTTGTGTGGAAAGGATGTTTTATTTGTTTTATGACTCTTTAAAATAATACCACCCTTTAAAAAAGAATTGCTGTCATATTGGTCTGAATCTAATACATTATAGAGTTTATTGTTTTTTTTTATAATGTATACACCTTTTATGGTAGGATAGTTATATAGCTTCATCATTATTATATATAGTTTTATTTAAATGTAAGTAAATATAAAAATTGGTTTAATTCGCCTACAATATCATCACGTATTGTAAGCAAATCACTGTCTAATTCTAATCCTTCTAAATGTTTAATAAACACATTTACTTTATTGGATAATTTTTTGGAATTGGAGACATAATGGGTTGAAATAGTCATTTGGGCATTTAACTTTTTTTTATTTTTACCTAACCAAATTTCAACAAATTTATCCATATGTTCGTTCAACGACGCATACAAATGGTCTGTCGCTTTGTGAGAGGAATAACTATTGGTTTTCCAATGATACATCTTAATACACATCATCATTTCCAGAATTTTATGTAAGGTAGTTTCAAGTTTTACATTTTTTAGCGTTTTCATTATTATATAATACTATATATATAATGAAAAATAAAACACTAAAAAAACAAAGGGGCGGCGATCTAGGTCAAATACTTGGGGCTAGTGCTTTAGGTGCGTTTCTTTTGTGGGGGGTAAGCAAAGCCGGTTCTCGTAACGAGTCAGGCGCTGTGTACAAAATGAGAACTGAAAATCTTAATTCAAGCGAATTAGCAAGGGAATTAAATGGCCAAGATATTGGTCCATCTAAAAAATTCATGATAGAACAACCAGTAGTTCCTCCTAGTAATAAATCATTAGTTCCTCCTAGTAATAAATCATTAGTTCCTCCTAGTAATAAATCATTAGTTCCTCCTAGTAATAAATCATTAGTTCCTCCTAGTAATAAATCAGTAGTTCTTCCTAGTAATGAATCAGTAGTTCTTCCTAAGAAAAAAAACCGGATACCCACAGGTCTTGGAAATTTATCTTTATCCAAAAATACAAAAGCATCGGTTACTTCAGTGCCACGAGGTCAGCCAGGGTCAAAAGGTACAAAAAAACGAAAAGAAAAAGAAAAAGAAAAAGAACAAAAAAAAGGAAAAGGAAAAGAAAAGGAACAAAAAAAAGGAAAAGGAAAAACCCGTAAAGGTTATCGTAAAGATAACCCACCATAAATTATTCATAAATCACTTCAGGGGTCCATTCGCTATAAGGAATTGCCTTTGTAGTTGGTCTATCTAGAGACAACAACCGGTCCAATGCTTTTTGGCGTTTTTCTAAAGGTGGTAGATTTATTTTTCGTGATAATTGTTTCCATCTCCATTCAAATTGAAGCGCCGTTTGCCACAATGGAAATCCCTTCACATAACACACTCGCCTCCATAGTTTACCTTGGGCTACTTTTGTGGTTGTTGCATATGCCCCTCCTTTTATTTCACCATTATGTTGTCGCAATCTTCGGTTTAAATCGACTGTTGCGCCAACATAAGTAGAACCGTCACTACATTCTAATAAATACACAAACATTATATATAAAAAAATGAAATTAAAATGACCTACTCCTGACAAAAATGGATTTCGTCCTCTTTATTGGCGAAGACTCTGTCTGACAAACTCGATGAACACACGTCATAAAAATATTATTTTACACCTTTGGAAAAACGCCGATTAAATCTTAAAATATTTGTTAGAACCAATTTATGCCTAAAATATTTACTAAATATATTTTTATCATCTATTAAATTTGTAACTTTAGCCTATTTCCATTCAACTAAATAATATTGGACCGCTGTTAATTTATAATCATTACTTTTTCATAAATTGATTATAAAAAAATTGAAATGAAATACTTAAACAAATAACTATAAAGATGAACTATTTGAAATCTACGCGTAAAGAATTAATTAAAATTTGTCAAGAAAAAGGCATCAAAGGATACTGCGGAAAGAAGAAAGATGAACTGACAAAAATGATACAACAAAATAATACACTGGGTTTGAGACCAAAAAGTGATTTGGAAACTGATGTAAAAGTATTAATGACTGGAGATAATTATACAAAAGAGTTACTAATAGAACAACTTGCGTTACATAAGGGGTATGTTAATGGACGAATAAATACAACTAAAAAAATAGGTGTGAAAGTAAGACTACCTTCTATTCCTGAGGATATAAGTGAGAATATCATAAAGCACATACTTCATAATAAAGTGAACGATAATACATCAAGGTGGGATTGTAAAAATGGCGATTTAGAATCACAAAAAGAAGGAAAACAAGAATGCAAATGCTTTACAAGCGGTGGGCCTCTGTCATTTACACCATCAAGTAATTGGGATGTAATATACTTCCTTGATGCAAGAAACTGGTTATGTAATAAATTTATATTACATAGAGTTTCATTGAAAAGAACTTCATCTGAATGGTTAAACATAAAAGTAAATAAGATACAAACGTTTTATGACCAAACGAAACAAGGACGTCGTCCTCGTATAACATGGGAGTCGTTACATCCACAGATTAGTTCTTATTGTACTAAAGTATATGAGGGGACGTTTGAAGATATATTTATTCCTCTTGAAGAAGTAAAGGAATAATTCTATTTGCAATTAGTTTTACGACAGGAACAGAAACAGCATTCCCAGCAAGTTTATAAAGATTTGAATCACTTAGACTTGGTAATTTATAAGATGATGGAAACCCTTGAAAATTGAAACACTCTCGTGGTGTTAATTTACGAATTCCTTTTTCATCAAGAACAAGAGGAACATTATGACCTCCTGATCCCATATTAGCAGTTAACGTAGGGCATTCACCGCTCTTATTTTCTCTTACATATACTCTTCTATATTGATAAATTGTATCTTTTTTAACTACACTTTCTTTTACAACTTCCCACGTGCTTGATTTATCCGTATAATAATATTTTTCAGGAATGTCATGTTCAAGAAATTCAGATATTTTCTTTTTATTAATTTTGGGAAAATCTAAATTAAACTTATCAAATACATTTTTTGATTTTATACAAACAATATAGATTCGTTCTCTGTGGTGTGGAATACCTGTAATATCAGCAGTATTTAAAACCTTATAGCATATATTATAACCTCTTTGTTCAATATTATTTTTTATGGTATTAAAAGTTTTATTGTCATCATGTGATAAAAGATTTTTTACATTTTCTAATATAACACACTTGGGTCGGTGAGTGTTAATTATGGATAAAATTTTCCAGAAAACATTTGAGCGTTCATCTTTAAACCCTTCTTGAAGACCAGCAATACTAAATGGTTGACACGGAAATCCACCGGTCAATATATCATGCGATGGTATATCTTCATTTTTAACTTCATTTAAATCTTTAAGAGTAAGTTTATGATTAAAATTGTTATCATAAATATTTTTAGAATGTTCTACCATATCATTTCCAAATACTACATTTACAGCATTTGTTAATTGAAATGCTAACGTAAATGCTCCTGTTCCAGCAAATAAATCAATCATTTTTAGTTTTGAGCATTTGTCAGTTGTTTCATTATTAGTGTTTAAATGAATAGATTCTTCACCAATAACATCTTGTAAAATGCATTTGGAATGAATAAGTTCTATTAATTGTGATTTATTTTTTGAACTACATTTTGTAATGCCAAATTCTTTACACTTTTCCAATAATTCTAATTTACTCATTTTTGATATATCCATTTCTTCGGTCATGATATGCATTATTTGAAATCAATTTTTTGTTTAATCATTTTTTCATTTATGATTTCCTTCAATATATTGATTTTCTCTTATAGAACAATTATTAAATAAAATATATCTGTTCAAAGGTGTATGGTTGAAAGAAAACCCAAATTACGAACGCTTGTTATAAAGCATCATTTTTATTTCATCTTTGATGTTATTCATAATCTCATCGCTTTCTTTATTGGATAAATATTTGTCGTACTTTTGTCTCAATTCTGGAGTGCCGTATTGGTCTAACCAGTCTTCCAATAAAATTTCTTTACTTTCATATAAATTATCGATTTCAGAGAGTTTATGTTTGATATTCCAGTTGCCTTCTTCATACACCATCAAATATTTATCTTTCATGTTAGAAATATAAATATTCATATTTTCAGGTTTCAGTGGATTAAAATGGATTTTTTCAATCATATCCTTTACACAATAGGTAACCTTCTTAATGGCCCCTATGTAATCTTTGTTGGTCAAGTGAGACAAATCGGTGTCTCTATACGAAAGAATATTTATATTGGTTGTATTATTGGTTATGTGATTGACTTGTAATTTATCCATCAACTTATCAATATGTTTTTGGTAATTTTCGTTTTGTTGTTTTTGGTATTCTATTTCGCGGTCTTTCATCAACATTTGATTTCGCTGTTGTTCTAATTGTAGGTTCATCAGTCGCACCAGTTCTTTCAAATCTTCGTCCTTGTTTTTTTTACAGGTATATTTAATGTGTCGATACATAGACTGTGTATGTTTGAATGTTTTTTTACAATAAGCGCACGTTGCCTCTTGGTCGTCGATTTTGTTATGTTTCAAAGAAAGTATATGTCTTTTATAATTTTCTGGACGGTTGGTTTGATAGTTGCATTTTTCACATGAATAGCTCATGTATAGTATGTATGAATTATCTTTAATAAGTTTACTCACTCAAAATAACAAACATTTTTTGTTTGTAAAAACGAGTAACTCGCTAAAATGTTGGTTTTTAATTGTTACCACAATTATTTATAGTTGTAATAATGGATTACCTTGTATGGTGTTATTTTATTTTTTATAATTAAATAAAATAAATAAACGAGTGACTGAAAATCATATAACGAATGCTTACTTATTATGGGTTGTATTAGTCTATAAAAAAAACGACATAATAAAGTCAGGTTTAGAAAAGTGAGGCTCAAAAAGTGAGAGATGGCCTATAAAATTATTTTGTAAAATATTTTTTTTGGAAAAGCAAAAAGGTTATGTATGAGTTCCCACGATTTATCACGTGGTCTACAACATACAAGCTAATCCAAATCAAACGATTGAAACAATATATTCAACCTTATGGATATATTGCCCCATATGCATCATAATACATTATTTAATTTTAATTAATTGTATTCGTGTTTGTTCAAAGGATTAATGTTAAGTTCCATGTTGTTTCATAGCGTTCGAAATCATAGTGGTAATAATACATTTCATAACGGAAGAATACTCGGTCGTTATTGCGGAGACAAGCGACCTTATACCAAGACATACGTTTGATTATTTCCTTTTTTGTGATTTACTTCGTGATTTACTTCGTGTTTTGCTTCGTCTCTTACCAGAAAAATAATGTTGAATATTTGGTGTAAAGATTTGGTCCAAACAATGCCCGATTTGGTCAATCATCGACAAACAATTATTATATTCCATTGGGTCGTCTATATTTTGGGATTCTTGAATATTGTTCACCATATAACGCCCATAATGTTTCATATACACGTTGGAACGTAGTCTTTGTGGTGTATTGTATATGAATATTCTAAAATGAAAGAAGTGTTTGTTCGGGTACTTTATATACAAATGAATGGATCCTTTATGATTGTGCGAACCTTATTGATGTAGAGTATAACGATCTATATCATCTTTGACTCATCAATTCTAAATGTCTCCTTGTTTGACTTACCTCCGCTAAAGATAATTGAAGTAGTCGCATAAATGATTGTGGCTGCGAAATAAAGATACAATAATAATCTGATATAGTTGATGGAGTAGACTCATTATAACCAGTTATTTTCTTTTTTTTCGTGTTTGGTTATTGCTTTGACTGGAAAAATCTTGTTGCGATACTTGAATGTTTCTCTGAAAACTATCATATAAATCGTTGTAATCCATAGGTAACGCACGATAAAACAAATAAAGTCCATCGTCCAAATATTCTTCGCGTACATTGTTTTTTTCTTCGATCACGTCGGTCAAAGTCATGAAGTCTTTTTTTGTTATCCTTGGAAAAAGTTTATCATAAGATTTCATATTCATTTTCGAATGATATAGTTTGGCGCTTGATGTGCTATGGTTCCATGCTATAAAACGTTGTCCATAAGAAAGTCTATATATATGTCTCAATGCATATATCCATAATAATCGTCCGGACGTAAAATTAGGATGTCCGCTTTTATCAAACGTACAACGATTACTAATATAAAATATAGGATAGTCTATACGATTTATAGTTTTGATTCCGTGATATACTATATATATCGCTCCCAATATTTTTTTCTTATGTAAGAGCCATAATGTGTTTGAATTCTCTTGAAAAAAGTGTATCCATTCACACTCATTGTGTACGTTTGTTTGAAATGACAATAATTTTTTTCTAAAGGATGGACTAGGTACTAAGGTGGTAAATATTATATCTTCATTGAAACGATTAAATTCTTCTTTCAGTCTATTATCTACTTCTTTGGATACTATATTAAAACTACTCATTATATATATGCTATATAATCCTTTATTGGAATAAGTAAAAATTGAAATATAGTATGAACGATAGACCTCACTGATTTATGCGACGACATTTATATGTTTGGATATCCCGAACATACACACGAAGATTTGAATGCGTATTGGGAAGAAAATGCGAACGACATAGAGTTCAATCAATTTCACAAAAGAAGAATTATCTTATAGGTTGACTTGTACAAAAATGTCATTGTTGTACAAGTCATAAACCCAATTTAAAACAAGGTCGTCGAAACTCGAAAATAATCCCCAATATACATTATAGTGATCATTCTTGTATGTGTGTGATTGTCGTCATATTTATGAAAGCTTTACTCACTCAAAATTACAAACAAAAAATGTTGGTTAAAATGAGTAACTCACTAAAAAATGTTGGTTTTCAGTTGTTACCATATTTTTTTATAGGTGTAATAAGAGATTACCTTGTATGGTGTTATTTTTATTTATTTTTATAATTAAATAAATAAAAAAACGAGTGACCGAAAATCGCTCATCGAACGATTACTTATTATGGGTTGGTATGTTGTTTTACTCTATAAAAAATGACATGATAAAAAAAAGTGAGGTTCAAAAAATGAGGTTCAAAAAGTGAGGAGAGAGATGACCTATAAATTTATTTTGTAAAATATTTTTTTAGAAAAATGTCAACTCCAACCATAAAAAAGCGTATTATGATTCCGTCATTTCCTTCTTTTTCTTACATCCGCGTTCATGTGCCGATAATCCGGCCTTCTTTTCGCTAATGAATTCACAATAAGGACATACAAACTTTCCAACTGAAAATGAGTAATACATGGACAAATAATTTTCCAAGTCTGGCATTTTTAACTCATCCACTTGCTTCAACAACTTGCCTTGGGTATCTTTGATCATTTTTTGTAAAGTATCTTTTTGAATACGATAATGGGTATATTCTTTATGAATATTATCAAGTACATCTTTCTTGATTGTATTGACATCTACTTTGTCATTTATTTTATCCAAATTCATTTTGAAATGATCGATGATGTCAATGGCGACTTTGATGACGTCTTTGTCATAATTTGCGCTGTGAATATATAACAAAATATGTCCATCGTGAATATTAATTTCAAAGTTATCCTTGTTACAAATTCCGCCATTTTGTGACAAAAACAACCCAGAACAATTTTGAGTTTCGCAATCACGAATAAACTTTTGAACTTCTATTTGTGGGACATTGACATTGTAATTCTTATTTTCAATCATAATGGTTGTTTTGTCTCGACGATTCAGCATAACATCACCGGTTTCTTTTTGAGTTCCAACGCTTTCGATCGAGGCGCTTGGATAAAGCGATTGTAAAATATGAAACAAAATATTTTCGGATAGTTTGCCTTTGGACGATGAATTTTCTAGTTTATTTAAAATAAGAGACATATTTTGCTGGTTGGTGGACGTTATATCACAGATTTCTTTGAAACCACTTTCTAGTTTGTGTTCGCTACGAAGTAATTTTTCGTTGGTGTCAATCACCGATTGATTGAATTTTGTCTCCAACTTTTCAATGAAAGAGGTGATTTCTTGTGGATTATATTTTTCTTTCATAATCGATTCCTCAAAACGTTGTAGAGAATCTTTCAGTTGTTCCTGATTTTTGGGCATCATATCATTCCATAAAAGATGGGTCTTGTCTATAAACATAGTTGTATGTTCCTTTAAAATCGGTTGAATTTTTTCAGAGACATTGTTGGTCAGCGCGTATTTCAATTGATCTATATAAATATCCTTCATTTCCATCATTTTCATTATCACCTGATTTTGTGATTCTTGTTGTAATTTAGACATATCATTGGTCATTGACTCCATTTTAGTTTGGAGACAAAGTAATGTCTTATTCATCTCATTCATAAGATTCGGCGACAAAGAGTCGTTTTGCATCATTTTTTGTAGCATATCCACCATAAATATATTGACCTCTTCAAATGAAATATGCTTATTTTGTTTGTAAAAATCAATCACTTGTTTGTTGTGGATTTGTAAAGTCATACTAATATAAATAAAAATTATATATTTAAATGTATTTCATTAACACTTTATAAAAATTGAAATTTAAAAATAATAAAAATTAAGAGAAAGATGCTTGATTATTATTCCAACTTCGAAGGACCTACCCGAAATGAAGCAATTGAAATTATTAACATGAGTATCAATAAAAATAACAAACCACAATGGTTGAAAAAATATGTATCTATTTATGTAGACGAAGAGATTAACCAATATGGAGGATTAGGTTCTCAAACAGGCTGGATAGTAATGACTAACCCAAGCATTTGGAATAAATTATTAGATAAGGAAAAGTCTTCTATGAAGCGGTGGAAAAAAATATTTCACGCGATAAAGATAAATAATATAGATGGCAACAAGAAACAGTAGTAAAATATTACACCTTTGAACCTTCAACTTAATCCATTGTGATTTCAATACATTAAAATATCCTTCTATCGCATTTGTATAATAAATTATCCTTTTTAATTCCAAAATAAAGACTTTTATGATGAAGTTAAAAAATACAACATGATGAAACCAGTATAAAATTATTACAAAAAAGAAATCGTTGTTATACTGGGGTTGCATGTCACTGAGAGACGTCAAACACCTACGGGAGAAACGACTTTGGATGTAAAAATCCCTGAATTTCCTTTAAAAAGTGCGTTAACCCCCATATATGAAGCAAAACACATTGCGGGCCAATCTCCTGTGAAAAACCAAGTATTATCGACTGTAGGATTTTGAAAACCGAGGGGTGTGGTTGTGGTTGGGGGCGGATTGTAATCAAAAAATTTTCCCTCTTTTGTCGCCGCCCCACTAGTATTGTATTCTTTTCGGATAAACCACCCCACCACCAGGGGAACCGCCGTGTTGATAGGAGTAAATATTTCTTGACTCGAATTAGAAAAATTATTAGCTTTAATTAGCCATTCACAAAAAGCAATTTGATGATGATCTCCTATCCTTTTTATCTGAGCAGCTCTTATAGCATGTTCTTTTGTAGTGGTCGATACATGATTTTGATTCCATTTATGTGTACTAATACAATCAGTAGGCTTAGCTACTACATCACAACGAGTAGCCGTATTCATTAAATGCTTAACCGCGTTTTTGTTTGCGTGAGAAGCTGGGTCAAAGTTGATGTCAGCCGGGTAGTCGAATAACTTGTTTGGATCTTTATAATTCCAAGTAATCGTCTTGGCAGAATTCATATTTGGATATTGTGCTTTGGGTGCTAAGGCTGTTACATTATTATTGTAGTCTGTTGTGAAATTTAATATACTAAAAGGATTACAACTAATGAAATTTATAGCTTCTTTAAATGTATGTACAAATTTTGAAAAATTTGGGTTTGCTACTGGCTTTTGAAAGCTTTCGGTGGATCCTAATGTGCCCGCGGACCCCGGATCCGAAATTGTAGCACTGCTTATCATAATATGCACTCTGAAGTGTTCTGGACAAGAATTACCATTGAAGAGTCTACCTATAACATCAGAAACACTATCGCATACTATATATATATCTTTTACACCTGTAGTAGGAGCTACGAAAATAGCGTCGTAACCACTTGCACTTATATGAGTAGTTGACGAGCTTGGAGTCCATAATAAAGTAGAAAGTTGTCCTCCTGGCGTTTTATTTTTTGGAATTTGTACGTTTTTTCCCATTATGTATTCGAGTTGTATTATTTTCTTTGTAACATTAAACATCTTTCCGACCATTTGGTCTTCCGATATTAGTTTATTTTGCGGATAATATGAAGAAGGTACGTAGCCGGTTGGGGGGCAACCTTGTATTAATGTATCTACAACGGTTGATAATAGAGGGTCCCCTAATTTTCTTAACGAAAAAAAGCCATCATGAAGGAGTTCCGTTAATAAAAAATCAACAGGATTCATATCATGATCTATCATATTCGTCATTATATTTACAAAATATATTAATAAGGTAACTAAATTAAGTTCTAAATAAAGGACATCAATTAAGTTATCATCTTAAGGGTGACCCTATTTCACGTTCTAATTCAGCATAAAGGACACGAATAAAGTTAGTAGGATTACATATTTCAGAAATTATATTTAAATTATAATTTGGTCCTAAAAGAATTAAGATGTTCGCTGATAAATAATTTATATAGTTCTCTATAGAAGGTAATTTTGTATTGTAAGTGTAAATGTTAGTTCCCAGATATATTTCATCTTTTTCATTCGGATAACTACTTTCATCATAAGGGTCATTTAACGAAAAAAAATCTAATGAAATATTTAATACATGAAGAATTTTACTTGGTTTTTCTTCTCCAGTGGCACGCGTGATTTCATCCAAATAGAATTGAATGTCGCTTTTTTCTTTATTTTTAAAGAAAAAATATTTAATCAATACTCTGTAGAGTTTTATTGTTATTTTTAATAATTCAATAATCATTTCTATATTATAAAAATTATCCATATTTTCTCGGTATTCTTGACTATCATAAGGATCCCTACGATCCCTACGAACTTCTAGTTTGGAAATCGCCGCAGCGGCTTTGCAAGATTCTAAACGATCCTGTGTTCTCATGAATTGTTCATCATATTTTTTATTTTGAAGACTTTTCAACGTTCTATAATATAACTGAATAGAATAATCCGCATTTGTCCCATTCATAAATTCATGGATCTGACCCTTTAGTTTAACGTTGTATGACTCTATTTTTCCATAATATTTTATTTCTTGTCCCAACAATAGATCCTCTAAATTATTATACAAAATTTCTAAATTAGAAATTTCATGAATCTTAAAAGTTTTATTTTGACCAAGTAATATATGCTCGAAGGTATTATCCTTAAAGACCGGGACTTGACGTTTCGCGTGGGGTAACGGGGATTGACTGTTCGGCGGTGTATCGCCGAATGACAATTTTCTTCTAGCAGTAGTAGTATCACCGGATGACAATTTTCTTCTTTTAGCAATAGCATTACCGCCCTTATATTTTTTTGTGAATTTGTTATATCTTGTTTTTTTATGCGGTTTCTTACTTATACGCTTAGTATTTTTTTTTCGTAAATATCTTGTTTTTTTATGCGGTTCCTTACTTAAACGCTTAGTATTTTTTTTATATTTATTCGTCTTCATTATATATATAAATATATTATTTTGTAGTTCAGGATAAATGAATCATACCAATGTTCTTATGATTTAATGTGTCTAGTTTTACCGGACCCGATACGTTGGATTATTGGTGTTAAGTCGCTTAAACATCGACCTACTCTATTCCACTAATATTTACATGATACTTTTGCTGAATGGCTCTAATATTTTTTTTACGTTATTCATATATGGTTTTAAAGAATCTATATACCGTTTTGTTTTTTCCAATTGTTTGGTTAAACCAATAGAAAGTTATGAATAATGACTCATGTGTAAACTATATTTAAAAACAATTTTATATTTGTCTCCAAACAAGAATTATTTTACAAACCAATTACGTGACAACATTACAGCTGAGATTCCGATGTTTTTTTCATGAGATAAATGATTATTCTATAAATTAACTCACCGTAGTGGTAACCATTCGTTTTATTTTTTGTCTTTACTATGAAAAATAAATGTCGCAAGACACCAGAAGATTAAGGCGATGTATTTGTTTCGATAAAGAGGCAAATGAATATGCAAAGGAAGTAAACTATAAAGATTTATTAAATGAGATTAGAATGTATAATGAACATATGTATAGGTTGTCAAAGTAATCTCTAGAAAATGACTCATAACTTATTATTGGAGACATATTTTATTGTAAAAACTCAGTAAATCTGAATTATTTCTCAATTCATCCCTCGAACCATTATTCGATAATTTTTGTACAATCTCATTAATTTGTTCTTCCGATAATGGTAATTTTTGATATTTATTTATAAGTGGGCCAGTTTTATGAACTGGTGGTTCTTGTTCTTGTTCTTGTTCTTGTTCTTGTTCTTGTTCTTGTTCTTGTTCTTGTTCTTGTTTCGGTTCTTGTTTCTGTTCTTGTTCTTGTTCTTGTTCTTGTTCTTGTTCTTGTTCTTGTTCTTGTTCTTGTTTCTGTTCTTGTTCTTGTTCTTGTTCTTGTTCTTGTTCTTGTTCTTGTTCTTGTTCTTGTTCTTGTTCTTGTTCTTGTTCTTGTTTCGGTTCTTGTTTCTGTTCTTGTTCTTGTTCTTGTTCTTGTTCTTGTTCTTGTTCTTGTTCTTGTTCTTGTTCTTGTTCTTGTTTCTGTTCTTGTTCTTGTTCTTGTTCTTGTTCTTGTTCTTGTTTCTGTTCTTGTTCTTGTTCTTGTTCTTGTTCTTGTTCTTGTTTCTGTTCTTGTTTCTGTTCTTGTTTCTGTTCTTGTTTCTGTTCTTGTTTCTGTTCTTGTTTCTGTTCTTGTTTAATAGGCTTTATCTTTTCTAACAATTTTTTACCCATTTTTTTTCTCATTTCTGCTACAATAGTGGTAAGTTCTTTTGGTAGTTTCTGTGAATGTTGATTTTTATTTAATTGAATCTCACATTCTCTATCCATTATATTTGTTTGTTCTGACGTTGTTACATAAGATAATTCACTACGAAGACCACAAATTTTTAAACCGGACTCGGTATTAGCTCTTGAACTATTATGACTAAACCCGTGTATTTTTATTCCGGTAATATGTTGTTCATTTCTATTTAATTGAGTATTTGAAAAACACTCCGTGAATTCTTCTTTTTTAAAATTTAAATATTTTGAATCATAATCGCTTATTCTACCATAACCTTCATCAACTTGGGGTAAATCATATATACTTATTTTTTTATCACCTTTTTTATTATTTCTCTCTTTCCTACAAGCAATTCTTAAAATGATTTCACCTATTTTCTTTTTTCCGGTAATATTTGTTGGGTTCCCCTTTGAATCACAAAAATGTCCATTTTCTTCAATATAATATTCTATTTTTTTCTTTCCCTCAAACGCACCAATTTTCCATGTTTCATACATAATATATTCATGTGGTTCTCCACCAAAATAATCATATTTTAATAGAGGAACTCCGTTATATTGTATGTCAACCAATTTGAACTTTCCAAATATGTATTCAATTCTTTTATCTAGGTGTAAATGTGAAGAATCTATAAAATATTCTTTAATTAAATTTTGTATATTTTCTGTATTTTCAAACTCATAAATGGTTCCTGTATGTTCTAGTTTGGATTTAAACCATTTTTTTTCTTCATCATTCATTTCTCTTGTAGTTATCATATTTGTATATTGTCTCTTTTCCGTAATATTTTTCCACGGAACCATTGTTTTTAAGTATCCATCTTTACCATTTGAATATATAATTACATTTCTATAGGTATTTACATCTTTTGAAAATTCATGTGTCGCTAATTTTCCTCCAATTCCTGATACACCTAATTTTTTTTCTCCTTCATGATTTGAACGATACACTGAAAACATATTATTATTTTCTTCGATGGAAATTCCTTTTCCATTATCTGAAAGATACAACTTATCCTTTTCTTCAAAGAAATTAATTTCAGTTGCTCCCGCATCAATAGAATTTGCAATCAATTCTTTTGATGCTAAATCCAGTTCCATACCTTGCCTCCCAAAGTTTGCCACCATACCTTGTTCATTAAATCCTCCACTTTTCCATTCATTAGTAGATTCCATTGAAATTAATTTTATTTTAGTTTTATTTCAATTTTTGTTTCAATTTTTGTTTCATTTTATTTTTTTGTATCCAATACATCATAATATAAATTCTCTATGTCTACCGAAAAATATAGTAGTTGTTTCAAGAAAGGATAAAAAGAAGTTATATTTTTTATGAATGAATAGAAATAGACAAATGAGTAGATAAATGGTTTCTTTTATAAAACCATCGACGTGTTCTACTGGCGTCTTGCGGACATTTATGTTTTCCATCATAGAGATAAACATTTCTTTCTTTTATAAATACCCGACATAGAGCATTTTATATTATGATGTATGGAAGACAAAAAAAACGATTATCTTCTTATGTAATATACATTCATTCTTTTATAGAATCATAGAAAAGTACACATGAACGAACATATGTTTTATTAATTTTGTCTCTATGATGGAAAAATAAATGTCGCAAGACACCAGAACATTATGTCGATTGTAGTTGTTTCGATAAAGACAAAATATGTGAATTATTATTTTGTCTTTATTATGTTATAAAACCATCGACGTCTTGCGGATATTTTTTCCATCATAGAGACAAATACTTTTTTACAAAACAATTACGTGACAACATTACAACTGAGATTCCGATGATTTTTTTGATTTAGTTTTTTGTTAGTTTTTTAAATATTTGTTTTTTTTGATTTAGTTTTTTGTTAGTTTTTTAAATATTTGTTTTTTTGATTTAGTTTTTTGTTAGTTTTTTAAATATTTGTTTTTTTGATTTAGTTTTTTTAAATATTTGTTTTTTTGTTA